>LFRM01043140.1_pt1 | contig 10690 bp, 8 predicted proteins | sample 618341 | NCBI WGS metagenome assembly LFRM01 (sample SAMN03654438, study PRJNA283298) | anaerobic digester metagenome | isolation source: pool of bioreactors CSTR01a, CSTR02a, and CSTR03a thermophilic anaerobic... | place: Denmark: Kgs. Lyngby | collected 2014-05-21 | reverse complement strand
ATTCCAAGATGTTCATATGCTGCAAGTGCCTTTGATCGCGGTGGCTATGAAGATGTAGATGCAAGAGAATAATATAATAAAGCTTCACTTATCAAAAAGTGAAGCTTTATTTAAAGTTTTTATTGATCTGAGTAATTATCAAAGTATCCTTGAACTAAAACAACTGGGGTTCCTTTATCGCCACTTCCACTAGTTAAGTCACACAGACTTGCGACTAAATCACTAATTTGTCGTGGAGTAGTTCCTTCAGACAAATCTTTATTACTACTATCTAGTGTTGTCGTTTTAAGCGTTTTAACAATTTCATCAGTTAATTCTTTACCTCTTAAATCCTTAAATTGATTATCCGCAATATATTTTATTTTCATTTCACTTGGTGTTCCTTTTAAACCATCTGTAAAGGCAACCGCCGAAACAGGGTCAGCTAACTCCCATATTTCACCCACTGGATCTTTAAAAGCGCCATCACCATAAACTAAGACTTCAAGGTTTTTACCTGTCGCTTCTTTTAAGCGGATATTAAGATCTTGGACTACAGTCTCACTAGTTCTTGGAAATAGTTTGACTTCGCTGTTAGTTGCTTTATTGGAACCTAAGACTCCAAATCTTTCATTATAACCATGGTTGTCATTTGGTTTATTTAGGATATCAGCAAGGGTAATAACGTTTTTTCCACCATTATTTAAGATGACATCTTGATCTTCAACACGGGTATGAATGCTTGCCACAATTACACTGTCTGTATAATTTAAGATTGCAAGTGGATTATTTGAAAAAATTATTTCGATATTTGGAGCAATTGACTTATAAAACTCAATATAGTCTAAACCAGTAAATAAATGTTTTGTCTCATACCCAAATATTTCTCGAAATTCTTTTTCATTAAAAATGTCTGAAAAAGGATTAACACCTTTTTCTAAGATTGCTTTATTGCTGACAAGGCGGTTACCTACTTCATCAGTAGGATAACTCAATTGTAAGATGACTTTTTTAACACCTTTTGCAATTCCCTCAAGAATGATTGAAAAACGATTTCGAGATTGAATCGGAAAAATTACACCGACAGTATCATCGGTAAACTTTTCTCTAACATCATTTGCAATATCATCAATAGTTGCATAATTTCCTTCAGTTCTTGCAACTAAGGCTTCTGTAACACCGACAATATCTTTGTCATTTAAAATAATGTTATGGGTGTTACATGCTTCTAGTAAACTGTCGACAACTGTGTTAATTAAGTTATCATTTCTTTGCATGATTGGTAATCTAATTCCATAAGCTGTTGTTGTAATTTTTCTCATTTTTTACACCATCCTTGTGTATTATAATCTAGTCAACCTTAAAAATCAAATTATAGGAAAACTTAATTTATGCGCCTATATTTAAATGGTGATTGTATGCGAGAAAGAATCCTATATTATGCCCTAAAATATGATGGCGATTATAACAAAATAGCGAAAGCTATTTTAAATAAGGAGTCTTATAAAAAGGCAAATTGTAAAGATAATTTTATTATAATAGGTGATAAGGATTATCCAAAAAAATTATTAAGTTTAAAAAAACCGCCTTTTATACTTTTTTATAAGGGTGATATAAAACTTTTAAAAAAGGAAGCAGTTGCAATTGTAGGGAGTCGAAAAATGACTCTTTATGGTAAAAAATATACTAACCAGATTGCATCGATTTTATCAAATAAATATGTAATTGTATCAGGACTGGCGGCAGGTGTTGATAGTGAGGCACATAAAAGTTCAATAATAAAAGGTAAGAGTATTGCCGTTTTAGGCAGTGGAATAAATTATATATATCCCAAATCTAATACTAACTTATATAATTATATGCAAAAAGATAATTTGATTATTAGTGAATATCCAAATGGGGTTGTGCCTAAACCTTATTACTTCCCTTTTAGAAACAGAATAATTGCCGCACTTTCAAAAAGTGTGGTTGTAACCCAGGCGGCTTTAAGAAGTGGGACGATGTTAACGGTTAATGAGGCCTTAGAGCTTAATAAAGATATTTATGTACTTCCATATAGTATTGAAGACAGCGCTGGTAGTGGCTGTAACTATCTGATTCAACAGGGAGCGAATATTATCTTAATTGAAGATTTAATTGATTTATGCAACAATATATAGGCAAATATTTTATATTATGCGTAAAATAGTGTATATTAGACAAGAATGATTAAAATTACATATAAATATATAGCAAAGGAAGATTAAATGAAAAAACTCGTTATAGTGGAATCCCCTTCAAAATCAAGGACGATTGAAAAATATTTAGGCGATGAATACCAAGTACTATCATCTAAAGGTCATATCCGTGATTTAGCAACAACCGGTAAGGGTGGATTAGGTGTAGATGTCGATGATGACTTTAAGCCTAATTACATTATTAGTAAAGAAAAAAAGAAAACGGTTGCGGAATTAAAAAAAGCGGCAAAAGATGCCGATGAAATTTTTATTGCGACTGACCTTGACCGTGAAGGTGAGGCAATTGCTTGGCACTTAGCTGAAGAATTAAAAGTCGATTTAAATAAAAATAACCGTATCGTCTTTAATGAAATAACCAAAGACGCTATTTTGGAAGCTTTTAAGCATCCAAGAAAAATTGACTTAGACTTAGTTGACTCGCAAGAAACTCGCAGAGTCGTAGACCGAATTATTGGCTTTAGACTTTCTAGCTTACTTAGATCAAAAATAAAAAGTAAATCAGCTGGTAGGGTTCAGTCAGTAGCCTTAAAACTTGTTGCTGACCGTGAAGCAGAAATCAATGCCTTTATTTCTGAAGAATACTGGAGCATATGGGCTAACTTTAAAAAAGAAGATTTAATTGTTGAAAGTGAGCTTTCACACTATAAAAAACGCAAACCAAAAATTGAAAACAAAGAACAAGCTGACAAGATAATAAGTGAGTGTCAAGATGACTTTGTCGTTAGTGAAGTTAAGTCAAGAAAAAGAAATAAAAAACCTAAGTTAACTTTTATAACTTCCACAATGCAACAAGAAGCTTCGACAAAGCTTCGTTTTAGTGCTAAAAAGACGATGCGTGTTGCCCAAGGTTTATATGAAGGAGTCATGGTTAATGACGAACTAGTTGGACTAATTACTTATATGCGTACTGACTCATATCGCTTAAGCCCAACATTTATAGATAATGCTTATAAAGTTTTAGAGGAAACTTATGGAAAAGAATATGTCGGAAAGTATCGTCCAGCTACAAATGAAAAAGCTCAAGATGCCCACGAAGGAATTCGTCCAACCCATCCTGAATTCAAACCAAGTGATATTAAAAAGTTTTTAACGCCAGACCAATTTCGCTTATATAACTTAATATATGCTCGGACAATGGCTTCATTAATGAAAGATGCCAAAATGGAAACTAACACAATTGTCTTTTCACAAAATGACTATGACTTTAGAGTTTCTGGATCAAGAATTCTATTTGATGGATATTTAAAGCTATATTCCCAGTTTGAGCAGGTAACTGAACAAACCTTACCACTTTTTGAAGAAGGAGAAATTATTAAGTCAGAAAAGGTTGAAGGTAAACAACACTTTACCCAACCACCTTCAAGATATACCGAATCACGCCTAATCAAAGAACTTGAAGAATTAGGTATTGGTAGACCAAGTACCTATGCCTCGATTATTGATGCAATTACCATGCGTAATTATGTTGATTATAAACCAAGTACAGAAACATCAAGTACTAAAGTCTTTTGGCCAACTGAACGTGGGCTTTTAACTAATACTGAACTTCAAAAATTCTTTAATGAAATAATAAATGAAAAATATACTGCACAAATGGAAGATGACTTAGACAAGATTGCCGATGGTGACCGTGAAAGATTAGAAATGTTAACAAATTTCTATGAACAGTTTACACCACTAGTTGACAATGCCTATGAAAACATGGAGAAAATTGAACCAGAAAAAATTGGTGAAAAATGTCCAGAATGTGAAGAAGGACAACTGGTTATTCGCGATGGTCGCTATGGTAACTTTATTTCATGTGACCAATATCCTAAGTGTAAATATACCCGTCCGATTGTCGACCCTAATAAAAAAGAACCAGAATTATTAGAAGAAGAATGTCCACAATGTGGCAGTCCTTTAATAAAGCGAAAAAATCGTTTTGGTAAATACTTTATTGGTTGTAGTTCATTTCCAAGTTGTCGTTATTTAAGAAATATCGATGAAGATGGCAACGAAGTCGAAGTAGACCCTTCAAAGTTAAGAAAAGGACCAGAACTTTTAGAAGAAAAATGTCCAGAGTGTGGAAAACCTTTAATTAAAAGGAAAAACCGCCGTGGTGACTACTTTATTGGCTGTAGTGGATTTCCAAAGTGTCGTTACTTAAGAAACATTGATCCCGAAGAAGAAGATGCTGAAGCAAACGAAGATGTTGCGGTTGAAGAAAACACTGAAGTAGTTGAAACTTCAAAGAAACAGGAAGAATAAAATGAAAGTAAATATAATCGGAGCCGGCCTTGCAGGAAGTGAGGCTGCCTATCAATTAGCTAAAAGAGGGATAGATGTCATTTTATTTGAGATGCGTCCAAAAGTCCAAACTGATGTTCACCAAACAAAATACTTTGCGGAACTTGTTTGTTCAAATTCTTTTAGAAGTGATGATATTATAAATGCAGTAGGCTTATTAAAAGCTGAAATGCGGCTTTTAGATAGTTTAATTTTAAAGGCAGCTGATAAGTGTTCACTACCAGCGGGCAGTGCCTTAGCAGTCGACCGTGATGCTTTTGCAAAAGAAGTAACAAAAACTTTAGAAAGTTTTGATAATATTGAAATAATCAGAGAAGAAGTAACAAAAATTCCTGAAGGATTTACAATAATTGCCACCGGGCCTTTAACAAGTAGTAAATTTGCAACAGCCGTTGGCGAGTATTTTTCTGAAGATTATTTACACTTTTTTGATGCTGTTGCCCCAATTATAGATATTGACTCAATTGATTTAAACAAGGTTTACTATAAGTCAAGATATGATCGTGGGACTCCTGACTATTTAAATTGTGCAATGACTAAAACTGAATTTGATAATTTTTACCATGAATTAAAAAATGCGAAAACTGTTCCTTCAAAAGACTATGAAGAAGAAACCTTCTTTAATGCGTGTATGCCGGTTGAAGAAATAGCAAAACAGGGTGAAAAAACACTTTTGTTTGGACCAATGAAACCAGTAGGTTTAGAAAAAGATGAAAATGACCGACCTTATGCAGTTGTTCAATTAAGACAAGATAATTTTGCTAAAACACTCTATAATATTGTTGGTTTTCAAACACGCCTAACCTGGCCTGAACAAAAAAGAATTATTAGATTAATTCCAGGTTTAGAAAAAGCTGAAATTGTTAGATATGGAGTAATGCATAAAAATGCTTACTTAAACTCACCGAAAATACTAAATCATAACTTACAAGTAAAAAAACGTCCTAATTTAATGATTGCTGGACAATTTAGCGGAGTAGAAGGCTATATTGAAAGTGCGGCGATGGGACTTTTAGCTGGTTTAAATATGTCTAAACTAGTTTTAAATGAGCCGTTGTTAGACCTTGATAATTCAACAATGATAGGCTCACTTGCCAATTATATTAGTCATGCAGATCCAGATAATTTTCAACCAATGAATGTAAATCACGGATTAATTAAATTTTCATTTAAGGCATCTAAGAGAATTAGAAGAGAAAAAACTGCAGAGTTAGCTTTAAGTATTATAAAAGAGTTGAAAGAAAATGTATGATTATTTAGATAAATATACAAAATACTTAACTGTGACAATGTCCGCATCAAATAATACCCTCGATGCATACAAACGTGATATTAAACGATTTATTGATTTTTTATTATCTGAGACGGTAAATGACCTCAAGGATGTAGACAATCTTTTAGTGCGCACATATATAACTAAATTACGCTTAGGAGAACTTAGTGAGATAAAACTTGGAGATAGTACACTTTCAAGAAATTTGTCTTCACTAAGATCTTTTTACTATTATCTTATTGAATTTCATAATTTTGAAGATAATCCATTTTTAAGGGTTAAGCAAATTAAACAAGATAAAAACTTACCCGACTTTCTATACTACAATGAAATTGAACAATTGCTTGAATCAATTGAGGTTAAAGATTTTTTTTCATTAAGAAATAGATTAATGTTTGAAATGATGTATGGTTGTGGCTTAAGAGTTAGTGAAGTAGTCGATATGACTCTAGAGAGCATTAATTTAGAAGAAAGATATATCAAAGTCTTGGGCAAAGGTAGCAAAGAACGGATTGTTCCTTTTCATTATGGGATCCAAACTTTACTACAAGATTACTTAAACCAAAGAAAAGTAAAAAAGATTGGTAACAATTGGTTATTTGTAAATAACCGAAATAATCAATTAACAAGTAGGGGAGTTCAATATATTCTTGATAAAGTGGTTTTAAATAGTGGTTTAAATAAAAACATTCATCCACATATGCTAAGACACTCATTTGCAACACATCTTTTAGATAATGGCGCCGATATCAAGGTTGTACAAGAACTATTAGGCCATACCAATCTCTCGACAACACAAATATATACCCACGTATCAGTAGATAAGCTTAAAGAAATTTACAATTTAGCACATCCACGTAATAAATAATTAAAAAAACACTAAACCACACAATAAAAAGACCCTTGACAGTAAGCGCTTACATGTTATCATGTAGCCAAGGAGGACTTTTAATATGAAAAAATTTAGCAAACGGTTTTTAGCAATAATGACTGCTTTTGTCTTATTTTTTGGACCTACGTTAGTATTTACTGATGTAAAGGCTGTAAACCCAAATGAAGTCATTATAATACACACAAATGATATGCATGGGCAGATGGATGCAAAAGTTCAAGAGTTAGCTTATGTAAAAGCATATGCCGACCATGTTAAGGCTACTGCGATAATAGATGCGGGAGATGCTTTTCAAGGACTACCATTAAACAATTTAACTAAAGGGGAAAAGATGGCAGAAATAATGAATGCCATTGGCTATGATGCGATGGCTGTAGGAAATCATGAGTTTGACTATACCCGAAGAGTAGCACTAGGGTTAGACGATGGTTGGAAGAAAGCTGCAACATTTCCAATACTATCCTCAAACATTTTGTATGATGATGCAAGTTTAGGGACAGTAGGTTCACCAGTTTATAAACCAGGTGTCGTATTAAGTGATAAATTGGATAGCAATAATAATCCAATTAAAATCAGTGTTATTGGTGCTAGTACCCCTGAAACTTACGTTAAGGCTGACCCAAGACATACTGAGGGGTTAAAGATCACTGATCCCATCGAAGCAGTTAAGACTGAAATTTTAAAAGCTGAATATGCAGATTCACACGTTTACATAGTTACAGTTCACTTAGGTACTGATAAAGAAACTAAGGTAGGGTGGCGAGGCGATACTCTTGCTGATGAATTATCTAAAATGCCAGAATTAGCTAATAAAAAAATTGTAGTCATAGATGGGCATTCACATTCAGTTTATCCTAATGGATTAACATTTGGTGGTAACGTAATTTATGGGCAAACAGGTGGTAGTTTAGCTAATTTAGGTAAAATTACTGTTAACCTAGAAAATTTCAAAGACTCAAAAGCTGAACTTATTCAAGTTAGAGATGGATATGATTTAGGAGAAATAGGCAAGTATTTATCTCCAGACAAAACGATAAGTGATTTATTAAAAGCTGCGGATGCTGAATTTGACGAACTAACAAAAGGTGTAGTTTTAGAAAAAGCCCCAGTTGAATTAGTAGGGGTAAGAAATATAGTTCGTACTCGTGAAACAAATCTTGGAAATTTAATAACCGACTCAATGTTGGAATATGCTTTAGATACCTTTCCAGAAAGATCAGATGTAGCAGTATTAAATGGTGGTGGAATAAGAAACTCTATTGCTAAGGGAAGCAAGATTACATTAAAAGAGGTCTTATCAGTAATGCCATATGGAAATAGAATTGTACAAATTGACGTAACTGGTGAACAATTATATGCAATGTATGAACATGCGCTAAAAGCACCAGCACACGAGACTGATGTAGATGCTAATGGAGTTCCTTTATTGCAATCAGATCCTGCAATTTTACATTCATCGGATTCAATTAGAGTCCATTTTGATCCAAGACTACCTATTGGGGAAAGAGTTTTTAAAATACAATTAATGGATCAAAACACTGGCAAATTAGTTGATGTCGATATGGCTAAAACTTATAAAGTTGTTACCTTAGAATTTTTAGCTGTAGGTGGAGATGGCTTTACAATGTTAGGTGGAGCTAGAGTAGAGGGTGCCAATGATGCAGATATATTTGCAGACTATCTAATGATGGAAAACGAAAATCCATTCATTGACTGGACTGCTTATGACCCTGAACTACCTCCGTATAGAGTTTTACCTACAAAAATGGTTGCTGAAGAAAGCCTCACTGAGGAGAAAATTGCTGCATTTACAAAATTATTTACAGATGCAAAGACATATTTTGATAATGAAGAGAAATATACTAAAGATTCATTTAAACTTTTTTCTGATGAGTATGCTAAAGCGAAAGTTATTAACGATAAATTAGTAGCTAAAGAAAGTGTCACAGCTGCAGATTTAGAAAAAGCTCATACAGACTTAGATATGGCAATTAAAGGATTAAAATCTGTCATACCAAGTACAGGTATTTATACAGGAGCTTCTGCAATGGCAAGTATTACGGTTGCTATGGGTGCATTATTTGTCTTAAGAAAAAGAAAGTAAGAAATAAAATATTCCTTGACAAGCACAGGTTAAAATCTGTGCTTTTAATATGGTTAAATAGAAAAGGTTTTATGAAATACTAAGGTGTTTTGCTGTCGAAAAAAGGATATCTTTGGTATAATATATTAGCAGTAAATAAACAAAACAGTAGAAATGAGAAGTGATTAGATGCGAGAAAGAAATATGCAGTTTTTAATATATTTTATTATAGCCGCTGTTATATTAATTATAATGGGGTTATTCTTTCTTAACAATAGAAATAGTAAAGGAGTAGTTATGGAATCAAAAAACTTAAGTTTAGATAAAGGTTATACAGGTGATGACTATCAAGAAATATATTTAGCTGGTGGCTGTTTTTGGGGTACTGAGGCTTACTTTGAGCGCGTTAACGGGGTAATAGATGTCTCGAGTGGATACGCTAATGGTAATACAGAAAACCCAAGTTATGAAGATGTTATTTATAATAACACTGGTCATGCTGAAACAGTTCATGTTAAATATGATGCAGATGTAATTGATTTAGAAACTATATTACTTTATTTCTTTAAGGTTGTTGATCCAGTATCACTAAACAAACAAGGAAATGATCGTGGAACCCAATATCGTAGTGGAATATACTATGTAAAAGAAGACCAAGTTGAAGTTATCAATAAAGTGATTAAACTAGAACAAAAAAAGCACACAAAAGATATTGTGACAGAAGTGCTTCCGCTAGAAAATTATTATTTAGCTGAAGAATATCATCAAGATTATCTTTCTAAAAATCCAAGTGGATATTGTCACATTAATTTAAGTGATGCAGATGAAGAAATTGAAAAAGGAGACTGATTATATGTCAAAGGCAAAAATTGATAAAAGTTTATACATAAAACCTAGTGATCAAGAGATTAAGGCAAAACTAAATGATTCCGAATATCAAGTTACCCAACAAGCAGGAACTGAACGTCCTTATACTCATGCTTATAATGCTTTAGAGGAAAAAGGTATTTATGTTGATATCGTTACAGGCGAACCATTATTTTCATCAGATGATAAATATGATGCAGGCTGTGGCTGGCCAAGTTTTACAAGACCAATTGAAGAGGCAGTTGTTAATGAAAAAGAAGACAAAAGTTTTGGTAGAGTCAGAACTGAAATTACAAGTCGCGTTGGTGACTCTCATTTAGGCCATGTTTTTGAAGATGGTCCAAAAGATGATGGAGGCCTAAGATATTGCATAAACGGGGCCGCGTTGAGATTTGTTCCATATGAAAAAATGGAAGAAGAAGGCTATAACTACTTAATGAATATCTTTAAATAAAGACTTATTAACTATCATTTTAAACCACTGTTTGATTTTTATATTAACAGTGGTTTTAATACGAAATCAACAACTTTACCTAATTTGCGCTTAAATCGGTGAATAAGGCGTCTAAAGTTGTAAAATTATCGTTATTATGGTATATTAATAAGCGGCTTAATGATGATTAAGCCTATCACACACCATGGATTCAGATTTCCGTGCTCAAAGATAAGCTTGAGTTAAATCGGTTGGAAATGGTGGAGGAGAAACGGGAAAGAGGAAAAATTATGTCAGTAGTATCAATGAGAAAGCTTTTAGAAGCGGGTGTTCATTTCGGACATCAGACTAGACGTTGGGACCCAAGAATGAAAGATTATATTTATACTTCAAAAAATGGTATTCATATTATCGATCTTGAACAAACTCAACAAGCAATTGATGAAGTCTATGATATTGTTAGAACAATGTCTGAACAAGGTGGAAAATTATTAATTGTTGGAACTAAGAAACAAGCTCAACAAACAGTTGTTGAAGAAGCGCTTAGATCAGGTTCATTTTATGTAAACAACAGATGGTTAGGTGGATTATTAACTAACTTTAGAACAATCCAAAAATCAATCAGAAGATTAATCTA
>LFRM01018191.1_pt1 | contig 10690 bp, 11 predicted proteins | sample 618341 | NCBI WGS metagenome assembly LFRM01 (sample SAMN03654438, study PRJNA283298) | anaerobic digester metagenome | isolation source: pool of bioreactors CSTR01a, CSTR02a, and CSTR03a thermophilic anaerobic... | place: Denmark: Kgs. Lyngby | collected 2014-05-21 | reverse complement strand
CGTCATACCTCTCTCTCCAATTCAGGAAGCGGCGAGACGCGGCACATGATAAAATCTATACTGTTTTCCCTACTCTGTCCTTTACTCTGGCACCCAGCAACAGTAACACAACCAGCAGCAGTATTGCGATTGTATCTGCAATCACTCCCTGCAGTGAAGCACTGTCGCGCATCAACGTAAATATCAGTATCACAAACCAGCGGGTGAGCAGGACAACGGCAATCAGCCATGCCACAATCCGTACCTTCTCCCTTTCTCTGTAAAACGCCATGAAGATCAGTGCCACACCGAAGATCAGGTTTTCAGCCGTGATGATATGCCATACGTAGCGAATGATGGTTTTTGTACCCGATTCCAGCGATGTCTGATCAATCTCCGACAACAGGGTAAGCTGCCCGTTCATCGCATGGGTAAAAGCAAACAGTACTGATAAAATACCCGCGATCAAATAGAAGTAATTCTTAATCTTTTTCATAGGATGAAAATTTATATTGTCAGTTACATTCCTATGAGAGGTACCAGGTAGCAATTGTATCCATCTGCTCCTGTGGAAGATCCTCCGGGAATTTAACATTCTCTTTCATTATCTTAAAACAGCGCACGTTGATCTCCGGCGTGAGTGGCTGGAATCCTTCCGCGCCGGAAGCGGTGACATCGATGTCACGGCTCAGTTACGGGTTCCCGCAAGCAAAATTGAAATCATCCATGGCAATCGTCTTCAACAGGGGGCTGACCGCTGTTTTATAGCTGATCACACGTCGGTTGATATCATAGACGAAGAAACCGCTTGTCGATGAACTTGGAGTTCAGCAGCCGTGCTACGGCCATGTAGTTGGGCTTGAACTTTATCTTATCACCGACCCTGTATTTTTTAAACCCCTCACGGGTCTTGTTCTTACCAATATCCACCACCATCATGTCGGAGGTGATCCCCACGAAGTTCACCTCAGGATCAAGCATCTCCAGGTCATCCTTATCCACATCCAGCATGCCAAAGTCAAGGATTGCCTTTACGGTTGTTTCATCCGCGTCATGCTCATCAAAATCGGCTGTATGTCCTATGTTGGCATCACTCAACACCCCTTCGGGCACGATCTTCTTCTTTTCCAGCTCAATGATATTAGCTTCAAATTCAAAAGTATCCGTGTTCAGCTCCTTAAACTGTTTGTTGTAGAGGGGGCTGACGCCGAAGAATGCCGCCTCCCCGATCCTGAAATGGTTGATATCCTTAGGCACGCTTCCCTGCTCAATCAAAGGCAGCGTGATGGAGGAGCCTCCCGAAACAAACTTCAGTTTCTTCCTGAATTTTTCTGATATCAGCTCTTTATAGATGGAGAGTTGCAGGAGTTTGTCGTAGGTCGGCTCAATCCCATACATGCAACCCAGGTTGGAGCCTATACCAATCACATCGATATAGGGGAGGTTGAATACTTTTTCATAGAATGTCATCACATCATCACGATTCACCCCCTCACGCAGTTCACCCAGTTCAATCATAATGATGATCTGATGGATCTTACCGGCCTTTCCGGCGGCCTCATTCAAGGACTGTATTGTGCTATAGGAACTGTTGAGGGAGATATCGGCATATTTCACCACATCCTCAGCATAAGTCTCTGCCGGTGGCTTGATATAGATGGTGCGCATATCGGGGTTCACCTCCTTCAGGTTCTTCAGGCTGGTCAGCCGCGAGTCTCCCACCGAGTTGATCTTATCGATCACATCACTGGTGAGTATGTTCCTGAGAAACTCCTTATCACCCGAGAAGACCTTGGTGATCAGGCTCCAGTCGATCCCCTTCTCTTCGAAGTAATCGCTCAGCGTCCGGATGTTCTCCTTTATCTTCTCTGCATGTATGATCAGTTCAGCCATAACTATTTTTTTAACCTCATCTCCAGATATGGGTTTGTAAAGCCCAGCTTTTCGTACAGTATTTTTGCCGGATTGTTTGCCTCCACGTGCAGGGCGATGTCACCATCGGTGTGTGCAATCACTTCCTGCATCAGCTTCTTTCCAAGACCTTCACCCCTGCTGTTTTTATCAATCGCGATATAAACCAGAATATTCTCCGGAATGTAGCCGCTCATTCCTGTCCGGTTGATTACAACGGCTCCCTTTAATTGATCCTCCTCCCGCAGCAGCATGGTGAATCCGCCAAAAGAGTCAGTCACCTTCGTTGAGTAGTCAATCGCTTTACCGATATGATCTTTAGGGTCTCCATACTGTTCAAGATTGTCGAAAAGGAAATCAATCACCTCTTCTTTTTCCGGTTCACCCGGCTTGTTGTTAGTGTCAAAGATTGTAATTTTTAGCATAAATTGTTTGAATTGTGTCATCCTGTGCCGGCACTCAGCCGGTTCATTCCGGTAGGCACCGGTTCATTTTCTCTTTTATAAAGACAACGCTCATTCAATATTGTTCATATTTTTTTGTTAAAAAACTGACATCCTATTGAATCATAGCAGGTTCTCATATTCTTTACCCTTCAGGAATCCAATGAGCTGGTTCAGATGATCTCTCATCACCATCAGCTCATCGAGGCTGATCACGTTGTTCTGCAGACTTTTCATCAGCTCCAGGGGGATATCAGCCGCCTGCTCTCTCATCGCTTTGCCTTTCTCTGTGAGGTTGATCAGCACTTTTCGCTCGTCGCTGCCTGAGCGTTTACGAGTGATAACACCCATCAACTCCATTCGCTTCAGCAGTGGTGTCACCGTGTTGGTATTCAGAATCAGTTTCCCGGCGATATCGTTCACCGTGATGCCATCCTCCTCCCAGAGCACCATCAGCACCAGGTACTGGGGATAGGTGATTCCCAGCTTCTCCAGATGAGGCTGATACCCGCGGGTTATCAGTCTTGATGCCGCGTAGATCGGGAAACAGATCTGATTGCTCAGTTTCAGTTGTTCAAATTGCATTGGATATTCATTTGGTTCCTGTCCGCTTTGGACATTGAGTTTAAAAATTCATCTTTTTTGCCAGGTATTTGTCAATCTTCTCCGGCTTCGTGACAGGGGAAAAACGTTTCACCGGCTTACCGTTGCTATCGATCAGGAACTTGGTGAAGTTCCACTTGATCTTGCCGCCAAAGAAACCGCCCAGCTCCTTTTTGAGGTACTTGTATATCTCATGTGTGTTATCCCCGTTCACATCAATTTTTGAGAACATCGGGAAAGTCACACCGTAGTTGAGCAGGCACCCTTCCGAGATCGACTGCTCATCACCCGGCTCCTGGTTGGCGAACTGATTGCAGGGAAATCCCAGAATCACGAAATCTTTCTCCTTGTATTTTTTATATAGTTCTTCCAGACCCTCGAACTGCGGGGTCAAGCCACACTTGCTGGCTGTATTCACTATCAGGATGGTCTTGCCCTTGTAGGCATCCATCGAAATCTCCTGTCCCTTGAGATTGTTCGCTTTAAAACTGTAAAATTTTGCTTCTTTCATTCCTGTTCTTTTATTTCGCTTGTGATTATATCGCTTACGATACAAAAGTAGCCATAATATTTTATATCGCAAGCGACATAACTACAATTTAACTATCTTTATGTTATCTGGCGGTTCTCAGCCTCATCCCGGTAAAAGCGGAAACTGTACCAGCCGGGGCTTATTGTTTGCCGTACGTTTGCTCCAGATATTCAATATTGAAGAGGATCATTTTCTTCAATACATCCCTGTCAATATCGGCAAGCTTCTTCACGTAGAGGCATCCCTTCCCCATTTTGTACTTTCCCATGCGGGTGAGCAGCTCCTCCTGTTCGGGGGTACCGGAGTAGACATAGAGCGAGATGGCCGTCTTCCGGGGCGAGAAGCCCACCATCATCCAGTCCCCCTCCTGGCGGCTGCGTTCCGACTTGTAGTGGTACTGCCCGAATCCGATCATCGAGTCGCCCCACATCTTCGGCCCGTAGCCGGTGGTCTCCTGCATCAAATCCAGCAGTGTAAAGCTGTCGGTCTGTTTCTGTTCGCTGTCGGCATAACTGCGGATGAACGCCGCCACATCGCCTTCGTGTTGTTTTGTTTTCAGTTCTCCCATGGTGTCCCGTAGTCATCAGCTCCCGACATCTCTGCCAGGGCGGCATCGTAGGCAGGGTTATACACGATTGTATCAGGTGGTGCGGGACAGAACTTCCCCTGACCGGCCAAAGAAGAGGATGCGTCCACTTTTGGTTGAAAAGAAAATATAATCAGGATCAGCAACAGGTATTGTCTCATAACCTCCTCATTTATGGGTAGAAAATAAAAATAAAACAAATATACTACTTCCCGGTTCATACTTTTCAAAATAAATTGCATTATCTGAAAACTATTTTTAGTAAACATTGTTTTTATTTAAAATATTTGGAATATTTTTGTACAGAATTTGAAGCGAAAAAATTATTCATTAAAAGAAACCACCTAACCGATCAGGAGTTGTTGTATGACACCTTAAAATCGGGGATGAAAAACGGAGTGCACACCGTAACCTGTGCAGTAATTGATTGGTTGGAGATTTGCCGTGCCATTGGGGATACCAGCTCCGGGCAGTGTCTAATCTCATAAATTTTATTTAACATCTATTTTAAAAAACTATGCAGATGAAAAGATTTAAACTTCTCAGCTTCAGAGGCATCATGCTATCCCTGATGAGCCTGATGACCTTTTCCCTATTTGCTCAGAGAATTACCGTGAGCGGCACGGTGACCGATGATACCGGCATGCCGGTGATCGGCGCGACCGTGATCGTGGTGGGTGAAACCACCCGCGGCACGGTGACCGATATCGACGGTAACTACATGCTGACAGATATCCCGGGTGATGGGAGTATCCGGTTCAGCTTCGTGGGAATGACTCAGCAGACAGTAGCCGTTCAGGGACGCACCCGCATCGACGTGGTACTGCTCACCGATACCGAGCTGCTGGATGAGGTTGTGGTGACTGCCCTCGGCATGAAGCGCGATCAGAAAGCACTCGGCTATGCCATGAAAGAGTTCAAGGGCGATGAGCTGATTACCAATATCATCAACCCGGTGGCAGCACTGCAGGGCAAGGTGGCAGGCGTGGAGATATCCCAGTCCGACGGTGGCATGTTTGGTTCCACCAAGATACTGATCCGTGGTGCCTCCACATTAGGCAAGAACAACCAGCCCATCTACGTGGTAGACGGGGTGATCCTCGACAACTCCATCTCCAGCTCGGGCGATGCCGACTGGAACGATGCAGCCAACGACTACGGTAACGAGCTGAAGAACCTCAACCCGCAGGATTTCGCCACGGTATCGGTACTTAAAGGTGCTGCAGCCACGGCCCTCTACGGTTCACGCGGTCTCAACGGCGCCGTGGTGATCACCACCAAGAGTGGTGAGGGACGGCAGGGCCTGGGCATCCAGGTGTCACAGACGTTCGGTACCGATTATGTCTATCGCCAGCCCAAGCTGCAGAATGTCTATGGTGACGGTGCCCTCTCCAGCTACGTAGATTACGGCGCAGAGAAACCGGGAGGCGGCTACTACACCTTCGACAACCAGCGCCAGTTCATGCTCAACTCTGACGGCAAGCCCTCACATATGGGAGGCTGGCAGGGCATGGGCTTCGGTCCCCGCTTCGACGGCAGAGAGATTGAGTTTTACGACCGCAGCTACCGTCCCTATGAGGCGGTGGAGAACAACTTTAAGAACACCTACGACCTGGGGTTCAACTCCAACACCAACGTGGCCATCAGCGGCGGCAACGACAGAACCACCTTCTACACCTCCATGGGTTATCTCTACAATCAGGGTACGCTGCCCAACAACGATTTCCAGCGTCTCACGCTGCTCACCAAGGCCTCGCACAACATCACCGATCGGGTGAACCTGGAGGCAACCCTCTCCTTTGCCAACTCCATGCCGCGTAACGCACAGCCCAACCTCGGTGAGAAATTCACCGACGGCACCTGGCCACGCGCATACGATCCGGACTACCTGAAAAAGAAATACAGGGGAGCACACGGGGGACTGGCCAGCACCTCCTATGGTGATGAGTACGGATCGGTACCCGGCAGGGACATCTGGTGGCGCATCTACGAGAATGACTACCGCCGCAAGGAGACCTCCGTTCGTCCCGGACTGATCCTCACCGTGGAGCTGACCGACTGGCTCGACTGGATCACCGAGGGGAACTACAACTACTATAACACCCGCGATGAAAGCAAGGAGCTGGGTAGCGGCTACGCCAACGAGGGTGGCTACTACTCCATGTCGCAATACGGCAAGGAGCAGACCAACTTCTACAGTACACTCAACGCCATGTACGGTATGGGCGACTGGACACTGGGTGGTTTCCTCCGTGGTGAGTACTACAACAACAGAGAACAGTACAGTCGCCTCTGGACCAATGGCGGTCTGATTGTGCCGGGCCAGTACTTTATTGGCAACTCCAAGGAAAATGTGGGTTACGACGGATACGTAGGCGGACAGAAAAGGATGTACTCCATTGCCGCACAGTTCAGCACCAGCTGGCGCGACCAGCTCTTCTTCGACGTGACCGGCCGTAACGACTGGTCCTCCTCGCTCCTTTATTCAGACGGACACGGCACCTACTCCTACTTCTACCCCTCCGTCTCGGGATCATGGTTGTTGCATAACAGCCTCGACCTGCCCGACTGGGTATCGTTCATGAAGGTACGCGGATCGTTCGCACAGGTGGGTAACGACACCAGTCCCTACATCATCAACACCGCTTACTCCATGGGTACCTCCACCACGACTGACGGCAAGACCTACTCGCTGGAGCTGCCCAACACCGTCTACGATGCCAATCTGAAGCCGGAGCGTAAGCAGGAGTGGGAAGTGGGTCTCGACTGGCGCTTCTTCAACAACCGCATCGGTATCGACCTGGCGTACTACAAGCAGAACACCTTCAACCAGATCATGTCGATCGCCGTTCCCTACGTCTCGGGTATCAGCAATCAATATGTGAATGCGGGTAACATCCAGAACAGGGGTGTTGAGCTGGCGGTAAACACTACTCCCTACACCAGCAACGACCTGGAGTGGACTGTCGATTTCACCTACACAAAAAACGAGAACAAGATCATCTCACTGCACGAGAATGTCGCCAACTACATCCTTCTCGATGGATCGGTGGACTACGGTAACTACCGCATCGGTTCGGTGGCAAAGGTGGGTGAGTCGTACGGCGTACTGATGTCAGACTCCAAGATGGCAATCGATGAGAACACCGGTCTGCCTCTGCTGGCGTGGTCCGACGCACGCCGCTTCGCCTACTACCGCCGCAGCGGCAATGCAGAGATCGTGGGATCGATGGTTCCCGATTTCCTGGGATCCGTGGCTACCGGCCTCCGTTACAAGAACTGGAACCTGCGTGCATCGATCGATATGCGCTTCGGCGGCACCATCGCCTCCTACGGCTCCCGCTACGGTACGGCCTACGGTTATACCGAGTCGACCCTGAAATACTCTGCCCCGGAATATGGCGGCATGACCTGGACCTCAGCGTTTGACAACATGACCTACAGCGACGGGTTGATCCCCGAAGGGGTGCTCGCCGGCGGTACGGCCATCAAGCAGCCCGACGGCACCACCTACAATGTGGCAGAAGGGGGTGAAACCTACCAGTCCCTCTACGACAAAGGCAAGGTGGAACCCACCCACGCTTCGGTATGGCACTACTATACCAACAGCTGGGGCCAGGGTGTGATCAACGACAAATGGGTATCGGAGCTGAACTACATCGCCCTGCGCGAGGTGGCCCTCAGCTACCAGCTGCCGCAGCGGATTGCACACCGCATGGGAGCCACCAACCTGCACCTCTCACTCACCGGCCGCAACCTGGGCTACCTGCTCAACAACATGCCCAACGGTGAGAACCCGGAATCGGTGCGTGGTACCTCTGTCTCTGAGTTCCGCGTGCGCACCTTCTCACCCTTCACCGCGAATTACATGTTCTCCGTGAACATCGGTTTTTAATTGTTGATAATAAAAGAAAGAAAAACAATGAAAAAATTTACATATACCACGACCCTTTTACTGAGTGGATTGCTGTTACTGATGACCGGCTGTCGCGACGATATGGCGAAACTCAACTCCAACCCGTCGCAGGTGACAGAGGCCAACATCTCCTATCTCTTTGCTCAGTCAGTGATCAACTTCGAGCCGGCAGGATACCTGCTCTGGTTCTACAATGCACCCATGACCACTCGCTGGGGACAGATGGCTGTACCCACCGGCGGATTCACCTCCACCTACACGCAGACCACCGCCACCGGCGACCAGGGAGGGCAGTACATCAACGTGCTGAAGTATGCACGGGATATAGAACAGGTGCGCTCCACCATGCCTGAAGAAGATGCGGCCAAGTATGCCCATATCGCTGCCTGTGTCGATGTGCTGACGGTCTACCTGGGCCTCTTCGACAGCGACATGTATGGCGACCGCCCCTTCACCGAAGCAGCGATGGCACGCTACGGCGGCACGCTGACACCGAAGTATGACAAGATCGCCGACCTTTACGATCTCTGGCTGCAGATGCTGGGTGACGCCACCACCACACTCACCACTGCCACCGACCAGACCTTCCCTACCAACCAGGACGTGGTCTACCGGGGTGATGCCTCCAAGTGGGCCCGTCTGGCCAACTCGCTGAAGCTGAAGATCGCCGTGCGTCTGCTGGCACAGGATAAAGCACGGGCGCTCACCATCGCCTCCGAGGCAGCTTCGAACAGCGCCGGACTGATCGATGGCACCGACCATGACTTCCTCTTCAACAAGGCCTCCTCCATCACCCAGAATGACGGTGACAAGGTGTACCACTGGAACAATGGATTCATGGAGTCCACCGCCTCCAGCCGCCGCGTGATGGATTTCATGCTGCGCAACAAAGACCCGCGCGTACGCTTCTTCTACCGCAAGAATGCATGGAACGCCAGTATCGTACAAGGGTTCTTCAATCAGGGGAAAGAGATCCCCTCCTACATCCTGGAGAACGTGAATTACACCGAGAGTGGCGGTCAAAAGACCTTTGTCTCCTGGAAGGGGATGGGCGAGCCCTGGGTTCGCTACTACGGCCTCCCGGTGGAGATGGATGCCGCGCAGAACATCACCGAGTATGGCGACTACTTCGATTATACCAACCGCTCGAAGCTGAAGATCGGTGATGCCGAGAAGACCTTCACTCCCTTCTCCGGCTACAACCAGGAGATGATCATCGGCCGTTACGACTTCACGCTGCCCACACTGCCGGGAGGACCGGTGATCCAGGATCTGGACGACACCCCCTGGTACGGCATGTACCTGTCCACCTCCGAGGTGAACCTCTACCTTGCCGAGTTCAAGCTGCTGGGAGCCACCCTTCCGGGAACTGCACAGCAGTACTTCAACAAGGCGCTCCGTGCGTCGGTGGAAGAGTACAACCGACTGGCTTCGCTCAACGAGATCCCTTATTACGGGAAGACCTACGGCTACGACCAGCATGAAGCGGTGATCGACCTGCAGGCAGGTGAGATCGAAGCGATGATGGCCAGCCCTGAATACCAGCTCACCGGCGACGCCGCGCTCGATCTGGAGAAGGTCTACGTCCAGCAGCTGCTGCACTTCACCCTCTACCCCAACGAGCAGTTCGTCACGGTACGCCGCTCCGGCGTTCCGAAGGAGAATTCCACGCTGATTGCATGGGAGAACTTCGCGCCCACCGTGCCTAACAACGCCATCCCGCGCAGGTTTGAGGTAGGTGCACCCTCACCCACCGACCTGATGTATCAGATCCTTATCGATGCCTACAGCTCACAGGGCTTCACCCCCGGGACCGGTCAGGATGGCACCCTGCTCAACTCCGAAAGGGTATGGCAGGACATCAACGCACCGCAGTTCGGTCAGGGACCACAGTAAGGTAATTCGCTTTTAAAGCGACAGGATTTTTTTTCAGCCGCCTCATTTATTTGGGGCGGCTGTTTTGTTCTCCGGCGCTACTGCTTCAGTGCCGCCTTGGAGAAGAGATATTCCGGTATATCGGTGTTGAAGCGTATATCGGTGATCCGGAACCCGGTACCCTCGCTCCCCTGTTTCAGCATATCTTTGTAGAACACCGTCCGCGGAAACCAGCGTCCCTCAATCTGTACCACGTCGCTCATCTCTGATCGTTTCAGCAGCTTGCCGCTTTTGGCAAAGAGCTCCTCCTTCAGGGGGACATAACGCTCCCTGTCCACCCAGAGGCGGCGTGAGGCGTAGGCCAGGTCATCCACCTTGCCGGTGAGCTGCAGTATCCAGCAGTCTCGCCCTCCGATCTCTTCCGTCCCCACCACCTCGGCGTTATAGGTCTCTGTCAGCTTGCGGTCGTCCATCATATCCTCGTAGGAGAGGTCCGACCCCATCACCGACTGGCGCAGCATATGTCCCGATATCTGTATGGTGCGGTCGGTAGAGGGAGAGTAGATCCAGAGCTGCTCCTCCAGCTTCAGCATCTTGGTCCCCTCCTCGCGGGGAGGGGAGAGGTATTCGGTGAAGGAGCGCTTGTCGCCCACCGCATAAGTCTTAGAGGTGATGGTGCGGCTATTCCGCCGTCCATGGATGGTCATCGACGACTCAAACACCCGGTTCTCCGAGGAGAGGTTCCGGTCAATCCGCTCCAGTATCTCGTCCGCCGGTGGCTGCGCCTGCAACGGGAGTACCGCAGTGGCAAACAGCAGTATGATGGCTGTCTCTTATACACATCT
>LFRM01133822.1_pt1 | contig 10691 bp, 9 predicted proteins | sample 618341 | NCBI WGS metagenome assembly LFRM01 (sample SAMN03654438, study PRJNA283298) | anaerobic digester metagenome | isolation source: pool of bioreactors CSTR01a, CSTR02a, and CSTR03a thermophilic anaerobic... | place: Denmark: Kgs. Lyngby | collected 2014-05-21 | reverse complement strand
TGGAGTTCTGCCTTGTGTATCACGAACAGTCAGTTCAGGGTCATCTGCAAGAATTGTTCCTTTACCAGTTAAGACAGCATCGTTTTCTGATCTAAGTATATGAACTTTTTCACGAGACTCAGGGCCTGTAATCCACTTGCTTGAGCCGTCTTTGAGAGCTATATTACCATCAAGAGAAGCTGCTATTTTAAGCGTAACCCATGGCCTCTTTAATCTCATTGAACGAATAAATCCTCTGTTCAACCAACGAGACTCTTCTTCTAAAACTCCGGTTACTACTTCAATACCAGCATTTTCTAACATTGTTAACCCGCGTGTATTTACTATCGGATTCGGATCGATAATCCCGACAACTACCTTCGCAACTTTATGTTCAATAAGCATTTTGGCACAAGAAGAATTCTTCCCTTGATGGGAACATGGCTCTAAAGAAACATAAACAGTAGAGCCTCTCACATCGCCTTTTGCATCGTGTACAGCATTAACTTCCGCATGAGCTTGACCATACATAAGATGTGCACCGCGTCCGATTATCTCTCCATTACGCACGATAACACAACCAACTCTCGGGTTTGGACTGGTTGTGCCAGTTCCTCTAAGAGCTAGACTAAGAGTTTTTCTCATGTAAAATTCATCTATCTTCTTTTGTTCAGTTGAAGTCATTCTAACTCCTCCTGCATTTCTTCTTTTAACTTGCTCATTATTCTTTTTGCTAGTACTTTACCTACTCCCGGTGTTGATGCAAGTTCATTTTCTGATACATTAATTATAGCTTTTGCACTGCCAAATCGTGTAATTAATTGAGCTGCTTTAGCTTTTCCTATACCTGGAACATCCTCCAGTATACTTCTTCTATAATTTTTGCCTCTTCTTCTCCGATGTGATGTTATCGCATATCTATGTGACTCATCTCTAACAAAGAGTAGTAACCTCAAGGCAGGATCAGAATCATCGAGAATAATCGGTTCAACTTCATTTGGGACATAAATTTCTTCAAATTTTTCAGCAATCGATATTATAGGAATATTAGTTATATTTAGTTCTTTTAGAGCCTCCATAGCAAATTTAAGCTGTATTGCTCCACCGTCAATTACAATAAGCTGAGGCAAGGGTTCTTGTCCTTCAAGACATCTAGCATAACGCCTTGTTAAAGTTTCTTTAATTGAACGAAAATCATCTATATCAGCTACAGTTTTTATATTAAATCGTCTATATAAAGAAACGTTTGGATATCCTTGCTCAAAAACGACTACCACTCCAACTGTTTGTGCTCCACCTGTGTGTGAAATATCAAATCCATCAATCCGCCATGGAAGTACTGGAAGTTTTAATATTTTCTGTATTGAATTTAGCGTCTCAAAATTATTTTCCATTCCGCTTGTAATTTCCGGAATATTGTTGCGCTGCCTTGTAACATGCCAGACTGCTCTGATAGTGTCACGTAAATGAGCAGCTTCTTCAAAAGCCATATTATTTGCAGCTCTGTCCATTTTTCTTCTAAGTTTTTCTACAAGTTCCGTTGCATGTCCTTGTATAAGCATTAAAACATTAGCTACTCGGTCTTTATATTCTATTTCAGTACATTTACCACAACACGGCGCTTGGCAGCGTCCTAAGGCATGTCTTATGCACGGACGTTCTTTATCTTGGTTTTTAATATCCAGAGAACAGTTCCTCAAGGGTAAATAACGTTCAATAAGCCTTAGAAGTTCCCTTACTTCAGTAACTCGGACATATGGTCCTATATATACTGCGCCGTCATTCTGCTGATTTCTGGTTATTTGAAGTCGAGGAAACTTTTCTTTAGTCAACTTTATGTATGCGTACCTCTCGTTCATTTTTAAATCAATATTAAAAAAGGGCTGATAAAGTTTTATTAATCTGTTTTCAAGTATTAGTGCTTCAATTTCGCTTTCTGTTCTTATCGTTGATATATCACAGATGCTATCTACAAGTTTCTTAAGTCGAGGTGATGCAAAACTACTGTGCCTAAAATAGGATAATACACGCTTTTTTAGCGATTTAGCTTTACCTATATATATGATTTTGTTCTCTGCGTTGCGCATAAGATATACTCCTGGCTTATCAGGAAGTTTTCTTACCTGCAAAAGCAAATCATCTCTTTTCAAATAAATTATCCTTTCTCGAATTGCTATCCTAATTATTATGATATAGGATACCATAGTGTAAAATAAGATAAACAGTATTCAGGAGGTATCATAATGGCTCTTGTAGTATATAACGATTTAACTAGAAAAAAAGAAGAATTTATTCCATCAAAACAGGGAAAAGTGAGTTTCTATGTTTGTGGCCCAACCGTTTATGATTATTTTCATATAGGAAACGCACGTCCCTTCGTTTTATTTGATGTCTTCAGACGCTACCTTGAAAGTTCTGGGTACGACGTTTTATACGTACAGAACTTTACAGACATCGACGACAAAATGATAAAACGTGCAAATGAGATGCAACTTACAGTTGCCGAACTTGCAGAACAATTCATAGCCGCGTATTACGAAGACGCCGATGCACTTGGAGTAAAACGCGCGAACATCTATCCGCGCGCAACACATGAAATTGATGAAATCATCAATTTTGTCAAAATACTTATAGAAAAGGGCCATGCATACACAATAGAGGGTGATGTGTATTTTGAAGTATCAACATTTCAAGAATATGGCAAACTTTCTAAACAAAGTCTTGATGATTTACAGTCTGGTGCTCGTATTGATATTGATAAAAGGAAGAAAAACCCTCTTGATTTCGTTTTATGGAAAGCAAGTAAACCAGGAGAACCTTTATGGGAAAGTCCATGGGGAAAAGGACGTCCAGGTTGGCATATAGAATGCAGCGCTATGTCAACAAAATATCTGGGTGATTCTATAGATATTCATGGTGGTGGAAGCGACTTAATCTTTCCACATCATGAAAATGAAATAGCTCAGTCTGAATGTGCTTCAGGCAAACAGTTTGTAAAGTATTGGCTGCACAATGCATATTTAATGATAGATAAAGAAAAAATGTCCAAATCACTTGGCAATTTTATGACGGTTCGAGATATTAGAAAAAAATACAATCCGTTAATTCTACGTTATTTTCTTTTAAGTGCCCACTACCGCTCTCCAATTAACTTTTCTGCCGAAGGTCTAGATCAGGCTCAAAAAGCACTTGAAAGGATTGATAACTGTTACGGAGATCTTAATTTTGCTTTAGAAACTCGCAAAACTGGTGCAAAAGATCAAATACTAACCGACGCTATAAAATCTGCTGATGTTGGTGTCACGGCAACAATGAATGATGATTTTAACACGGCAGGTGCACTTGGAAATATCTTTGATGCAGTCAGGGCTATAAATGTACATCTATCTAAACACACTGACGTCGACGTTAGCGCACTTCAGGATGCAAAAGAATTTCTTAATAAAGTCAATGATATTTTTGGTTTTATTCAAAGAAATAAAGATAATAATGAAAATGAAATAGATGAACTTATTAAAGAACGAAATTTAGCCAGAAAAACTAGTAACTTTGCTAGATCTGATGAAATTAGAGACTTATTACTTTCCAGAGGTATTATTATTGAAGATACACCCCAAGGAACACGTTGGAAGAAACAGATCTAACATTTTTTAAACACAAACATCTTAATTAACTAAAAAATAGTTTTATGTAATAAAATAGCGCCCCTTAAGGGACGCTATTTTATTTAATCAGAATGTTTAATTTAAAGAAAACTTGCCTTACCGCATTCAGGTCCATATTTATNNCCATATTTATTTTCGCTAATTTCATTAAGTTTTTGTATATTATGAATTGCGTTTATATAACGAATAGTTCCGCTTTTTGCACGCATAACAAGAGATGAAGTTTCTACTGTTTCTCCAGTATATCTAACACCTTCGAGCCAATCACCATCTGTCACTCCAGTTGCTGCAAAGTAAACATTATCACTAGACACAAGATCATTTAATTTCAAAACCTTATCTACATCCATCTTTTGTTCTAGGCATTTCTCACGCTCTTCATCATTACGCGGCCACAATTTGCACTGCATGTTTCCACCTACACACTTTATTGCACAAGCTGTAATAACTGCTTCGGGAGATCCGCCTACACCCATTAGAAGGTCTATTCCTGAATCAGGCTTACATGTAGTAAGAGCTCCTGCAACATCGCCATCAGGAATAAGACGAATGCGAGCATGTAGAGAACGAATTTCTTTTATAAGCTTTTCATGACGAGGTCTATCAAGAACGATTACTGTTACGTCTTCTACAGCCTTTTTTAATGCTTTTGCAACAGCTCTGATATTATCTGATGGTGTCGCATTGATATCGATAACATGTGCTGAACGAGGACCTGTAGCTATTTTGTCCATATAAAAAATGTGACGTGGATTATACATGGTTCCGCGGTCTGAAAACGCAACAACACTAACCGCATTGGGAAGCCCCTGAGCAGCAAGTCTTGTTCCATCAATCGGATCAACTGCTATATCTACTTTTGGATTATCACCAAAACCAAGATTTTCACCATTAAAAAGCATCGGTGCTTCGTCTTTCTCACCTTCACCAATTACGACCTGTCCATTCATCTGGACATTGTTCAGCATAAAACGCATTGCATTTACTGCTGCTCCATCTGCTCCGTTTTTGTCTCCACGTCCCATCCAACGTCCTGCGCACATCGCAGCTGCTTCTGTAGCACGAACCATCTCAAGAGCTATATTTCTGTCAGGTGCAGACATCTGTAATCCCTCCATAATTGATATATCTAATTATTTTGTTGCTGAAATGGTATCTAACTCTGGAAAACGTGAAAAAATTTCTTGTACATGTTTAAAATAATACTTCAAATCAAATAAAGATTCTAGCTCCTCATTTGATAAGGCTTTTATTCTTTGATCTGCTTTGAGGAGATCTAAAAGCTGAATCTTTTCATTCCAGCATTTCATAGCATTACTTTGAACTATTACATATGCGTCTTCTCTACTTATTCCCTCTTTTTCAACAAGTGTTGTTAATACCCTCCCTGAGAAAAGAAGTCCATTTGTTAGATTGATGTTTTCTATCATTTTTTCTTCGTTAACGACAATATTAGTTATTATTTCTGTAAGTATTTTAGTCATGTAATGAATAAGATGGAACATATCGGGCCATATTATGCGTTCAACTGATGAGTGGCTTATATCTCTTTCATGCCATAGGGCTATGTTTTCAATTGCAGGTATTGTGTACCCACGTAAGAGCCGAGACATTCCGCAAACTCTTTCACTTAAAATTGGATTTTTTTTGTGTGGCATCGCGGAAGAACCCTTCTGTCCTTTTTTGAAAGGCTCAAGTGCTTCAAGAACCTCGGAACGCTGAAGATGTCGAACTTCCAAGGCAAGCCTCTCCATTGAACCTCCGCAAATTGCAATATCAGTGACAATTCTGGCATGTCTGTCTCTTTGGATAACTTGCGTAGCAACAGGATCTACATTCAATCCCAAAAGTTCACATACACGTGCTTCTATTGAAGGAGGACAGTTTGCATAAGCACCAACTGCACCCGAAAGTTTGCCGAAGGCCATCTCTTCTTTCGACTGCATAAGTCTATTAATATCACGTCCTAATTCAGCATAATGATTTAAAAGTTTAAGACCAAAAGTTGTTGGCTCAGCATGTATACCGTGTGTTCTTCCAGCACATGGAGTATACGCATATTGTACAGCTTTCTCGCCTATTACTTTATGTAGTTTTTGTATTTTTGATATTATTAAGTCCATACTCTCACACAACAAAAGAGAAGCAGCAGTATCTATTATATCGCTACTTGTAAGACCTAAGTGAATATAACGTCCTGATTGACCTATCGTTTCTGCTACATTAGTGTTAAATGCAATCATGTCATGTTGAGTAACTTCTTCTATTTCATGTATTTTTTCAACATCGAAACCGGCTTTTTCACAGATATTTTTTAAATCTTCATCTGGAATTACTCCAGCTTCGTTCCATGCTTTGCATGCTGCAAGTTCAACGTCAAGCCAACGTTGAAACCTATTCTTATCAGACCATATTTTTTTTATTTCTTCAGTTTCATAACGCGGTATCATTTTATACCTCCATAGTTTTTATCGTACAAAAATTACAATTANNAGAATGATGGAATGCAAAATGTTCCTTTTTCCAATCTCCTCTAACAAGTTCAAGCCACTCGTCATATTCACCACTTTTAAAATCAGGAAAGGTATAAAAAAAACTCTCCCATCTACCCTTTCTTTTGCAAAGTGTAACCTCTGCAAAAATTCCGCTATTTAAATATATTCTGTGGGCTTGGCCTTTTGTTGAAGCGAGAATCAGCCTTGCGCCATCGAGAGTTCCAGGATCTAAGTTTACTCTCCTAGATTTTCCTGTCATATTTTCCATCTGACAACTCTTTAACTTCCATTTGGGCAGCTCCGATAAAGGATATAAGCCAGGATAAGAAAAAAAGAGCCTATCCAATTGAGGAGCTATGTCATTATAATAATTTGTACGTGTAAAAGGTATTAATGTACTTATTCTCTCAGGTTTTCCCCACTCTAACTCAAGTATATCGCAAATATTTTTATATATTTGTTCGTTGTCTCTGGGTATCAAAAGCGCTAGTATTTTTTTTACAAGAGGGTCTCTTGGATGTCTTCCCTCGCCACTGTGTATAATTGAATCATTATTTATTTTCATTTAAAAGCGACTCCACGAATGTCTTTGAATTGAAAGGCTGTAAATCTTCTATATTTTCTCCTAATCCAACATATCTTATTGGCAAATTAAGCTTGTCGGCAATAGACAAAACTATTCCACCCTTTGATGTATTGTCGAATTTTGTAAGGATTACTCCTGTAATTGGCATAACCTTGTTAAAAGTTTCAGCCTGTAAAAAGCCGTTCTGTCCAGTTACAGCATCAAGAACAATGAGTACCTCCGATGGTCCTTCAGGAATTTCACGTTGAATAAGACGATAAACCTTTGCAAGTTCTTCCATTAAGTTTGATTTAGTGTGGAGTCTCCCAGCCGTATCAACAATTACAACATCATCTCCTGATGTTTTTGCGGACATAATAGCATCAAAAACTACTGCAGCAGGATCACTATCTTGCTTCTGGGCAATAACTCTTACCGAGATTTTTTCTCCCCAAGCTTTTAGCTGATCAATTGCTGCCGCTCTAAAAGTATCTGCTGCAACCATTATAACTTTTTTATTTTCATTTTTTAACTGTGAAGCCAACTTTCCAACCGTTGTTGTTTTGCCAGATCCATTGACACCTATTAGAACAACAATCGAGGGCTTGGTTTCCAATCTTAATGGCTCCCCCATTCCTGGAACGGAATTAAGCAAGTCAATCAGTAAGTTAGTAAACACATTACTCAATTCAGATGTTTTCGATATCCTTTGCTCTATTGCTACCTGTTTTAATTTACCAAGAAAAATATCTGTAAGATCAATACCGACATCACCTAAAATTAACTGTTCTTCAAGTTTGATCCAAAATTTATCAGTAATAGGTTCTTCAGAAAAAAGATTAGACAGTCCTAGAGTCCATTTGTTTCCTGTATTTTTCAGCTTATGAGAGAATTTTGAAAGTAAACTCATATTTTCACAGCTTTACTGTTCTGCTTTCTTTTGCGTTTCTTTGTTTACTTGCCTTTGAGTGAATCCTCTTCGAACTTTTGTACGTTTTAAATGCTCATTGTCATTTTTTCTTTCCTTAGTTTGTTCTGAAGTCGAGCTTTCGCGTGCTATATTTTTGGAATCTCCCTGAGTATTAGTAGCAGCTTGACGTTTCGAACGATATCTTTTTTTCCTTTTAGGCTTTTCTAGCGGTTTATTTTTACTATTTAAAGAATCCTTATAATTTTTTTCGACGATATTCTCATTTATAATAGGAAATTGGTTGAAAAGGTTCTTTTTTTGTAATAATATTTTTTCTTCAGGTTCAGGAAGAGTCCATTCATCACCAGCCATAACTGTTGCTTTAAACTCTTCAAATTTATCTATAGGAATTTTTACTTCGCCTCTGCCAGGAATATAACAACGAACATTTTTCTTATGTAGTTCTATTCCTAACAAGATAATGTTACCGTTTGGTGTCTTAATTTTTGAGCCAGGATTAGGCAGATTAGCCCACATCTCGTGATATACATTGTGTTCAAAACTCATACAACACATAAGTCGGCCACAAATCCCGGATATCTTAGCCGGATTAAGCGCAAGGTTTTGCTCTTTAACCATCTTTATACAAATTGGAGAAAACTGATTGAGCCAGTAACTGCAACAACATGACTGACCGCAAGGAGCAACTCCTCCAATTACCTTAGCCTCATCTCTTACACCAATCTGTCTTAGTTCAATTCGTGTCTTAAATTCTCGTGCTAAATCGCGTACGTATGCTCTGAAATCGACTCTCTGTTCCGATGAAAAATAGAAAAATAACTTGCGTTTATTCATTAAGAACTCAACATCAATAAGCTTCATATCAAGATTATGTGGCTTTGAAATGTCTTTAGCGCTTTTTAATATTTTTATTTCTTCAAGCTTATAATCATTCGAAGCTTCTATTTCTTCCGGTGTTGTAAATTTTAAAAATTTTAGATCAGTAACTACAGGCTCCGTGTTCTTATTTGAAGAATCTCCATGTTCTGATGCGTTACGTAAAAGCCTGTACTTAGATTCCTGATGATCTGTAACAGGACCAACTACTACAGCCAATTCTTCACCTCTATAAGACTCCGCTACAATAGTAGTACCTTTTTCTATTTCGTCTTCATGTTCTATAAAACCTAAATATCTAGGCTTTCCATAAACTGCCAAATATTTGTTCACTTGGAATTCCCTCCTTGAGGACAGCATATATAGTATCTTGTATCATTGTTGCAGAAAGACGTTTTTGCTGCATTATTTTTACCATCGATTCAAGCTTAGCAGCAGCAGTAAAATCGCCCTCAATTGTTAAATATTCTATCCATCTTTGAATTTCTAAATACAAACACTCGCTAGTTGTCTTTTTTAAATTATTGACCCATAAAGCAAAATCTTCTGAGGTTGCAGGAAGAGGCTGGGGTGCTACTACTTCGTCTGGCAAATCTATGTGAATTGAATTGACACGACTTTTTATAGTTGGAATTAGCTTATCCTCTTCAGATATAAACAATATATGGGCATGATGAGGGGGCTCTTCTGTCAATTTTAAGAGACTATTGGAAGCCTCTATAGAAAGTTTATTTGCTTCCCATATTACAGCCAATCGGAATTTTGATATTAACGGATATAAAGCTAATTCCGTTCTCAACGCTCTGCATTCATCAATAGTAGGCGGCGATAAATATTTTCCAGCACTTATTAAATCAGAATGAGTTCCATCTTTCCAACTTGGGCTGGATCCGAGAAGTAACTCTCCGAACTTACGAACAAATAACTCCTGCATACATGAAGGGATAGTGACAGATAAAGACTGGGGACATTTAGAAGAGTTAACTACATCTACTATTCTTTGCCATCCAATCGAATTTTCTAATGTTGATACAAAATCATCAATCATTAAAGTATCCCCTTGTTAATATAGAATCAATAATTACTTCAAATATTTCTTCAACGGTGCCATGTGATACATCAATAGTTATCCATCTTTTTGGAGAACGTTTTGCTAATAAGAGATATCCCTCTCTAATTTTTGACATAAACATAATCCCTTCAGATTCAAATGCGTCAATATTTCCCCTAATTGCTACTCTTGTAGCTGCTAAGGCGGGAGGTATGTCTAAAAACAGGGTAATATCCGGAACAGGGAATTTTGACTCTAAGGCCAAGGTGTCGAACACTTCTAATGGCAAACCTCTTCCCCATACTTGATATGCCAGAGTTGAATCATGATATCTCTCACACACAATATCTGCATTCAAATCAAGTGCAGGTTGAATTACTTTTGCAATATGTTCACAACGATCTAACATAAAAAGATATGCCTCACTCCACTGATGTTTTAATGTGCCATCTGTGACCATTTCACGAAGCAATTCACCGCCCATCCAACCTCCTGGTTCGCGAGTAAGTAAGATTTTTTTATTACTGTATTTTTTTGTTAGCCAGTCTGAGAAAAGTCTTGCTTGAGTAGACTTTCCAGAACCATCTATTCCTTCAAAGGTAATAAACACAAAACCACACCCTTACAGCTAATTATGATAACACATAAAGAGTTTAACGATTCATAAAACATCGAAAATATCCTGATAATTAATAAATATAGTACATATATAAAAATGGCATGACAGATTTGTCATGCCATAAAATTTTCTGGCGGAGGCGTGTGCGAATCGAACACACCGAGATTAGCATTACTAACCCCCAGCGGATTTGAAGTCCGTGTCCAGCACCAGCTGAAACTCGCCTCCATATACTTTATTACAATGCGGATAGTAGAATAACAGATAAAGTGTATTAATTCAACAGCTTTATTTTATATAATCAATTATCAGCTTATTCTTTTCAGCTCTATCAGAAACATTCCAGCAGATATTTAAGTAAGGCATAGCTCTGTCAATTTGTTCTTGTGTATTGTAATATAATTTTAATATCGTTTCATTATTCTTTATAGGAGAACCTACCTTTGCAAGAAGTCTTATTGCAACGGCAGAATCAATTTTATCTTCTTGTTTCTGACGTCCCCCTCCAAG
>LFRM01298579.1_pt1 | contig 10692 bp, 10 predicted proteins | sample 618341 | NCBI WGS metagenome assembly LFRM01 (sample SAMN03654438, study PRJNA283298) | anaerobic digester metagenome | isolation source: pool of bioreactors CSTR01a, CSTR02a, and CSTR03a thermophilic anaerobic... | place: Denmark: Kgs. Lyngby | collected 2014-05-21 | reverse complement strand
TAGGCCAAACGGAAGATCTCGTTCCGGCGGACAAGAAGCTTTATGCCCTTCGAGATGTAACCGCTACGGTTGACTCTATTCCGCTCATAGCCAGTTCCGTCATGAGCAAAAAGATAGCCGGTGGTTCCGATGCCATAGTCTTAGACGTAAAAGTTGGAGAAGGTGCCTTTATAAAAGATCTTAATGATGCTCTGGCCTTGGCAAAGGTAATGGTAGGAATAGGCGAAAGCTTCGGCAAAAGGACAATAGCAGTCATAACAGATATGAACCAACCCCTGGGACGAGCCATAGGCAACTCCCTTGAGGTGATAGAGGCATGTGAGGCATTAAAAGGGCATGGTTCGAAGGAGTTAATGGAGGTGTGTTTGACGCTTGGAAGTTATATGTTGATCTTATCCGGCATTGCGCGAAGCAGCGGCGAAGCCCGGGAGATGCTTCAGGATGCGCTTGTCACCGGTAAGGGAATGGAAAAACTTAAAGAGATGGTCAAGGCACAAGGTGGAAATGCCAATGCCTTAGAAGATTACTCTCTTTTGCCACGTGCCAGAATTAAATATGAACTCAAAGCGCAGGAAGATTGTTACGTTTCGAAACTGGAGGCAGAAAAAATTGGAATGTGCGCCATGATGCTCGGAGCGGGTCGATCGAAGAAAGATGATAAAATTGATCATTCTGTTGGCATAGTATTATATAAAAAAGTAGGAGATCATGTATGTGAAGGGGAAATAATCGCCACGATCCACGGAAACGACGAGGGGCTTCTTGAAGATGTATTGCCGGAGGTTAAGGGTGCTATTAAAACGTCTAAGCAAAAGGTGCCATCGAGTAAATTGATATATGCCGTGGTGAAAGATGAAGGTGTGGAATTGTTATGACTCGACATATTTCATGCTTAAAGTGAGCGAAAAATGCTATACGTAATTCAGGCAAACTCATTGAGGGTTTGTGCAAAAGTTTGCTAGTGAATTTTTAAAAATCTGGTTGAAAATAACGCTCCTTTGATGATAATATGATCACGCTCGGGGCGTAGCGCAGTTTGGTCAGCGCGCCTGGTTCGGGACCAGGAGGTCGGAGGTTCAAATCCTCTCGCCCCGACCATTTTTTGATCAATATTGACTATTTCGGTACATTTCGGTATACTTTGACTTGGAGGAGGGATTATGGGCAGAAAGATAATCGCTCAAAACAGAAGAGCGCGACATGATTACTTTATATTAGAAACCTATGAAGCTGGACTCGTCCTTACAGGCACCGAGATAAAGTCGGTTCGGGAGGGGCGGGTTAATTTAAAGGATGGATACGCCAAAATAGAAAATGGCGAATGTTGGTTGTATAACGTCCATATATCGCCGTACGAAAAAACTGCTTATTATAATCACGATCCTTTGAGACCAAGAAAGTTGTTGCTTCGAAAGGACGAGATTCGTAGGCTAATTGGCAAAACTCAGCAAAAGGGCTTAACGCTTATACCGCTTTCTATATACCTGAAAGACGGTAAATGGGCTAAAGTTGAGTTGGCGTTAGCGCAAGGCAAAAAAGTCTACGATAAACGTCGTGCGATTGCCGAAAGGGATGCACGACTTGAGATGGAAAGAGCACGAAAGGTAACTAAGCGTTAAGGGGGCGAAAGGTTTCGACGGCATGTGGAGGGTCGTGAGGAGCGGGTCGAGGTCTCCGCAAGCCTCGTTAAACAGGCGGAAAAAACAATAAGTGCCAAAGAAAACTACGCACTGGCTGCTTAAGTAGCGGTCACGCTTGCGATATCGTTGCCACTGCGATATCGACAGGCGTCACAATAGGTGGCAAGCCCTCAGACAGCTCCTCCCTGTCTGAGGGGACATTCTGGGAGGATAGGCAAGCGAGATCCTGTCCCTGGGAGAGCGCTTAGCCGAAAATTAAAACAGGGACTACGCCCGTAGAACTTCACGGCTGGCCCTTGTCGGACGGGGGTTCGATTCCCCCCGCCTCCACCAGAAAATATTAAGCAGTCCTTGCAAACAGAGGCAGGGACTGCTTTTATTATCCCTTCAGTTTACTAAACTTTCCTTGGATTTGCAGCTTGGTACAAAAAGGTGGTGCAAAAATGCCTAAAAGTCCAGGGAAGTCAGCAAGTCATCTAATATTACGTGGTACAAAATTTTATTACAGGAGGGTATTACCAGGAGATGTAAGTGGTAAAATAGGAATAAAAGAAACTAAAATCAGTTTAGGCACATCAAATGTTAGAGAGGCTCGTTCTCTAGCAGTTTTTTGGGATGTTATGGTTAACCAAATTTTGCTGTATTGGAGGAGAATTGAATTTATGCAAGAGGACCAATTGGATCAAATACGACAGATTGTTGTTCGCTGGATTCAGGACAAGAAAGATGAGCTTGAAGACCTACGTGCCATGGGCATTAGCGATTATGTAATTAAAATTGATGGAGAAACTGGAGAAAGGATCCAGGATCCAGACAAGCTCTGAAGATAAAATTAAGGTTCTTCAAAAATTGATGCAGTTTGAGCAGGGAAAACTTATTAGGGGAGATGTTCCATCTGAAACATGGATTGAGGTGTTGGCCTCTAAATTGGTCATGGAAAATGGGATGCCCCAGTAGTTCGAGCGTCGAATAAACAACTATCCCAGCACCTATATTTCTTTGAAACAGCCTTCGCTCTATTTTTTACTGAAGAAATTTACAGCAAGGAGTGGATTGAGTCACAGTTTCGAGAAGTTAAAATTAAAGAAATCTAATTATAGTTGCCTATCTTGATCGAAATGGCCCGCTGGCCTTTAGATAGTTTAGGAAACCAACAAAAAGATGTGGATGATGTTCAACAAAAAAAGTTTGGATATGTAAGTTTAAAGGAATTAGAAAACCTTAGAGTGCCATTAGGTGAGATACCACCTTTACTCTTATGCCAATTAGCAATGTCCTAAAGGGTGTAGTATAGTTAGTCAATTAATAGGTAGTTATGACGACGTGATATAAGATTAGATAATTTGTATATCTTCATTAATTATTTATTTGTTTAGATATTCTAGTAATAGATATTATTGCATTATTATATGAATAAATGATAAGATGAGTTAGTAATTCAATCGACATTGACATCATTTAGATAGAACAGTATAATAAAACGCAAAATAAAAATAAGGGGGCAATGTTATGAAAAGTTTAATTGTAAAGCTTATGATCTTGGCAGTCATAGTTTTTTCTTTGACATGTCCTAGCTATGCATTTTTTTTGACCCGTTTACCAGGTGGTAATTCAGTAACAATTGGCAATGAGGAAATATGGATTGATGAGAAAGGAAATCCTATTGGTGTATTAAGGAATATATCAGTTGGTATGTTTTTGCCTAATATTCTTTTCGATTCAACAACCCCTTATGGTGAACAAGGTGTATTGATATATTCATATGGTCTTTATGATTATGCTGATGCTATTATTTATACAGATTTGCATAAATCATGGTGGGCTTTTTGGTTAACAAGAGATGAACTTAATCAGTTGGTACCAATGCTGCAAAAGGCTAATGACTTGTCTGAAAAACTTCATAAAACAAATGTATCACTTCCAGAGAAAGGTAAAAATATTGGAAAAGTTAATGGAAAATGGAACTATATTACCGTTGATTTAGAAAACACTGGCGTAGGTATTGCTACTTTTATCACGTTTCAAAACAAAGAAACTGGGGAGAAGGCTACGATAGTTGATTATCCTCAGAAATTAATTAATATTCCACAAATAATTAGCTCAGTTGAAGAAGCACTACCGTCTATCATGACATTACTTGATGAAAGGAAATCTTTGATGAACGAGCTAGAAACAGAATAAGACTTAGATTGAATAAACTGTATAGTTATTTGGCAAATAGACAAAAATTCGAGTCACGTATGATATTATCTGTAAAATTTAGGATGACACCTTTCTAAAGTAATTTGAAAGGGTCATCGCCCTCTGATAAAACAAAGTTATCACATACCCAAACTATCGAAAGGGTCAGCGATGACCCAATATTATGTTACCTTGAATGAGGAGGATTGACGTCTCTATTTTCTTGCAACGACGAATGCTTGAAGAAAGTCGTAGAAAAATTTACAAATCAACTTCTGGAGCAACAGCGAACTAAAACAGATCAATGCGAAAGCCTTACGAACGCACGGAAGAAAGGGAATGCGAAACGGATATAAGGAAAGGCATCTAACCACCGAAGTTAAGACCTTGACATTAAGAGTACCTCAGATAAGGGACGGCATTGTCATCAAGACAAAAGAAGGTGAGCAGGTAAGGCCCTTTAGCGCGCCTTTAGCTACAGGAATTAACCAGGAAGGATATAGGGAGATCTTGGGGATGGAGTTAGAAAATAGCGAGACTGAGGAAAGTTGGTCTGACTTTTTCAAGGACTTATAGGCAAGAGGGCTTAAAGGGGTAGATGTAGTGGTATCGGATAACTTGTAAGGTTGGTCAACGTCGTAGAGAGGCATTTTCAAGGATCGACTTGGCAGAGGTGTCAGACTCACTTCACCAGGTTGTTTAACTCATATCCCAAGAACATGCAGAAAGACCTAAAGTCATACCTTGAGGGCGATCTTTGAAGCACCTGACATATCTACAGCACGACATATTCTGAATTTGACGCTTGAAGTGTTTTCAACGAAAGCCCCTAGGGCTATGGACATCCTGCAGGAAGAGGCTTCGGACCACAAACGGACAAGAAAGGCTGAATCAGGAGATAAGGCGGATGAGAACGCGTGATCCGGATATTTCCTAACTGCGAATCGGCGTTGAGGCGGGTAAGAGCGTTGTTGATGGAACAGGACGAGACATGGTAAATGAGGCAAGAAATACTTCGAAATGGAGGGTAATTTTTACAGAAAATTAAGGGCTTGATCCCAGAAAAACTTGGGCAGTCAATGGGACAACTTCCAAGGACTGTCTTTTTTGTATCCTTTTAGACTGCAATTATTTAACTTCTCTTCAAGCATTCTGCTGCAGTCTTATCTAGGAGATGAGTTAAGGGCTAGCCCCTTGGGTAAGCCATCCGTTTCTTTTACTAGGAGTATCCGATTTTGTATTTTTTACGAATTCATCCTGTCAAGAATTATGCTCTTCATCACTTTAAGACAGTTCGCAAATTGTTGTAAACCTGGTCTTGGTTGATTTTAACCCCTCCACGAAAGCTCCAGTAAAATTTATGACATTGAGGAGGATCATTCCTGATAATTATCTGAAATGCCATTTACAATTTTTTGTTGTTATTGAAGTTGCAAATAATTCTTAAGTTCTGTATATTATAGTATGATATAAATGTCGATTGTCGACCAATTATAAATTGTTTGAATACGTAAGGAGTGTAAAGTATGACTTCTAGGGGATTGTGTTTTGATGAGACTATTACCTCCAAAGTAGTGGACTACTTAAAATACCAAATTCTTGTCTCTAAAAGCTATAAAAAAGGAGATAAGATTATTGAATCCCAAATAGCGAAAAAACTTAACGTTAGCCGGTCTCCTGTAAGGGAGGCTATTCATCGTCTTGAAAGCCAAGGTTTGGTAACAACCATTCCTCATAAAGGTGCATTCGTCAGTGCTTTTTCAATGAAGGAAATGGAAGAGATTTACGAGTTACGTTATCTTTTAGAAGGAAATATTTATGAGATCCTTATTAAAAATAAACTTTTGAAGGAAGCTGATTTTAAATACCTCGTATCTCTTGTAGATCAGATGGTTGAAGTTGCAAGATCTGAAGTGTCTACAGATGAAAAGATTCCCACTTTCCTAAAAAAGGATATCAAGTTTCACCGTTATACGTGGTTAAAAGCAGAGCGCCCACGGACATTGCGTATCCTTTCTGATTTGTATCATCAGTTGGAGTTAGGGATGCTCGATGATTTGGCCCATGAAAAAAATTTAGAGGCAGCAGCTTCAAGTCATTACAAAATTTTGGAATGTTTGAAGAGTGGAGACTTAGAAAAACTAAGACAAATTAGGTCATGGAGTCTTTTTGCAAGAAGGCTAGAAAATATAAAAGAAGTCTAATCTTTTAAGTTTATGAAATGTCGACTGTCGACGAATTGGAATATTAATTATGAACATATATGGGCACAATTTGTGATAACGAAAGTAAGCAGTAATTAGAAAAATAAAAATTGTGGAGGTGTAAGATAGTGAAACTAGGAAGGTTTACTCTAATGGTAACAGCGGCTGTATTTATTTTAACCCTTGGCGCTTTACCCGCGATGGCGGCATCGATGTGGAGGCTTTCGAACCAATTCCCACCATCCCATTTTATTTCTAAAGGTATGGATTTTTTTGCTGAGAGAGTAGCCGAATACTCTGGTGGAGAAATGAAAGTCGAGGCATTTCACTCTGCACAGCTTTTCAAAGATACTGAAATAGTTGAAGCTGTACAGGAAGGCTTAGTAGAGCTTGCGCTAGTACCGGTAAATAAATGGTCGGGAATGGTTCCAGTGGCAGATATTTTTGAGCTACCCTTCGCTTTTAAAGATCTTAGTTCCCCTAAAAAGTTTATAGAAAGTGGCGCGGGAAAAATCCTAGATAAGGAATTTCAGGACAAAGGTGCAAAAATTGTTTTCTGGGTTGATTATGGTCTCGTTCAGTTGTTTAACAGCAAACGCCCACTTGCAAAACCCGATGATTTTAAAGGGCTCAAGATAAGAGCCTTTAGCAAGGGTTCTGCGGATACTATTAAGGCACTTGGTGGTGTTCCTGTGGTAATGAGTTCCTCTGAAATGTACATGGCCCTTCAAAGAGGTACCGTTGATGGTGCTACTACCGGTATGCCTGCGGCTGTTTCCAGAAAGATCTACGAGGTACAGAAATATATGACTCTTGCTAACTATACAACTGCTCAATTCTTTGTGCAGGGTAATCTTGACTGGTGGAATTCTCTTAAAGACAACGAAAAAGAAGTTCTCCTTAAAGCTGGAGAGGAAGCAGCTGAATTTATACGTGGTTCTATAGCAGAAGCAGAAGAACAGGCCTATAACGTTATTAAAGACGGCGGAGTTGAGGTTTACGAGCTTAATGACAAAGAAAGAGACGCTTTTAAAAGGGCAACTGAATCAGTAAGGGCTGAATTTGTTGAGCAGACTGGCGAGATTGGCGAAACGCTCATGGAAATTTTAGAATCGATTGATTAGATGTAACTAAAGTAAAATTTTAGAACAAATAGTATAGCATACAGCAAGATAGGAAGCTATAGGGGGAGAAAACTTAAACTCTCCTCCTATAGAAATAAAAAATGAAGCAGCGATTAGCGCAAATTATTCGTCTGTATCTAGCCAACTAATTGTCTTGGGTAAAAGTTTGCCTGGTCATGGAGAGATGTTTTGTGAAAAAGCATTGGATGATATAGACTCACGATTTTAAGCACTTGGTTCGCTCTTATTTCTTATACAACATTTTTAATAGCGAACAACAGTATCAACCAATTTAGGATAAGATTGGGGGAATTGGTGTGTTCTCATCCTTAAACAAGCATGCGGAAAGGCTGAATCTTCTAATTGGATATTGTGGTGGCATTAGCATCTTGGCCATGGGGATTATCCTCTTTTATGAAGTTGTAGCAAGGTATGTATTCAACTCGCCAACCATTTGGGCTCAAGAGGTATCAATTATAATTTTTATGTGGGCTATGCTTGCAGGTGCAGCTTATACTTTGCAGGTGGGAAAACATGTCAAAATAGACCTTTTAACTGTCCACCTTTCGGAAAAAACACAAAGTGTGCTTGAAACTATTACTAGTATTATCGGAATGCTTTTTTCAGCATACGTAACGTTCCAGGGCATAGAGATGCTAAAGGGCACACTGAAATATAACAAACTGTCTGCGACTCCATTAAGAGTGCCATTATGGATTCCTCAACTTGCCCTTCCTGTGGGGTTCGGCCTTCTAACACTGCAGTTCATTATAATTATAGGCATGAAAATGTTTTCGCTTAACGGCTGGACAGGGAGGGATGGTGATCAACCATGTTAGGCTTTTTTGTGGTTATAGGTCTTCTTTTAGTCGTTCTTTTCACTGGGCTTCCTGTGGCTTTTTCTCTTGGTTCTACCTCTGTCTTACTGATATTTTTAAATAATCTCCCCGTAAAAATAGTTGGTTCAACTATGCTTTCAGGATTGGAAAGCTTTACCCTTCTGGCCGTACCCTTATTTATTCTCATGAGTCAGATTCTCTTAGATGGGCGAGTAGGAGACGATCTTTTTGAAGTAATGAACGCCTGGGTAAGACACCTCCCAGGAGGCCTTGCTATTGCAACAATTCTTGCCTGTGCCTTCTTTTCGGCTATAACAGGGTCTGGAGCTGCGACTGCCGCAACCATTGGAATGGTGGCCTATCCTGCTATGATTGAGAGAGGGTATGATAAAAAATTTACTTTGGGGCTATTGGCTGCTGGCGGCACCTTGGGTATCTTGATTCCGCCAAGTATTCCCATGATTCTATATGGTGCAATCACAGAGGAGTCAGTGGGAAAGCTGTTTATTGCAGGTATAGTGCCAGGCTTCTTGCTAACAGTCATATTTGTTATTTACGCGATTATAAAGAGCAAGAGGGGCGGATTTACCCCAATGGAGAAAACAGGTTGGTCGGAAAGGTTAAGGATAACCCGAAGGAATATTTGGGGAATACTTCTTCCGCTATTGATAATAGGTGGTATCTACAGCGGAATTTTTACCCCCACTGAAGCTGCTGCAGTGGGCTTAGTATACAGTTTATTTATTACTATTGTAGTTTATAAGACGATAAAATTGAAGGAATTACCTAAAATTTGCCTGAAATCAGTAGGTACTTCCTGTATGATAGCAATCATAATTGCGGCAGCGGTCCTCTTTGGTAGGGTTATGACTATGCTTATGATACCCCAGAAGCTGACACAATTGGTTATCGAGAACAACCTGTCGCCTTTGATGTTTATCATTGCTATGAACTTGCTCATGTTAATACTAGGGACAATTCTTGAGACTGTATCGATAATTCTACTTACTATGCCTCTGGTTACACCTATCCTTCATGCATTGCATATTGATCCCATCTGGTATGCTGTCATTCTTGTTGTAAATATGACCATGGCCTTGATAACGCCCCCTGTGGGGATGAATCTCTACGTTATTAACGGACTGCGTGATGATATTAGCATGTCCGATGTTATCCAGGGAGTTTGGCCTTTTATCATACTCATGGGGTTCATGTTGGTGTTATCTATAGTATTTCCACAGATAAGTCTCTGGCTCCCATCGATAATGCATTAAGGCAAAAAACAGAATGCATATTTTTTGAAGAAAGGGGCAATATAGTCAAAATAAAACAACCAGTTCTTTTATAAGTAATAAGAAATTGTTAGTTAATCTTGAATATGTTCGGTAATTTTCAAGGAAGTGTCCGCAAAGCTTTACTATAACTACTATATTTGGAGGGGTAGCTGTGAAAAGATCTACAGTGTTAAAAAACAGGCTTAAGGAGCCTAAGGCTGTTATAGCGCCTGGAGTTTACGATTCTCTAAGTGCCAGAATTTGTGAAATGATTGGATTTGAAGCCTTACAACACTCAGGATACGGCACTGCTGCTGCTATATTAGGACAGCCTGATGTGGGACTTCTTACTCTCTCTGAGATGGCTTCTCAGGTAAAATCAATAGCAATGGCTGTAAGCATTCCTGTGGTTGGTGATGCTGATAATGGTTTTGGCAACGCTATCAATGTGTATAGAACAGTACAAGAGTATATAAATGCAGGTGCTGCGGGGCTCTTTATGGAGGATCAAGTTGCTCCCAAAAGGTGTGGGCATATGGAAGGCAAGCAGGTGATACCATATGAAGAAATGGAAGGAAAGCTTCGTGCTGCAATGGATGCCAGGAAAGACTTTGATCCAGATTTTATTATTATCTATCGAACAGACGCCATAGCAGTTAACGGATATGAAGATGCTCTTAATCGGGCTAAAAGGGCTGTTGACCTTGGAGTGGACATGATATTCATGGAAGCTATGGAAACAAGGGAACAGATTGAAAAAACTTCCTCGGAGCTAAAGGATGTTACTCTCATGCTTAATCTTATTGAGGGGGGAAAAACACCCTTTATTCCGATAAAGGAAGCAGAAGAGATGGGTTATAAATGGATAGTTCCTGCTCTTTCTTCTCTTTTTGCTGCTGCTAAAGGTATGTTTGATGTTATGAGCGAGATTAAGGAAAAAGGAGTCTCAGCTAATTATCTCGATAAACTTATTTCATTTAAAGAATTTGCAGAGGTAGTTAACCTCGAAAACATTAGAAAACTGGAGGAAAAATATCTTCCCAAGAATCTCATCGATGAAAAATATAAAGGGAAAGATAAGATTGTAGTTTAATTGCGCTGCATTAGCGTTGTTAGAATTGACTAATAGGTCAATGCTTTACTATCTCAAGGAGCATTAGCGAGGTAAGTTTTATTTAAGGCCGAGGTTTAACAGGGGTTTACGGAAACTTCGGCCTTATTCGCGTAGTAAAGGTCCATACGTTGCTTTTATGATCAGGATTATTTATAGCAAACTGTCACGGGTATATGCGACTGAATAAACATCGCCAATGGTAATCATTTTAAGGATTATATTAATAACAAGGCGTTACCAAGAACTATATTTTTCAGATTTGTGAAGAAGTTAGCATGTATGGAGTGTTAAAACCTCCTTGAACTTTCTAGAATAG
>LFRM01263817.1_pt1 | contig 10692 bp, 9 predicted proteins | sample 618341 | NCBI WGS metagenome assembly LFRM01 (sample SAMN03654438, study PRJNA283298) | anaerobic digester metagenome | isolation source: pool of bioreactors CSTR01a, CSTR02a, and CSTR03a thermophilic anaerobic... | place: Denmark: Kgs. Lyngby | collected 2014-05-21 | reverse complement strand
GCAGCAAATTTATAAGCTATTTCTCTTCCGTAAAGGGTGTGGCGCCGGCTACCGACAATAGCCAGGCAGCACCCGCTTACTATCTCAATATCTCCGTAATAATAAATGATTGGGGGGGGATCGTAAATTTCCTGCAAAAGTAGCGGATAATCCTCATCTTCCCAGGTTACACAGGCGTAACCTTTTTTAATTATATACTCCCACGTTTTATCCAGATTTATTTTATCCCTTTCCTGGTTAATCCTTTCCACCAGAGCGCTGCTAAAGCCTTCAATTTCGGCCAACTCATCCGGATGCGCCTTCCAGGCATACTCGGCATTCCCGAAATGCTGCATCAGCTTGCGAATTCTGACAGGACCAAGAGAGGGCATTAAATTCAGGCCATGGTAATACTTTGCCTTAAGGCTCTGATGCTGCGACACAGATGCGTACCTCCTTACTATAACATCACCTTGTAAACCATGAGTTGCTGTTTTCCGCTATGGCTTCTTCTACGATTAACGTCTAGCGTATAAATAATTAAATGTCTTCGTCATTCTCATATTCCAGGATCCTCTTTTCCCACGTTCTGATAAGCAGCTTATTTGCTCCCATCGATACAAGGTATTCCGCCAGCATAGGCGTTTTACCGTACCCCTTGGGGGCATTTACGATAAAAGTGGGAACAGCCAATCCGGAAGTAAATCCTCTTAACTGCTCCATGATTTCAATTCCTTCTTCCACCCTGGTTCGAAAGTGCCTGGTGCCCTTAACACCTTTAGCATGAAAAATATAATACGGCCTCACCATGCACTTTAAAAGTTCCTGGTTCAGTTTTCTCATGAGAAAAGGATCGTTGTTGATTCCTTTTAGCAGCACAGCCTGATTGCCCAGGGCGATTCCGCAACGGGCAAGTGCCCAGCAAGCATCTCTGGAATCGGGTGTAATCTCCAGGGGATGATTAAATTGGGTATTAATATATAATGGCAGATGTCGGCTCAACATCTTGCATAGCTCGTCGGTTATTCGATAAGGCAACGTTACAGGTGCTCTGGTTCCCAAGCGCTTGATTTCAACATGAGGAATGTTATCAAGTTCAGTCAGAATCCAATCGAGTGTTTTATCTGCCAACATGAGTGCGTCTCCGCCTGTGAGAAGCACATCTCTTATCTCCTCATTTTCGGTAATATATTGTAAGGCGGCAGCTATATCCTCACGCGAGGTCTGACAATCGACCTCTCCAATATTCCGACGCCGCTGACAGTGGCGGCAGTAGCTGGCACACTGGTTCGTAACGTTGATAATAAGGCGATCTGGGTATCTCCTGGTAACAGCAGGAGCGGGAGAGGTAAACTCTTCAGCCATAGGATCCAGCACCCCGCTGGAATCATTATATTCTTCTATAGATGGAATCGATTGGAGACGAACAGGGTCTAACGGGTTTTCAGGATCAATCAGGCTTAAATAATAAGGCACCACAGCCCAGCGGAATATACTTCCCGTTAAAGAAATTTCCTTCTCTTCTTCCGGTGTCAACGTAATAAATTTTTTCAGAGATTCTATTTTACAAATACGATTTCTCAACTGCCATTTCCAATCTCTCCACTCCTCTTCGGAGGCACCAAGAATTTTTTTAATTTTTTCCTGTCTTTCTTTTATTTTTTCCCATTCTTTAAAACCGGTAGGTATATTTTCTTTATATTCAAGATAATCCGCAATTCTTTCCTTTAACTCTGCAGCTCTTTTCAAAGCAATCTGTCTTTTTTCTCCTGCGTCCATGGACATACAATAAACCTCCAAAATATTCTTAATAAATAGTATACATTATCTCACTCGTATATAGAAGTTTTTTTCCTTTTTTACATGCTATTAATTCATAATTACTTAATTATTATAGCATTAATTTAATCTGGTGTAAATATTATTACCATTAATTTACATTTATTAATGCCAAGTCTATCTATCCTCTCTATATAAAAATTCTATATAAAAATGCCTGACGCTTTTCACCTCAGGCATCGAAAAATCTCAAATTATTATCTATAATAATTCCTTTTTTAACCTCCAAAGCGTTTAATTATTCTTCAGTAAAGGGCTTCCAATTCTTTGGAAACAACCTGAATAACCCTGTTTTTTTCATCTACAAATACTACTTTAGGCATAAAATCTTGTAGTTCTTCACTGGAATACTGGGCATAACTTAAAATAATTATCTTATCGCCGGGCTGAACGAGGCGGGCGGCAGCTCCGTTAAGGCAAACATCCCCCCTGCCGCGTTCACCGGTAATAACATAAGTTTCCAGCCTGGCCCCGTTATTATTGTTTACCACCTGAACTTTTTCGTACGGAAGAATGTCAGCCTTTTCCATAAGCTCTTGGTCGATCGTTATACTGCCTACATAATTCAAATTGGCATCAGTAACAGTCGCCCTGTGAATTTTGGACTTGCACATAGTCCTGAACAAAGCTCACACCTCCACGAGAACATTATCTATTAATCTAGTTTGACCAAACTTTACTGCCACAGCGATTAAACAGCGCCCATTTACTCTGGAAACAGAACGAAGCTGTTTGCTGTCAACAATTTCAATATAATCAACCTGTGCCTGCTTAGCCTCTGATATTGTTTTGAAGATATTTTTTTTAATAATTTCTGCTTCTCTCTCTCCTTTCCTGATCAGTGCCTCCGCTACTCTTAAACTTTTATAAAGTACAACCGCCTCTTTCCTCTGCTCGCTGGTCAGGTATTTATTACGTGAGCTCATAGCCAAACCATCAGGTTCCCTTACAGTAGGCAGAACGATAATTTTCAGGTTCATATTCAGATCTTCGACCATTTTTATGAGCACAAGAGCCTGCTGAGCATCCTTTTGACCGAAATAGGCGCGATCCGGACGTACCAAGTTAAACAGCTTGGCAACTACGGTGGTAACACCAAGAAAATGCCCGGGGCGGCTTGCTCCACAAAGTCCTTCCGTGAGCTTCTCCACCTGAACAAAAGTGGCATACCCCGGAGGGTACATCTCGCGGACAGTAGGCGAAAAAACAAGATCGCAGCCTGTCGATTCGGCCAGGGCGGTATCTCTTTCCAGGTCTCGCGGGTACTCTTCATAGTCCTCACCCTCACCAAATTGCAGAGGGTTTACGAAGATACTGATCACCATAAAATCATTTTCTTCCCTGGCCTTTCTCATCAATGAAAGATGCCCTTCGTGTAAAAACCCCATGGTGGGCACAAAACCGATACTTAAACCTTTCTGCTTTTTTTCTTCGATAATACCCTTCAAAGAAGCGATGTCCGTAACAAGCTGCAAAAAGATCCCCCCCAAGTTCAGGCGTGTATTACTCCAGAACCGCGGCCAGTACCTCTTCAGACATGGTAAAAGAGTGCTTTTCCTCAGGGAATGAACCCTGTTTCACTTCCGAAATATAGTCGTTTATCCCTTTGAGCATCTCGCTTCTGGCCTGAGCATACTGCTTGACAAACTTGGGCCTTTTGCCTGTATAAAGGCCCATAATATCATGGAAAACCAGGACCTGTCCGTCACAGAATTTCCCGGCACCAATGCCGATTACCGGTATAGAGAGCCGCTCNNCCGATTGCGGTGTTAGCCCCAAATGGCCGACTACAGGAATACCTGCCTGGGTAATGCTCCTTACGGCATCCACTATTTCCAGGCCGCCCTCCAGCTTTAATCCCTGCGCTCCCGTTTCCTGGATGATCTTTCCGGCATTGCGCAGAGCGTCTTCACTGTTAACCTGGTACGTTAAAAAAGGCATATCTACTACGACGAAGGCTCTTTTACTTCCTCTCACAACTGCTTTCCCATGGTGGATCATGTCGTTCAAGGTTACGGCAATAGTAGTATCATAACCTAAAACTACATTTCCCAGAGAATCCCCGACAAGTATAAACTCTACACCGGCCTCATCAAGCAATTGTGCTGTGGGATAATCATAGGCGGTAACCATGGTGATTTTTTCTTTGCGCTTCTTCATCTCTTTTAAATCCAGGGTAGTCAAGCGCTCACTACTCATTTTCCCTAACCTCCCAATAAAGTTTTTAGCTGATTCTCCTGTTCCTGATTTAAAGTTCCCTTCCGGACAGCCAGGTTAACAGTATAAATACCAAGCTGCCTGTAAAGGGGAAGCAATTCCGGTGCCAGTTCCTTCATGGCCTCCAAATGGGCACTGATTGTGGAAATATCACCGCGGGCTACCGGCCCGGTCAGAGCCTTTTCGGGTCCCAGTTCACCAATATTCTTCAAGGTGCTGTAAATTAGCGGAGATAGCGATTCAAAAGCTTTCTTCGGAGGAATATTCATCAAATCAAACATCTTTAGAGCCATATCCAGCAGTGAAGCGAGGTAGTTGCAAGCCACACAGGCTGCAGCATGATAGATGACCTTCATTTCTGTAGGGATGGAAAGCATCTGTCCTTCCAAGGCTTGTATCATTTCCCCCGCGACAGGGAAAGCCTCTTCATCTCCCTCCACGGTAAAGAAAGTTCCCGGCAAAGATCGCAGCCCCATTTCCAGCTCCGGAAAGGTTTGCAGAGGATGAAACGACAGAGCTGCTGCTCCCTGTTGTCGGGCTGAAGCTAATATCTCCGAGCTGTGGGCACCGCTTGTATGTATAACAACCTGACCCTTCCTAAAGCCTTTTTCCTTTGCTATGCGGTTACACGTTTCATTAATAACTCTGTCCGGGGTGGTTAAAAACACAATATCCGCATCACAAACAGCCTTTTCCGGTTCACTGAAAACCGGGCACTCCAGCAACTGTGCAGCTAATTGTCTGGACTTCTCGGTCCTGGAAAAAGCACCCACTATCTTGTATCCCCTTTTTTTTAAAGCATACCCCAGGACCTTTCCTACATTTCCTGTGCCGATAACTGCTACTGTCTTCATCTCCTGCGCTCCTTTGCAAGTTGGCTTGGCAACTACTTTATAAATAGCTCTAAACAATTACATCGAATTGATGGTGAAGCACAAGCTTGGGAGGCGTTTGATTGTAAAAAAATATAAAGCCTCCCTGCGGGCAGGAAGGCACTCTTATCCTACTACTACCTCATGCGTACCCACTGTCCCGGTCCTTTTACCTGGCTCCAGGCAGGAAATACTCATCTTATCATTTACAAAGAAAAATTACTGATTGAGAAATAATGGTGCAGGTGCTGGATCCCGCCCGAGGTAATTTTACCACCTTTCTCAACCAAAGGCAAGAAAAAAAGAGAAAAAAAACACAAAACTGCATTACAATTTATATAAAAACGAAGTTACAAAGGTGATTGGACTTGTGGCTTCGTTCAGCTTTGGTGTTCTTTAAAGATCGCGGCGTAAGCTTGGACTTTCTTTTTTTACCAACTGTGCTTTAATAACTCTACCAGTAATAAGACGCTATTTTCCACATCGTTCAGATCAACCATTTCTACTGGAGTATGAATATAACGACAGGGAATGGACAACCCCCCGGAAGGGATACCTTCCCGGGTAAGGTGTATCGCTCCGGCATCGGTACCGCCCCTTTCCAGAACTTCAAGCTGATAAGGGATATTATTTGTTTCGGCAACTTCAATCATCAACCCTGTAATCCGGGGGTGACAGATAACTGAAGAATCCTTAATTTTAACAGCGGGACCTTTGCCCAGTGAAATACCGGTTTTAAATTCGGGCTCAGGGGTATCTCCTACCCTGGTTACATCAACCGCCAATCCGTAATGAGGTTTCAACCGATACGAAACGGGTCTGGCACCTCTTAAACCGACCTCTTCCTGCACGGTAAAAACAAAATATATTTCATTGGGCAGCGGTAAAGATGAAAGCCGTTTCATTGCTTCCAGGACCACCGCACAACCAATACGGTTGTCAAGGGATTTGGCGGTAATGCGATTCCCTTCACGGCTGAAAGGGGAAAGGAGAACAGCCGTATCTCCTATGTTAACCTTCTTTAGGGCTTCTTCACGGTTTTCAGCCCCTATATCAATAAAGAGCCTGTCAAGATCGAACTCCTTGGGCTCCTTGATTTTTTCCTGACCGATGACACCCGTTGTCCCATTCTCAAAAAGGACCTTCATTCCGGGTAAAATATTTTTTAAAACGCCTCCGATGCCGATAAAACGCAGAAACCCTCTATCATCAATAAAGGTAATCATTAAACCGATTTCATCCATATGCGCGGCCACCAGGATTTTTTTGGCGCCTTGATTCCGCCTGGCAACAATCAAATTACCAAGGATATCGATAAAATACTCTGCATTAAGTTTCTCCAGTTCGCCGATAATCAAGGAACGCACCTTATCTTCACGGCCAGCAGGGCCAAAAGATTCACATAGCTTTTTTATCAGCTCATTCATATCTCCAACTCCTTTTCATGTACTGATCTTATAAAAGCATCTACTATTTCCACAAGATTCTCCCAGTCTTCTTTAAAAAGCATCGAAACAGGAGTATGAATATACCTGCAGGGTGTTGATATAACACCGGCAGCGACTCCGCCTCCTGCCGGAGCAATCGCTCCGGCATCCGTAAAATTGCCGCCGTAACGGCGAAACTGGTACGGCTTTTTTTGACTCTCAGCCACTTCGATTAACCGCTCCAGAATCCGCGGATGTGCAATAACAGACTCATCCTGGACAGTGAACGCCGGCCCGGCGCCCAGCGAAGTAGCATAATCCTGCTCTCTGGCCTCGGGAATATCCACTGCACCGGTTGTTTCAATCACAAGGGCTATCCTGGGATTAACCCTGTAAGCTGCTACCCGGGCTCCTCTTATTCCTATTTCCTCCTGAACAGTAAACACAGCCGTAAAGGAAATGGGGTAATCCCTCTGTAGAATTTCCAGCAGAGCGGCACAACCGGCCCTATTATCCAGAGCTTTTCCCTTGATGATGTTAACGGATGAACTTGCCTCGGACCAAAAAGAGACATAGTCACCTACTTTAACAACTTTCTCTGCGTCTTCCTTGTTTTTGGCACCTATATCGATGTAAAGTTTTTCCGCGTCAAGAGTCTTCTCTCTCTCTTCTTTTTTTTGCAGATGAACAGCCTTGGCTCCAATTACTCCTAAAACATTATTGGCTCCAATGCAAACAGGTTTGGAGACAAGATATTTTTCATATATCCCCCCTACTTTATAAAAACGCAGGTGCCCGCTTTTTTCGATAGCGGAGACCATCAAACCTACCTCATCCATATGGGCGCACAGCATTAATCCTGTTTCTTCCCTGTTTCTACTCCCCTCTTTTAGCGCGTACAGGTTTCCCAGGGAATCTGTGTGGTGCTTTATCCCCCACATGGTCAGTTTTTCTTTGATAAAGTTTCTAACTCTGGCCTCATCGCCGGAAACACCGGGTATCTGTGAAAGTGCTGTTATAAGCATGATAATCCCTCCACAAAAGTGTTGTTTAAACCGGCGGTAAAATACGCCAGGAGCCTTCCCGCGACTTTTATGTCCTCCAGGGTTAGCAACTCCACAGAAGTATGCATATAACGAAGAGGGATGGAAACCAGGGCTGTTGGTATGCCTCCCTGACTTACCTGGATGGCGCGGGCATCTGTTCCTGTCGGGCCTGGGGATACATCTCGTTGGTAAGGCAAGTTGTATTCCTTGGCCGTATCATACAGTGCCTCGGCTAAAAAAGGATGAATATTGGGACCAGTTGTAATAACCGGCCCTTTTCCCAGTGTAGAAACCTCGTGCTCCATAGCTCCGGGAAAATCACCGTGGCAGACATCGACAGCTATTCCCAAATCGGGAGATATGCCATATGTAGAGACGACAGCGCCTCTGGTTCCCACTTCTTCTTGGACGGTGGCAACAAAAAAAAGTTGGGCTTCATGTTCCATCCGGCTCAACTCTCTGGCACACTGCCATAAAACAGCCACCCCGGCACGGTCGTCAAGGGCTTTTCCGGCACGACAGTTATTCAACAGCGTAAGCATATCTCTTTTTATGGCGGCAACTGAACCTACTTTAATTGTTCTTTCAGCCTGTTCCTGAGAAAGGCCTGTATCTATAAACAAATTCTCCATTTCCATGCTACTGCTTTTTTCCTTGCCTTTCTCCATATATGGCGGCTTATATCCTATAATACCTTCTACAGGATCCTGTCCATAGACTGTGACTTTCTGCCCCGGTAGTGTCCGCACGTCAAAACCGCCAAGGGAGGTAAACCTGAGAAAACCGTTTTTTTCTATCCCGGTAATGATCAGCCCAATTTCATCCATGTGCGCGCAGAAAAGCACCCTGGGGACATCGGGCCCTTTCCCATTCTTATAATAAATTAAATTTCCCAGGTTATCTGTCCTGGCGTCATCAATATAGGGAGAAAATGCTTCGGAGATAAAGGCGGCAACATTTTGCTCATAGCCGGAGACTCCGTCTATCTGTGTTATCCCCCGTAAAAAAGCATCCAGTTCCATTCTATTTTACCTCCTTTGCCATAATTGACCATTTCCGAAAACTAAGTCAGTCGGAACGCCGGCAGTACAGAGGCCTAGCACCGTCTAGCTAAACCGGAGCCCAGGGTATGCCAATATAGCGTAACAGTTTTGTTAAACTGAGCTTAACAATGTATGCAACTCGGCAGTTGTCCTATATACTTGTTCGCATTGAGCAACGCTCAATGTTCCTGTCCCGCAACTGGGAGTCAATAGATACTGCCTGGCCAAAAGATCGGGGCTAACCCCCTGCCGGGAAAGGCGCCTGATACCCTCATAAAATTTTTCCCGCAAGAAAAAGGCATCTTCCTGGGCAACTGGCTCAGAGGTAGGAACAAGTCCCCAACCCAAACAGCCGCCTCTCCTCAGGAAACCCTCCAACTCTTCACCATAAGCAAGCATGGAATCAAAAAAGCCATAAGCATCAAAATTTACTATGTCCAGAGGAAGCTGGAACAAAATAGACCAGTCTCCTCCGGAGCAACTGTGCACGCCGGCGTAGGCTCCCGCTTCTCTTATAGACATAATGACCGCCTCCAGGCTTTGCACGATGTGCTCTCTGGAGAGAGAAATATATGGTGATTGGCCGTAAGAAAGAAGCAGCGGCTCATCAATAAAAATTACCACCGGCAAAAAAAACCTTTTTAAAGACTGCACCTGGAGCCTTGCTGTTAACGCCAACGTTTTGTTAATAAGATCGCGAAGCTCTTCCCGGTAAAAAGCGGGGATACCGTCTGCTGTGTTAATCTGCAAACCGACAGAGAGCGGGCCGCTTAGCTGCCCCTTCAAATATTTTGGCTTACAGGATAAGCTTTCCCAATTTTCATCTAAAAATTGATAAAACCCTGCTGCATTTTCTCGGGGAAGGGCAGAGCGAAAGAGAACATCGTTAAGAGTATTGCCATTGCTTTCGTTATCCTGGCATTCCAGATAAAGCTCATAAAATTTGGCTACTTTTTCCGGCCAATCATTGGCCTGATTATAAAAAAAGGGGGATTCCCCCTTCTCCAGTTCTATTAGACCCAGCTCCACCGGAAGGTTAAGGAACTGCCGGAGGAAACCTTCTTTTTGGCCGCGCCCGAAAAGCTGCGGCCAGTGTGGCCCGCAGGATAGTGTTTCCTTGATTAGTTCAAGGGCTTGAACAGGATCTCCATGCGGCATACTGCCAATCCCTGTTGCTGATCTGTATAGAACGTTTATATTCTCAGACAAGGCTCCTCCACCACCATATTTTTTATTGAGCTTCGGCCGGCACAAAAACAGATAGAACCTGTTTCATGTCCTGCAGGGGGGCGCAAGGTTGTGGGGAATTTAAATACTAACGCTTATGACTATTGACGATATACTCTTCTTCCCAGGTAATCTCATTAATTGCATTTTTAATATCATCTACCGGGGGGTTCTGGTTACAAAGCAACCCGTACTCAATACTATCAACCAAGGCTGCCCAACTGGCGTCAATTATATTCTCAGAAACACCTACTGTTCCCCATCTTTTGCTGCTATTTTGTGAAGTGATCAAGACGCGCACCTTGGCTCCTGTACCATCTTTGCCGTCCAGCACTCGCACTTTATAATCCACAAGTTTAATAGCCCTTATCTCCGGATAAATTTCCTCCAGGGCTTTGCGCAAAGCGTTGTCCATGGCATTTACAGGGCCGTTTCCCTCAGCTGCTGTATGCACGATTCTTTCCCCTACTCGCAATTTAACTGTAGCTTCAATATACCAATCGCTGCCGCGCCGTTCTTTATCAAGTATACACCTGAAAGACTCCAGCTTGAACAGGGGCTTGTAGGTGTTCAAGGTTTTCCAGATCAGCAACTCAAAGGAACCGTCCGCCCCCTCGAATTGGTAACCTTCGTGCTCCATCTTCTTGAGAACATCTAAAACCTTAATCGCCTCGGGATAATTCTTGATTAATTTTATATCCTTTTCCCTAACCTTAAAAAGAATATTGCTTTTTCCGGATAGTTCGGAAATTAAAATGCGCCTTTTATTGCCTACCTCTTCAGGGTTGGCATGCTCATAGGTTTGGGAGTGCTTAACAACAGCATCGACATGAATACCGCCCTTATGTGCAAAAGCATTTCGCCCTACATAGGGTTGGCCGTCTTGGGGAGTCATGTTGGCCAACTCGGCGACCACCTTGGAGATCCTGGTCAGCTCCTTTAGTTGCTCCGCTTTGAATTTATCTATTTTTAACTTGAAGTACATATTGGCAATAACAGCGCAAAGATCTGCATTGCCGCATCTCTCTCCATATCCGTTAAT
>LFRM01367555.1_pt1 | contig 10695 bp, 9 predicted proteins | sample 618341 | NCBI WGS metagenome assembly LFRM01 (sample SAMN03654438, study PRJNA283298) | anaerobic digester metagenome | isolation source: pool of bioreactors CSTR01a, CSTR02a, and CSTR03a thermophilic anaerobic... | place: Denmark: Kgs. Lyngby | collected 2014-05-21 | reverse complement strand
GAGAATATCTATCCTGACATGCTGGCAGAAGCTAGGCACGTATTCCCCCTAACCGATATTCCTGAAGTGTTTCAGGTATACGAAGTATAGGGAGGGGGATGAAATTGAAGAGAATCCCTTGGAAAACTATCTGATTTGCAAGCGTTGGGTGATGAGATAATCCAAATAACCTGAATATCGCATAGGCAGGCTGAAATATCGTATAGGCAGGCTGAAACTTTCTTTTTACAATGCTGATCGGGTAAAACTAAAAATGAGTACTGCCATCAAAGACAGTACTCATTGTTCTACACGCAAAAAGGACGTTTAGTAATCCTTGCGCACTCCAAATTCAGCATTTTCAACCCATCTTTGAGGACGGCTGACCAACTTTACCAACTCTTCCAGTGTCTCATAGTGTTTCTTCTCTTCAGCTATGATGATCTTGACAGCACTGCGGGCTTCGTCGCCTTCCAACTCTTCCAGATGTGAGGTGTAGAGGTCTATGCTTTTCTGTTCAACTTCCAGCGCCTTTTCATACATGCTGACTTGAGGAGCTTCCTTTAGGTAGTTTTCTTTGTCGAATTCTTTGAATATTGCTTTTGCTTCTTCTGCAACACTGCTGGGAACCATTGCAGGGACAGATTTATTTCTGAGTGAGGTGAAGACCTTCTCGTGGTTCTTTTCATCTTTCGCCAACATGGTAAAAATGGATTTGAGACCCTTGGTAGTTGATTTGGCAGCGAGCTCTTCATAAAATTTAGCCCCTTCCTGCTCCAATTGAATCGCAATAGTAAAAATATCCATAGTTGTATCTCCTTTTCGCTTCATGCGTATATTGTAGCAAGCATACCATCAGCTTGGCAAGGATATGTTTGAAAGGGATAAATTTCCTTTACAGTGCGGGAATACCACCGTTGGCCACCATAACCTTGAGTTCAGGAGTGTGAACTATCTTCTGCGGATAGTTCGACCAGTCCCCTTCAAGTCTTTGCAAGACCAGCTTCGCTACAGATTTGCCTATCTGTTCCATAGGTTGGCAAAGGGCATAATGGCAAAAATGCAACAATGGGGAGTAGAATAGGTAGTCAAAGCTCGCGAAGACAACCTTAGGGCGGTCTTCGGGTGTGTAGGTCTCCATCAGATAGGTGGTGGCTCCGAGATGGAGCATGTCATTTGCAATGAAGAACGCTTGGGGAGGGTTTGGCTTTTGTAAGATCTCGCGCATAAGGGCGAACCCTTTTTTCTGATCCATATGTCCCTCAATAAATACAAATTCCTCTTCAACTTTCAGGTTTGCTTCCTTCATGGCGTCAAGGTACCCCAGGTATCGCTCTTTCGCTGTAGGGATTTGAAGGGAGCCTCCCAAGAACCCGATTCGTTTGAAACCCTCTCGGACGAGACCTTGTATCCCACACTGCACCCCATAGCGGTTGTCAGTCAGGATAGTATCAAATTGTAGGGAAGGTATCTGCCTATCAAGAAGGATCATCGGGATTTGCTTCAAGCCTTTGTTCAAAAGGTGACTGCCTTCTTCGCTCACTGGGATGATCACCAGGGCATCAACCGTACGTTCGATCATGACCTGCAATTTCTTACGTTCATCCTCTATGGAGTTGTTGGAGGAACAGAGTACCATGGTATACTCATTGTCGGCAAAAATTCTCTCCATGGTTTCCAGAGTTTCCATGAAGAATGTGTTGGATAGTTCGGGAGCTATGATCCCAATGGTCCTTGTTTTTCTGATTTTCAGCGAACGGGCAACCGCATTGCGGTTATATCCCAATTTGGCCATCGCTTTGGTCACTTTCGCGCGAGTCTTTTCTGTAACTGATTCAGAGTTGTTGAGAACTCTCGAAACGGTGGCGATTGAAACCCCAGATTCTTGGGCAACTTCCCGTATGGTGATGGAGTTTTGTTCGTCTTGTCTCATAGTAGCTCTCCTTGCCCTAAAAAAGGGGTAGGGGACCATGTGTGAACATATGGCCCCCTACCTTTACTAGTAATTGAAAGAACAACAATTAGTCGTAGAGAAGACCCTTGATGTTGGCATCATTCATGTTGTCCTTGTTATAGAACCTTGCACCGGTGTCCACATCAGCAACCTTTTCTCCCTTATAGGCTTTATAAGCAAGCTCAACAGCCTTGTAGCCGATTGCATATGGATCCTGGGTGACTGAACCATAGAAGTAGCCTTCACGTACAGCGTTCTTCTGAGCTGCACCGGAGTCAAATCCGATCACTACAACATTCTTGAATGCAGGATTGGTCTTCAGTGTTGCACCATCATTGGTAGCTGCAAGCAGACCCTTGACGGTAGCCTCATTGGAGCAGAAGATACCAAGAACGTTGTCAGAGACAATCTTGTTCAAGACAGCCTGTGAAGCGTTGGTGGCATCAGTCATTGCTGAGGAAGCAGGAACGACCATCTCGATGATGACTTTCTTTCCGGTTGTCGGGTTGTGTGGGGCAATATACCCTACGTTTCCAGTAACCTTGATATCATTCTTTGAAAGTTTTGTCTGATCAACAATAAGATCGATCATGGTGTCGCGGAAACCCTTTCCACGGCTCAGCAATGATTCACCGGAAGCATCCTGGTTCATGACGATAATCTTGACTGGTTTTGCATCAGTTGCGCTTTCAATCTTAGGTTTGATAACTTCAAACATCTTTTTTGCTGCCGATCCGGCTGCATTGAAGTTGTCAGTTGAAGCATTTGCCCAGATTGATCCGGCTGGAGCTTCAGGAACACCAGAGTCAAAACCGATTACAGGGATACCCTTTGCTTTGGTTTCCTGCAACTGGTCAATTACACTGCTTGTGTTAAGTGCTGCCAAGGCGATAGCCACTGGATTCTTTGCCATTGCATTGTTCAGCATCTCTACCTGAATCTGGACATCGCTTTCTGAAGGTGGGCCTTCGAAAGTGATATCTACCCCATACTCATCAGCTGCTGCGTTAGCGCCGAGTTTTACCTGCTGCCAAAAATCGTGCTGCTCGCCTTTGGAAACAACAGCGATGTAAGGCTTGCCGCTTTCTGAAGCGGCCTGGGCAAAAATTGGTGCAAAAGAAGCAAGAACAATCAAAGCCAGAAGAATAATTAAACTCTTTTTCATGTGAACCTCCTATATTCTACCGAGGGCATACGCCTTCGGATATAACCATTTGAAAACCTTAGGACTCCTTGTCCTGCATAGTCATTGCAAACTCTTTCTCTTGTAGCGCAAGGCGAGCATGCTCAGCCTTTTCTTCCTTTTTCATCTTGCGATAGGTCGAATTCATCTCTTGCTTGACCGCCCTGATCTTACTCTTCAGTTCGCTCTGTTTTTGGGTGTCGCTCTCTTTGGAAAGTTCTTGTTTCAAGCCTTCAATGACTCCCAATTGCTCTTCTTGGTATCTGTCTGCTGGGGTCAGTAACCTGACCTCTGTAGCCTTCTGGGTCCTGTAGATGTCAAGCAGAACTGCTCCGATTACAACAACACCGGTAAAGAATGTCTGGTATTGTGACTGCAGGTTCATTGAGGGCAGGCCCGAGCGAAGCACGCTCATGATGTAGACACCTATCATGGTGCCGAACACCGAACCGGCTCCACCTGTGAGGGAAGTGCCTCCGATGACGGCTCCGGCGATGGCATAGAGCTCAAAACCTGCTCCCTGTGCGGGCATGACCGTGGTATAGACTGCAGCGAAGGCTATTCCTCCAAGGCCTGCCGTGAAACCAGCTATCACGTAAGCGGTAATCTCCCATTTTGCTACATCAACACCGGAAAGCCTTGCTGCATCCTTATTCGATCCTATAGCAAAGATGTAACGCCCCATTTTTGTTTTGGTCAGGATCACATATGCAACGAATGCTGTGAAAAAGAGCACTATGGCACCTGTCGGGAAGGAGTGGTTCCCCGGGGTGATAAATTTGAAGAGGCTCTTAAACCAGCTATCTGCAGCTCCGCGTGCCGGGAATGTGGCGCTACGTACGTTGGAGACTATGGAGCCTGTACCAAGACTGATCATCTGCGTGCCCAAGGTTGCAATGAACGGGGGCAACTTGAGCTTGGAGATCAGGATGCCGTTCAACAGTCCGAAGGCGGTACCCACGAATAGGATCAGCAACAGGGATAACCACATTGGCCAACCCCATGTCTTGTAGGCAGTACCACCGATAATGGCAGAAGCCATCATAACGGTTCCCAAACTCAGGTCAATGCCACCGGTTATGATGACAAAGGTAACTCCAATGGCAATAAAGCCTATGTAATAAGAGGAGTCCAGGATATTGACCAGAGTGGTGAATGAGAAGAAATTTCTCCCAAATATTGAGAAAAAAGCATAAATAATAACCAAAGCCAAAGGTGCAAGAAGTTTCTGCATGTTAATGCCTCTCTTCTCTTCCCTCAATTTCAGATCCTCGTTAGTAGCCATACCTGCCAACTCCTATTTGTAAAGTGTTGCTAAACTCATGATTTTCTCTTGAGTCGCATCTTCAATATCTAAGATTCCTGTGATTTTCCCTTCAGTCATAACCACGACCCTGTCACTCATTCTCAATACTTCAGTCAGATCAGAACTGATCATGATGATTGATTTGCCTTCCTTGACCAGTTCATTCATCAGGGCATAGATCTCGCTCTTCGCTCCGACATCAATACCTCGCGTCGGTTCATCGAAAATGAGGATTGAGCTATTTTTTATCAGCCATTTCGCAATGACAACCTTCTGTTGGTTTCCCCCAGAGAGGTTTCGTACGATCTGATCAATGGATGGGGTCTTGATCGACAGTTTCTTGACATATTCTCGTGTCGAACTGTCCAGAGCCTTGTTCTTGAGTAAAAGGGAAGGGGAGAGCTCCATGTAGGAGGCCATAACGGCATTGTCTGCTACAGAGAGTCCCGTAGCCAGTCCATAACGCTTCCTGTCCTCGGAAAGATATCCGATACCGAGATTTACAGCATCCATAGGGCTTGTGATTGAGACTTTTCGTCCGTTGACCTCAATGTTTCCAGTGGATTTGTCAGCCCCATAGAGCGCCCGGACCGTTTCGGTCCTTCCCGCACCCATCAGGCCGGCAAAGCCCAGAATTTCGCCTTTATGCAGATCAAAGCTTATATCCTTTACCTGCTCACCTGCCTTTAGGTTGGAGACCTTCAGCACGACAGGGGCATCAGGAGCGACATTGCTCTTGCTTTTGGGTTTTTCATAGATGACACGTCCGACCATCATGTTAATCATCTCATCCTTGGTCAGTTCTGTGGTCTCCTTGGTACCTACCCGCTCCCCATCACGCAGGACGGTTACCCTATTTGAAATGACCCCGATCTCATCAAGACGGTGGGAAATGTAAATCATTCCTACCCCTTGTGCAGCGAGGTCTCTCATGATGGTGAACAGGTCTTCAATCTCATGGTCAGTGAGGGCTGCAGTGGGTTCGTCCAGGACAAGAACCTTAAGGTCGAAACTGACTGCCTTTGCTATCTCGATCATCTGTTGCTTTCCAACAGTAAGGTCGCCAACTCTAGTTTCAGGATCGATATCCATGTTAAGTTTTCTGAGTAACTCCCTAGCTCGTTGGTTCTGCTGTTTCTTATCAAGCATCAAGCCTTTTAACTTGGTGGACTCCCTGCCAATAAACAGGTTTTCGGCAACAGTGAGGTGGTCCATCATGTTCAGTTCCTGGTGGACTATTGCTATTCCTGCAGTAAGAGCCTCTTTAGGATTGTGAGGATTGAAAAGTTTCCCTCTGTAGAGAATCTCTCCGGAATCCTTTGGAAAAATTCCTGTAAGAGCTTTCATGAGTGTGGATTTTCCTGCACCATTTTCGCCTACAAGCGCATGGATTTCTCCTTCTTTCAAGTCAAAATCCACTTTTTTCAGGGCATGTACACCAGAAAAACGCTTGTCTATGGCTTTCATTGACAACACAATATTGTTCAAAGCCACCTCCCTCTTGTATCAGATTCAATCATTTTCTTACCAGTTGAGAAGACAAAAAATAGTGTTATTTGTACCCTCATGAACAAATGATTGCATGGAATATGTGCGTTGTCAAGAAAATTGTAAACGTTTACAAGATGTTTGTAATGTAGGCTTCCGGCAATTAATTTTTACTTGAAGCTCTCAATCCGCCTATATTGATGTGGTATGGGAAAATCCAGACTCAGATGTCGGATGCAGCGAACTTTGCTGCAAGAAAGTACAATGAATTGGTGAATGTTCTTTAGTTTCGGTGCGGCTCAAGACCATTTGCAGCCAGATATATCTTGGCACAGGCGAGGGAGTCACTGAGGGCTTCATGGTGGGTAAGCTCTATTCCCAGGTATCTGCTGACCGTATCGAGCTTGTGATTCACCAAGGTAGGCCATGCTTTTCGAGCACATTGGACCGTGCAGGTGAATGGAGGCAGGGGCGAGTTTATACTGTAATACTCGAGGCAGTACCTGAGAACGCTGCGGTCGAAGCTGCTGTTATGGGCTACCAGAAAGTCGGCCCCGATGAATGTCTGCATGAGAGGCCATGCCTCATCGAAGGTCGGAGCACCAGCAACATCGCGCATCCTAATGCCATGGATGGCCGTAAAGGAGGGTATGATCTCCATACCGTAAGGGGGTCTGATGAGTGTGTAGAACTGATCGACCAGTTCACCCTCCCGTACCTTGATTAGCCCCACCGCACAGGCGCTAGCCCGCTGGTAGCATGCAGTCTCGAAGTCTATTGCACAGAAGTTCATGGCAGCATGTGTGTCGGGCATGGCAAGCTTGGCAGATATGGCTCTTCTGCTCTCCTCCTCCAAAGACTATGCACCAGTGGGCCAGTTTTGTCTATCGCTAGATTTTACTGTTTTGCAAGTTGGCCTTCGCCTTATGGATTGGTAAGAAAAGAGTGTTATCTGTAGATTGCCGTTGCCACCATCACCAGGATAATGGAGACCAGGGTATCCATCGAGAGGGTGTTGTCCACATAATCGGCACTCTCCTTGTCTCCTGTCTTCATGAAAATGGTGATTATGAAAGGTGGGGGAGTGAGGAACATCACCAGCACAGCATAGCGGTAGATGGCTGGCATTCCCAGCAGACCTCCGACCAGGAAGCGGTTGATGAGCAAAGCCAGGATAATCAGCAGGCTCTTTCTGACCAGGATGGTCTTAACTGCCTGTGCGAGCCCCTCCTTCCTTATATGGATGCCATAACCTATGGAGATTGCGATGAGGGGTACCGTCAGGCCTGCAAGCAAGTCGATTAGCTCGCCAATGGCGGAAAAAAGAGGATTGGGACCCACATCCTTGGCAAAGATGCTCACCAAGATACCCAGCAAGATTGCTATGATGACAGGGGAGGTGATGAACTGGCGTAGGAGGACCCTCTTGTTGTGAACCCCATCGCGTTCTTTGATGAGCAAAGCCATCAGGACGAAGAATACGAAAATCACCTGACCAAGGTCGACCAAGGCAAATTTGCCCAGGTGTTCGGAGCCATAGACTGAGATAAAGAGAGCATATCCAAGCATGCCCATCTCAAATCCACCCATCATCAGGGGGAAGTAGGGGGATTTCATGCCGAGAGGTTTCGCAAGGACTTTTCCCAGCAGAACCATCAGGAGGCATACCATAAAGACGGTTCCTACCAAGAGAAGATACCTGGACTCAATCTCCAGTGTGGAGAAGGCCTGAAACATCAAGGCTGGCAGGGCAAGGTCGGAGACAAGATGTTTTATGCCGGCGATTGTTGTATCCGTGAAGTTTTTTGACCGTTGCAGGACAAAGCCCAGTACAAACAAAAGAAGAATTGGAAGGATAGACCACATACTTTTACCACCATATGAGAAAGCATTTGATTGAGCAGACAAATCTATTGCTCAAGCATAACACTCTTTGCTCTTGAAGATGAAGGGAGTCCGGGGCCCATGACAGCCCCGGCAGAAAAAGGGTGTGTCAAATCAATGACCCTCTCCGTTGGTGAGGACAATTTTGACACTCTCTCCACCTCCCATGGCAAGGTGCATTCCTTCCAGGGCTTTTTCCAGAGGCATCACATGGGTCACCAAAGATGTCACATCAACCTTTTTATTCTTGATCAGGTCTATGGCAGTGCCGAAATCCCACTGTGTTGCGTGCTCGCCGATGATTTCGAGCTCACTGATAATCAGCTTTCGGATGTCAATTGTAACCTTCCCGGTTGGAACCCCTACCTGCACCACGGCCCCTCCCGGTCTGGTGACGGCGATGGCTTGTTCTATGGTTTCGCTCAGGCCGGCAACCTCAAAAGTAATGTCCGCACCAATTCCATTGGTTAGTTCCATCACTACGGCTTCCAAGTCCTCTGCTGTCGGATCAAGGACCCTGTCGATTCCATTGTCTTTGGCTATCTTGCGCCGTTTTGCATTGGGTTCGCTTACAATTACAGAACTCGCCCCTGAAAGAGCAGCCACCCTAGCCACATGCTGGCCCATGGGGCCCGCACCGATCACAACAACAAAGTCCCCTATCGTCATCTTGGACCTGTGTACCGCCCGCACGGCGCAAGCCAGAGGTTCCACTCCCACCGCTTCAAGATTTGAAATCGAATCCGGTACAAGGCTGCACCGGTCAGCCGGGATAACCATGTATTCGGCAAATGACCCATCCGAACTCACTCCCAGATGGCCGATATCCGAACAGATATTTTCTTGTCCGCGCAGGCACCAGTAACATTTCCTGCAGGGGCTATGAGGCTCTGCACAGACTCTGCTGCCTACCCGTATCTCCCTGCTTACCTGCGGATATCGCTGCTTGAACTCAACTTCTGATCCTATCTCAACCACCTCCCCGACGAACTCATGGCCCATGGTGACTTTTGGGATCGGAGCTTTGCCTATCCAGTCGCCGTGAGTATAAATGTGCAAGTCGGTCCCACATATTCCAGTGGCAAGGATTTTAACAAGCAGCTCCTTAGGACCTGGTTTCGGAATTTCAACCTCGACTTTTCGAACATCGTTGTTTGCAAAATACTTGAATGCAATCATTTTCATATGCTACCCCTTTTTAGATTTTTAGCGAGTTGGTTGAGCAAGCATGCAAAGAGAATTTGACTTGCTAACAGCTCTGGTTCCAATGTTGTCGGTTGTTTAAGACCCGCACTGCACTCATTGTTAGAATCTTATCAAGTCACCGGTATTTTCATGATCCCAGCACCGGCGAAGATGAAAAATATTGGATTCATATGCACTATTATATACCAAGGTCTTGGTTTTAGACAGAAACAAAAAATGAAAAGAGCTGCGGAAGAAATGCAGGAAATATTCGTATCTTCAATGCAACGAGCAAGCAGCGTTACAGGTGAAGGCAATGGAGGGAGGGGAAGGCTGGAGCATGACTTGCGGACTCTGTTACGAGAGAAATGCATGAGAGTCACGAGCCGGATAATGAAAAACCGCCCTCCAGTTGTTGAAGAGCGGTTTTTAGATAAAGAGGATGTAGGTCCAAGCTGTTATTTTTGCTTTTTTTCCTCAATCCTCTTATGCTGTGTCTTCTCAATCGCATTGATGATCTTGTCATAGCCGGTACATCTGCAGAGGTTGCCTGCTACCTGCTTGCGAATCTCGTCCCTGCTTGCAGGCTCTTCACGTGTGATGATGGGCACCGATGCCATGATGAAGCCTGGGGTGCAGAAACCGCACTGGACAGCCCCTTCATCGATGAAAGCTTGCTGGATGTCCGATATGGCACCTTTCTTGTCCGTGAGGCCTTCCAGTGTCAGGATAGTCTTCCCTTCAGCCCAGATAGCAAGATAGATGCAGGAGTTGAAGGGTTGGCCGTCTATAAGGACTGTGCACGCTCCGCACTCACCTACATCACAGCCGTGTTTGATACTGTCCAATCCTCCTTGCCCCCGAAGCATGTCTGAAAGGGAGGAGCGTACGTCAACCGAATATTCTCTTTTACTGCCATTTATTGTGCATGTCACCGTTCTTCTAGCCATTGATCTTTCCTCCTGCTTTCTCAATCGATGTAAGGGTTGCACGTCTGACGAGTTCCTCTACCAGATGGAGCCTGAACTCCTTGGAAGCTCTCCAGCTGGTTCTGGGCATGACGTCAGCCAAGGCGCCCTCGGCTACCTTGTCGATCAGCTCCTCATTGAGCGGATGATCTTTGGCACTCGCTTCTGCAGTACGGGCGCGGATGGGAATCGGTGCTGCAACACCGAAGGCGATGCGCAGTCTGTCAACCTTCTTCTTGTCAGCGGTTAGCTTTACGTTGACCGAACAACTCAAGGTAGCGATGTCCATTGCCCGACGCATCGCATACTTGATGAAATGCGCGTAGGTATTCTCATAACTGGCTTTGGGTATGCGGATCCCGGTGAGTATCTCACCAGGTCGCAAGTCTACCTTACCCGGCTTGAGATTGAATTCTGCATAAGGCAGGATACGAGTTCCCTCGAGACTAGCAATTTCAAGCATCGCATCATATGCCTTTAACGTACCTGCAGAGTCTGCACTGGTCACCCCGTTACAAATGTTTCCCCCAATGGTGCCGATATTCCTGATCTGAGGGCCTCCGATCTGCTCCACTGCTTCACCCAGGACTGGCATATGCTTCTTGATAAGGGGGTGCATCACCACATCGGTAAAGCTGGCAAGGGGTCTTATCAGGAGCGTCCCGTCGTCCTCAAGGCAGATCCCACGCAGTTCATCAAGGGCAAAGATGCTTATGAGGTCACAGCCTGCAAGCTTGCCTTCACGGAT
>LFRM01320358.1_pt1 | contig 10697 bp, 9 predicted proteins | sample 618341 | NCBI WGS metagenome assembly LFRM01 (sample SAMN03654438, study PRJNA283298) | anaerobic digester metagenome | isolation source: pool of bioreactors CSTR01a, CSTR02a, and CSTR03a thermophilic anaerobic... | place: Denmark: Kgs. Lyngby | collected 2014-05-21 | reverse complement strand
AAGACCTCTGATATAATGTTCTTTACTAAACCAAGAACAAGAATCGGAGGTACTTTCCTATGTCAACAATTATAACAGAAGAAATGAGATTTCGTCAAAGAGTAGTTGAGTATGGATAGCGTCAATTTACTGTAGGGAAAAGAAGAATAGATAACATCCTGGGATATTTTTACTTAAAGTTACAGTTCCCATATATTCAGATGACTGTTTGGTATTATAGTTTTATCTACACCATTAACACTCTAATCAGCTCTAGGCCATGCCTTTTACAACTTGTTTGCTGTGGTTCTACCTATTATAGCATAAAAGGATAAAGCACCAATGATCCATTTAGTGTTTTCAATAAAAACACAGCTATTTTACCATTTGCCATTGCTGTCAAGCCTAAAATAAACTTCACTACGTTCCGGGCTTGACAGCGTAGCCCAGCTATAGGGTCGATGGTATACATCCATCGCTTTTTATTGTCATTGAATACTAATATTATCGTATTCCTGCTATACTCCTTAGTTCATTAAATAGTCCTGTTTTCTTCCCCAGAGTAAATACAGTCAGGTTGCTATTCCATGAATTAGCATACCTGCTTTCAGATAACTTCCTTACTTCTTTGACTAACTCATCCTGCAATTCATGTTTACTAGTTTCCATCTCCCTAAGCTTTTGGGCCATAACTAAATCATAAATCTTTCCACCATTTTTCTTATATATGATAAGCTTAGACATCTTAGCAACACCTATCTGGGACCATCCCTTAGGCCTGCTACTTAGCCTATTTGAGAATACATGACTTACATGGCCTTCGGCGCTACAACCAACTATCTCATCACGCTTTTCAGCCTTTATTTCTATTCCATGCCAGTTATTCAATATATACCGCCTAGCATCCCTAACTGCTTTCTTTTTCGTTTCGGAATCAGTTAGCTTAAGTATCTTCTTAAAGACTTCCTTAACCATATCCTTATCTGGCCAATCAAGTGCATCCTTTAGCTCTTGGTAAATGTCTTCATCATTTAGGTGCGCAGTTGCCGTTATCATATATTTCTTAAGGTGATAATTATCAAGAACAAACTTACTTTTAGGGATCCAATCAAGCCCGGTTTTAATCCAGGATGCTCCATCACCAGAGAGGTATATGGTTTCAATTGAATCCAGGTTGTACTGCTTATCTATATATTCCATGACCTCGAGCCAGAGATCCTCACTCTCTTTATACATACCACCAAAGTATTTAATATTCTTAAGTCTGGTCCTTGTTTTACTGCTTCTTTCAGGGTCTATTCCTTCATGTACATAAACAAGTTTAGGCATAGCTGTTTTGCTTTGATTATCTTTTTCATCACCTTTCCTCTGCAGGGAAACATGGTCTTCATCTGCTTCAACGTATAGGATCTTAACATCCCTCTTCTTATCCACTTTAAGCTCAGGCTCTATTATCTTTAGGTTATGTATTTTATTCATAACAGCTTGTTTGCTTATTTCGTCTAGATATCCAGCCACCTCTCCACCTTTCCTATAGGTGCTGTCTATGGCTTCATCCACCACATTAATAACCACATCCGCACTCACCCTATCGTGAGGCTTCAAACCAACAAGCTCGTCAACAAGATATTTCCTCTTACCACCAGCCTTAGGCTTAAAGTAAGTCCTGTTATATCTAATGGTTCCAAAGGTTGTTAGAATACCCGTCTCATCCTTCCTAACAATCTCCCAGTTGTTTTTTCTAAGACCAGATTTTCTAAGATGTTCGTCCATTTCCTCAAGTATCTCTACAAGTATATTACGACCTAGCTCAAATAGATCTTCCTTAATGCCTAACACTAGATCTGCTAAATCCTTCCCTTCCCTTACAAAGGTTTTTACCTTTTTTTCGATTTTCCTTACCCCAAACTCGTTAAAATGTTGTATACTATTGTACATAGAAGATGTCATCCTTTCGTTAGTTGTTTATTATAGTGAATAATATATTAACAGGATGTCATCTTCTTTTCAATTCTTATGGTAATTTATTACTCTAATTCCCTACGGTAACTTTACACTAACAGATGATGCTTTAAAACTATGCTTATTCTTCGATTCTCATTCTACGGCCATGTCTGCCATGACGCCCATGCCGGTGGCAGTGTCTTCTGCAGAATCTTCCTCTGTCCCTTTGCACACAAACAACATTGCTGGAACCACAAACCGGGCATTTGTAATCACCGTTTAAAATAGCTTTCGCATTCTCATATCGTTCGGTCCACTCGTGGTTGCAATCCAGACATTTTGCAGGACAAATATTAAGTGTGAAATAGCCTCCCTCAATACGTATCATCTTTCCGTTAACAAGGCTATCGGCTACCTTTTCCCTTGCGGCCAAAAGGATGCGCTGAAAGGTTGGCCTAGAGACACCCATTCTTTCTGCACACTCGCTTTGATCAAGTCCTTCCAAGTCTTTCAGGCGAATGGCCTCAAGCTCTTCAAGAAGCAACGTATTTTCCGGTATTTCATCTACATCTTCTTCCGATGGAACAAAATAGGGGATGACGGGAACATGTTCGATCCTTCTCCATTTAGTTGGCCTTGCCAAGATATCAGCTCCGTTTCATTAGAAGTCTCTTTACATAAATATATAAATATAATAGTCCGGTTATTGGGCATATGTCAATATACCTTAGAATATTCTACTCTTTATCTTCATCCAGTTCAGACAGGCGTTTTTTTATCTGCTGAAGCTGTTTTTCCAAATATTTAGCTTGCATTTTTAAAGCTTCTTTTTCATCTTGCTCAGTTATATCCGCTGCAGGGTATGCGGGGTATCCATAGTACTGATATAGATATACGGGAAAAGGAGCTCTGCGATACATTCTTCTGAATCCACGGCCTCTGCCAAAATCAAATCCATATCTGATTCCCATCGGGTTGAGATAACCGGGCACCCCAAAACCTGCGCAAAAACCGACGCTTCTTCCTGTCATTGGTCCAAAACCCAAAGGTCCGGTTCCATCTCCTCTTGGCATAACTACACCTCCTTAGTTTTAAAATGCTTTTTGAATTCATGCAGCCCGCTCTATAATTAATAAGATTTCGGGCTTGCATTTTAGTAAACCAAAATCAATCATTTAAGCTGCATTATTAAAAAGGTTATTGACATATGCCCATAATAAGTATAAAACAATAATGAGCATATGTCAATAACCAAAATATATCTTAGTCAGGATGTTGGCTTATTTTGGGATTTGTCGCACCGGTCTTCTGTACTCTTATATTGATTAGTCCTAAAACACTTGCACGGACTTTCTGTTTTTAATATAATTTTTATAAATGAATATGGAATTTTCTAATGTATTATTTTACCTCATCTCAAGTTTCATAATACTTCGGTTTGTGAAAAGCAGCATGGTTAAGGGTTTTACAGTTTTATTTTTCCATGAGACAGCATTATTCATATATGTTCTTCACGTAGAAACAACCTTTTGAGGAAATCCAGGTATGTTGGAAAAGTCAAAAAAGAAAGGGGTTGGCCGCCTTGCAAGACAAGGTTTCCAGAAGAGAGCGCTATATTTTTGCCTCCGGCGATTTGTTCGGTGGAGGGGCGCAAGTAATCATCAACTTCTATTTTCTGATATTTTTGACCGATGTGGTTAAAATAAGACCGTCATTGGCAGGCATTGTCATAATGGTTGCTCAAGTTTGGGATGCTATATCCGATCCGATGATGGGGATGATCACCGATCGTACCCGAACCCGTTGGGGCAGACGCAGGCCTTATTTTTTAACAGGTTTCTTTGGTATAATAGCAAGCTTCTTTTTGATATGGTATCCAATTTCCAACGACAGTGAATTGGTGCGTTTCTTTTATATGCTGTTTTCGTATCTCCTGTACAAAACCGTATCTACCATAGTAATGGTTCCCTATTCGGCTATGAGCAGTGAAATCAGTATTGAATTCAAAGAACGGACCCTGATTAATGGCACCAGATTGGTTTTTTCCCAGGCTTCCAGTTTAATATGCGCTGTGATTCCCATAGAAATTGTAAAGGCTTTTCCGGATCTTCGAACGGGATATATGATAATGGCGTTAACATTCGGATTCTTTTTTGCAATTCCATATTTACTGATGTTTTTATTTACCAGAGAGCGAGTAAATATAGATGCTCAAACCGAGAACAAATGGTCGTTAAAAGAATTCTTTGAACCCTTCCAGATACGTACTTTTAAATATCTGGTATTTATCTATTTATTTTCATTTCTTGCTATGGATATCGTATCCACCATTTTTGCTTACTATATGAATTATTATTTAAAACGTCCTTCCGAGCTGAATTATGTGCTGGGTGCCCTTTTGATTACCCAGTTGATCTGTGTACCTTTGGTAATTAAAGCTGCTTATCGTATTGGAAAATCCGGCGTTATAAAAAATTCCGTCTTTATATGGATGGTTGGAATACTGTTTATGGCTCTAATCCAGCCGAACTGGCCAGACTGGGTTATTTATTTTACCGCTGTATTCATGGGTCTGGGAGTGGCAGGCTGTGTGGTAATGCCATGGGTTATGTTTCCTGATGTAACGGATGTGGGTGAGATGGCCTACGGTAGGCGAAAAGCAGGTTCATTCAGTGGAATAATGACCTTGTCTCGAAAAACTTCTGCTGCAATTGGAATATTCATAATATCATCTATGTTAGAATTAGCCGGATATATCGAACCGATGACCGTTGTAGAAGATGGAGTTACCAGATCAATATTGATGGAACAACCGGATTCTCTTATATTGGCACTAAAAATCATAATTTTAGTTATTCCCTTTATTTTGCTAGGGGTTACCTGGTTTCTTGCCAGAAAATATCCATTGGATCAAAAATCGTCCGAAAAAATTACCAAATATTTGGAGTATCAAAGGGGAAATATCCCGGAGAATCCTATTTCTCAAGAGGAACTGGATGCTTTGAAGAAAGCGTTGATATAGTTAACGGGTATGCATTATGTAGAGATTTGACACTATCTTGATATGAAGGATGGTAGAGTTTATATGAAACCCGACATGAGAATAAAAATGGGCCCAAAGAGTTTTCCTGACATAAAACTGCTGGATAAAGGGCAGCGGATTGACGAAAGTCCAATTCACGATCTTTGTGAATATATAAACTTACGGCTGGACTGTGCAGATTTCCGTCTGGCTACTGTTTTGCGGTGTTTGTATGAATATAGTCACTTGTTAAGTAAAGAAACCGTTGACTTAATGGAAGAGACTACACTAAACTTCAGATATTTCATGGATGAGCCTGGCGAAGATGACATGTGTTTTTGGTCAGAAAATCATCAGATATTGTTCGCCTCAGAGGCGTTTCTGGCAGGGCAACTGTACCCTGATAAGGTTTTTACCAACAGTTCTCTTGGCGGCCGGCAGTTAAAGAATAAAGCAAAAGAGCATATTCTGCATTGGTTGAGATACAGGTTTCTATACGGTTTTAGTGAATGGCACTCTAATACATATTATGAAGAGGACATTGGTGCACTTTGTTTGTTGATTGACTTTGCCCGGGACCGGGAAATTCAGATAAAATCTAAAATGATACTGGATCTGATCCTGCTTGATATGGCCATGCATTCCTGGTATGGGTTATTTTGTGCGGCCAGCGGACGCTGCTATGAGAAACAAAAGAAATATCCTTTGCATCAGGATACATTGGATATAAGTCAGGCGGTGTGGGGGTTCAGGTATAGGGATGAGTATGATTACTCACGTATTTCCTCAGGATTTCTTTTGATGAAAAACTATGATATGCCCCAGGTCATTCGTGCCATTGGCAGAGATAATGGTACGGTTGTGATACAGGATTCCATGGGGCTGAATTTGTCCGAGATTCGGGATGAATTTGATGATTTAAAAGATTTTGATACTACGGGTCTGTTTCTCTGGGGAATGGAAAGCTTTACAAATCCTGAATCTATAGAGATTACTCTGGAAATGTTTGATAGCTGGAAGCTGCACAATAACAGCTTTCTTAAAGAATTAAGCATGGTGAACAAGAAAATTTTAAAACGCTCCGGTATCCTTCCTTTTGTGGTCCGCATACTGAACCCGGTTACTCAGGGAATTGCAATTCAACGGGCAAATACTTATACATATAAAACAAAAGACTTTATGCTATCGACCGCTCAGGCCCATCATCCCGGTACATTTGGAGATCAGCAGCATATTTGGCAGGCAACTTTGTCTCCCGAAGTGACGGTTTTTACCACCCATCCGGGTGCATCTGCTTTTGAGGATGTTGACCGTAATTTTTCTCCGGGCTATTGGGTAGGGAATGGAATTCATCCTTATTCGGTGCAGTATGAGAATGTACATATAAGTATATACGATTTGAGAAAACGAAGAGGTTTTATGGAAAAAGAACGTATTAATTATACCCATGCATGGTTTCCTGCCGGCCGTTTTGATGAAGTTAAAATAGAAGACAGATACTTATTTGGCCGGTTGAAAGATGTGTATATCATGCTGGTCGGCCGTTATCCTTTGGAAGCATCTCCTGCGGATCCCTCAGAGTGGATTCAAAGAGGAAAAGTGACATACTGGATTTGTGAGATAGGTACCGCTGCACAATTCGGCGATTTTGATTCCTTTGTTCAGGAGCTGAAATCCAGGGAAATTTATTTTGATGAGCCGACTAAAACATTGGTATACAGAGGAAAGCATCTCTATGAAGTGACATACGGAAAAAGGTTTTACGTGGACAAGCAGGAGATGTCTTTGGAATACCCCAGGCTGATATCTCCATATGGGCGTATTCCGAGAAAACCGGAGGAGATTCGGATAGAGTGGGAAGGGCATTATTTATATCTTAATTTTGATAAGATGATAAGGGAGCATGGAACGATCACGTAATCTATAAGATATAAGCTAATAAGAATCAGAGAGCAGGAGGGTATAAGGGTTTGCATAAGCAAAACGATAAAACCAGCAATATTTTGGTTAATCAAGAGAAGCTAGCGTCAAATATAAAAAGGTTATTGGTATTATCCAAAGGATGGCTTCATCCGTCTTTACAGGTACGCCGAAAATTTCGTGATATGCTTATATCCTTTTCCAATGATGAACAAAACCGAAATTACGAATTTATCTTTACCAGTTACTTTAAGGATTTGATCCGTATGGTGGAAGACGATATATCAGATGACAGGCAATTTGACGGAATTATTCTTTTAATGCACGAGAAGAAACTGCCAAACAGGTATGCTTCAGAGTTTTTGACCAGTATCAGACGGTACCTTTCCCAGGGCGGAGGGTTGATGGCAGTGCATGGTGCTATGGCTTCCTTTAAAACAACTCCTGAGTATAGCCAGATTTTGGGGAGCAGATTTAAAGGCCATGATTCTCCCGGTCCAATAGAGATTCATGAAGTTAATTCTCCGGTCTCCTTTATACTCAAAGAGGAGCTATACCTGCATGACTATGATCAATCGATTGATACCTTATGGTATGGTATCTATAATGGGGAAAAGGTTCCGGTCGCATGGGCCAGGGAAGAAAATAGCGGACGGATTTTCTGTTTTTCATTAGGTCATTATGCATCCACTTTTGAAAACTGGAGGGTTCAAAGCATCTTTCGTGACGCTCTGGCTTGGATTACAAGGCGGGAGAGTGAATTATGAAGAAATTGCGGATAGGTGTTATTGGCTGTGGAGACATTACCAAATACATGATGATGCTGACAAAACTGGACAGAAATATTAAGGTTGTAGGTTTTGCGGACCCGGATGAAAGTCGTGCTCGAAAATTTGCTGCCCGATATAAAGATGCAGGTGCCTATAAAGATTATAATGAAATGTTGGCCAATGAGGAAATTGATGCGGCCTATGTGGCAGTTCCTCATTTCCTGCATTATTCCATCGTTAAGGACTTGATTCTAAAAGGTGTCCATGTATTATGTGAAAAACCTATAGTTACCACTTTGGAACATGCCTTGGAACTAAAGAGGCTGGCGGAGGAAAACCGGGTTAAGGTTGGGGTGAATTACCAATACCGTTACGATCATGCGTGCTTTAGAATGGTTAAGGCTGCTCAAAATGGGGATCTTGGCAGGCTTTATTATGGTATTTGCAATGTTCCCTGGTTTCGGGATGAGTCATATTTCATCGAAAGCAAATGGCATACGTACAAAGATCAAGCAGGTGGAGGTACTCTGCTGACACAGGGCTCCCACGCTTTGGATATTTTACTCTGGGCTTTTAATAGCAAACCGAGTCGTGCTATGGGGATGATACGGAATGCAAAGTTCCATAATGTAGAGGTGGAAGATACGGCAATGGGTATGGTGGAACTTTCATGTGGCGGAATCCTTCAGGTAACCAGCTCAATGGCTGCAGCAAAGGAGCAACCCGTAACTATTACCGTCTATGGAGAAAAGGGGACGGCTACATATACCGGCCCTTATTTTCCAAGGACAAAATTTTACGGTGTACGTGTACCCCGGTACAAAGCGGAAGGAAGGGGTGTCCATGCTCTAAGCCGCAGCATGAACGCGTTTGTAAAATGGGTTGTAGACGGTACGCCTTACTATTGCGATATTAGCCAGTCTATACCAGTTTTAGCTTCCATTTTAGCAATATATAATTCTGCTGAAAGCGGAAAAGCAGAAGAAATTTCATTGAAACTGTAATGAATTCTACATAAGGAGCTGTTAAGCAAAAATGGAATATGAAAAAATTATAGGTACAGGCAATACAGCGATTGTATACGAATGGGGTTCCAACAAGGTACTTAAACTTTTTCACCAAGGTTATCCTATGGAAGCAATAATAAGAGAATTTAAGAATGCAAGCTTAATACGGGATATGGATTTTCCAAAACCCATTGCATACAAAGTTATTTATTGTGGTGAACAAGCAGGCATCATATATGATAGGTTAGATGGTGAATCTTTATTGGACTGGGTTATAAAAACCGAGAATGCTTATAAATGTGCGGTATATATGGCAAGATTACACAAGAAAATTATTAAGTACAGCATTAGTGATGTGCCGAATTATAAGGATTTTTTGAGACGTGATATAGAGAGGGTACAAGATTTGAAGGAAAGGGAAAAAGCATTATCAATTATAGATAAACTGCCGGATGGAAACTCTCTTTGCCATGGTGACTATCATCCGGGCAATATATTTATTTATAATGAAAAAACTGCAGTTATAGACTTCATGAATATTTGCCATGGACCTTTTTTGTATGACATAGCAAGAACTGTATTTCTGGTTCAATACACCCCAATACCGGAAGGGGTTAAACATAAAGAGAAATTGCAACAATTAAGAAAAACGCTGGCAGATTTGTATCTTGAGCAAATGAATGTCAAGAGAAAGATGATACGGGATTATTTGTCGGTTATTACTGTAGCCAGAATGGGCGAGTGTCCCAATGAAAGAAGAAGTGCTTTTCTGTAAGTTCATGATGATGTTAGGGAAGGAGAGGAATGCGGTATGATCATTGAAAAAGAGAAAAAGCTTCCGGTTATTGATACCTTTGATGTTGTAGTTGTGGGTGGAGGGATAGCCGGAGTAGCCTCTGCTTTAGCTGCTGCAAGAAATGGTGCCAAGGTATGTTTGATAGAAAAGGAAAATATGCTTGGGGGTTTGGCAACTCTGGGATTGGTAGTTATATACTTGCCTCTCTGTGACGGGATGGGCAATCAGGTTATAGGAGGGATCGGTGAAGAGCTGTTAAAAGCGTCAATAAAATACGGGCCCGGACAGATCCCGGAGTGCTGGAAACAGGGAGGGGATATATCTCAACGTAAGGAAATCCGCTATAGGTTGGAATTCAATGCGGCTTCCTTTGCTATTTCAATGGAAGAACTGCTTTTGGAAAATTCAGTATCACTTTTTTATGATACCAGGTTCTGCAGCGTGGCTATGGATGATGACCGGATAGAAGCAGTAATAGTTGAGAATAAAGGTGGAAGGGGCGCTATCCGGTGTAATGCTGTTATAGACGCTACGGGGGACGCTGATGTTAGCTATGTATCAGGGGAGAAGACCGTTTCAGTTGACACAAACAGGAGGGCAGGATGGTTTTATTCATATGATGGAAAAAATGTTGAACTGCATCAGTTAACCGATCCGCTATACGAGCCAACACCACCGGGAAGCAGGACATATGCGGGAGATGACTGGAGAGATGTTAATGCGTTAAATATAGATGCCAGAAAGTTTATACTTGATAAGATTCATCAATTAAGAAAAATAAGAGGAAATGATAATATATATCCCTTGATAATTCCCGCAATTCCGCAGTTTCGTATGACCAGGAGGTTAGAGGGGCAAGTTACTATGGAAGAACATCATGAAAGATATTATTTTAATGATACAATAGGAATGACGGGAGATTGGAGAAAAAGGGGTCCTATATATTACATACCATTTAGAAGTTTGATAGGCGCAAAGATTAAGAATCTTATAACTGCAGGAAGATGTGTTTCTGCTCATGGAGATACATGGGATGTGATGAGGGTTATTCCGCCCTGTGCAGTGACTGGCCAGGCTGCAGGAACGGCGGCTGCGCTTTTATGCCGGGAAAATCATGGTAATTTTAATCACCTCAACATAAATAAACTTCAGTCCACACTAATAGAGCAGGGAGTAATCATTGATCCTAAATGGTGTAAAGAAAAGGAGTAAGGATATTATGATTAAAAATGCAATATTGAAACAGATTCATAAAGGTA
>LFRM01339238.1_pt1 | contig 10698 bp, 6 predicted proteins | sample 618341 | NCBI WGS metagenome assembly LFRM01 (sample SAMN03654438, study PRJNA283298) | anaerobic digester metagenome | isolation source: pool of bioreactors CSTR01a, CSTR02a, and CSTR03a thermophilic anaerobic... | place: Denmark: Kgs. Lyngby | collected 2014-05-21 | reverse complement strand
ATATTGCCACCGCTGTCTTGCAAGTGTTAGACGCGCCGCGTAGCCATGCTAAGGTCTATGAGTTGGGGGGTGCGCAGCGCTTAACGGTCCAGCAGTTGGCGCAGCGTATTGGTGTGGATAATGGTCTGCGGATACGCATTGTCCGTATACCGGCGAGTGTCCTGTATGTGCTGCTGCAGCTTTTAGCGCGTATCCGGCCAGGACTGGATTGGTCGCCAGCGTTGCTCAAGCGCGCTGCGTTGGATCAGATTGCTGATAACCAGCCGGCCACTGAGGATTTTCAATACGCGCCACGTGCCTTTGATGGTCGTTTTTACCCGCCTGCCCAGCGTCGCTAATATGGCTGACTCTCTAACCGATACGCACATGCTACGCAGTTTGCACTATATGCAGAACAGTGATTTACCCTGCGTGTTGCTCATCAGTCATGCTTTAGGTGGCGGTGTTGAGCGCCATATTCAAGAGTTACTCTGTGTGCTGCAACAGCGTGCGCATGTGTGTATTTTACGTCCGCACGTGCATGCCAGCCAAGTGGTGTTGCAGGTGCCGGTCTACCGGCAGGTGGCGGGGCAGTGGCAAGCGCAGCCCAGCGTGCGCTTGGCTTTTAAATGGCCACGCCAGCAAGAACAGCTGTGTGAATGGTTGCATGCTTTAGCGGTGCAGCGCGTGCATGTGCATCATGTGATCGGTTTTGCCGCGTCATTTTGGCCGCGTTTATTGGCTATGTCGTTGCCGCTAGATTTAACCTTGCATGATCACAGTATTTTAACCGGCAACCCAAGCTTGCTCGATGAGCGTGGTTGCTTTGATCCCACGTGGTTTGCGCAAGGCTTGGCGGCATTACCTGCTGGCGATGCGCAAGTGGCGCAGGTCTTACAGCAGCTGGCTGCGCAGGCCCAGAGGGTGATTGTCCCCAGCCAGTCTTTGGCCGATGTGCTCGCGCAGATGCTGCCGGGCTTGTCCACGCTGGTGCGTTGCCATCCGGAGCGTGAGCTGCTGGGGCCTTATCCTGCGGTGCGAGGGTTGCCGGTGCCACCAGCGCAGCCGTTTAAAGTGCTGTGCTTGGGTATGCTGGGTATTGAAAAAGGCGCCTATGCTTTAGCGCAAACCGCGGCCTTGGCGGCGCAGCAGTCGCTTAATATTGAATTTATCTTATTGGGTGCGTGTCATATTGCTCTGCCGCCGACGGTGCGCTGTTTGGGTTTGTATCAAGATGCTGATTTGCCTGATTTAATTGCGCAAGTGCAGCCGCATATACTTTGGCTACCGGCGCAATGCCCGGAAACCTGGAGCTATACCCTGAGTGCTGGCTTGTATGCTGGGCTGCCAGTGCTGGCCAGTGACATTGGTGCCTTGCCTGAGCGGTTGCGCGAGCGACCCTTGACTCAGCTGGTAACGCATACAGCCAGTGCACAACAGTGGTTGGCGGCGCTTCAAGCTCTGCAACAGCGCATCTGTGCGGCGAGCGAGACAGGCCTGCAGCCTTGGCAGTCGAGTCGTTGCGCGCCTTTTTACCTGCAAGCGCGTTGCGCCAGTGCGGATGCAGGCAGCGGCGTGGCGCAGGCTTATCTGCAGCCAAGGGGTGCGACACAGTCCTGTAGCAGTGATCTGCCGTTGGGGTTGAGGGCAGCGCAGGCCTTGGCCCAGCAAGGTGCGGGGCGCTGGCGGGTGGCTGTATTGCGTGCTTTATATCGACTGGCGCGTTGGCCCATGGCCGCTTATGTTGTGCGTTATGTGCCCTACCGCTGGCAGCGGCGTTTGAAGCGTGCCGTCTCGCGTGCGCCACTGGACAGCCGCACCTTAAAATAACAATTTTGGTTTTAAGACTTGTGTCTAGTATTATAATCTCATATAATCCAATGCGCTCTAAGGCACGTAGCAGCACTGTCTCTATGTTGTGTTGGGTTAAGAGCCTGGCTTAAAGCCAGGCTCTTAATTTACTAAAACAAGAAGCAGTGTATGTCGTCAAGGAGCTGTTACTCATAACGAGTAGCAAACGATGAAAGCAGCTAAACATTGATTTGAGTTGCAGATTTCGTAAAAATTAAGTTGTATGCTTGCTTTTAGCTAAACACATGCTTAGCATTATGTGCTGCTTAAATTGTTATAAGCGCAAACAACACAAACTTTAGAGCTCAAAAAAGGAAATATGTGATGACAAAATCACTGTCAAAAGCAATCGCGTTAGCTACTCTAATGGGTGCTGCCGCATCTGCTCAAGCCGCTCCTACTGATGTAGTTGTTAATCCAAACGGTTTGGGTGAAGTTCTGTTGTACTCTTTGTACACAGCAGAAGAAGGCAACATCACTAACATTAATATTACTAACACAACAAACTTTACTAAAGCAGTTAAAGTTCGTTTTGTTGAAGGTCAGAACTCACAAGAAGTTTTAGACTTTAACCTGTACTTATCACCACGTGACCAGTGGAGTGGTGCAGTTACCGCTACTGCTGATGGCGCGATGCTGATCTCTGCAGATAAAAGCTGTACTGTGCCTGCAATTACACCTACTGGCGTAGCGTTTAAAGATTTGGACTACATCGGTGATGGCGGCGAGCAAAGCCTTGCTCGTACTCGTGTAGGTCACTTAGAAGTGATTGAAATGGGTACAGTTACAAACGCAACTATGGCAGCAGCTATGAAGGCAGGTTCAGCTCCAGGTCTAGCTCCGAACAACTGCGGTGTTGTTACAAATGCATTCGGTAAAGATGGACTATGGGAAACTAACGTACTGCGCGGCATTAGTGGAAATAACGCTGGTGGTTTGTATGGTTCTGCAAGTATCCTGAATATTGATGGTTCAACACAAATTTCTTATGATGCAGTTGCAATTGAAAACTTCAAGATGCCTGGAACTGCTGGTAGATTGCATGCTAGACCGGGTACGATTTACCCAACATTGAATGGTGCCATTTTTAAAGGTGATACTGCAGTTCAGAGAACTCGAGTAAAAGGCGTTTGGGCGGCTGTGCCAACAGCTTTAAATACGAGTACAGTTGGTTCATTGACACAAGAATTGGCTAGAAATGAAATCAATAACGATTTCGTTTTAGATGAAGCGCGTGGTTCACAGACTAACTGGGTTGTCACATACCCAACTAAGCGTTTTCATGTTGATATGAACATGGATGATAGCCTAGCTTCTTATAAAGAGGCTGTACTTTTAGCAGCATTGGATGCGGCTCAAGCTACATTTGATGCAATTGCAACTCCAACTCCTGCTGAGAAAAAAGCCTTAGAAGCAGCAAAAAAAGCATATGCTGATGGTTTGTTAACAATTCCAGCACCATTTGGCCAGCTCTGGAACACAGTAGTGGCTCCAGGTAAATCATGTGATGCAATAAACATCAATGCTTGGGATAACGAAGAATACGTTCAAACTAACGTTGAATTTTCACCTAGCCGTCCAGGTAATGGTCCTCAGTTGTGCTACGAAACTAACATCCTGACCTTCAATGGTACAAAAGTGTTAGGTGGTGAGTTTGTAACTGAGAACATCGAGCTAGCTCAGCCTGACTTCCAGTTTGGTTGGATGAACATTGACTTTGGTACTGTTGCAGTGCCAGCTAAAGCATTACCAGCAATTGGTTTCTCAGCTGTTACAGTGAAAAATAACAATACTGCTAATGGTTTGAACAACAATTATGGTTCAGCAACTAACCATAAAACAAAGTAAGAAAGCTATAAATTAAGTTTTATAGTGTAAATAAAATAGGGCTCTTTGAGCCCTATTTTTTTGGCTGTTATTCTATATAATCTGCTCTATCTAAGCTGCTATCAATAGGTCAATTATGCCGTTTAAACGAATTTTAACCCTTTGTGTCTTTGCTATGGTGCCAAGCTTTACTATGGCTGCCAGCCCGGCGCAGAGTTATGTGGTGGAAAATGAGTTAGTGCAGGTCAGTGAAGCTGAATTGCGCATTATCACCCAAGCCTTGCTACAAACTGGGCAAATTCCTGCCGATAAACTCTCGGCGGCACATGTTGAAAAAGCTGCTAAAGATTTTATGCTCTATAAAGCCCTGGCCGCACAAGCGCAAGCTAAGGGCTTAGACCAAAGCCCCGAAGCACAAAAGCTGGTCGAGATGATGCAGCAGCGGATGCTCGGTAACCTGTATTTAATGGACTATGTAGAGCAGGTGGCGCTGCCTGACTTTGATAAGGTCGTATTAGAAAACTACACCGTGAATAAGAAGCAATTTGTGCAGGCAGAAACCGTCAAAGCACAACATATTTTAATCAGCTTTGAAGGTGACGAAGCAGCAGCGCTGCAGCGTGCTAAAGATGTGCGTGCACTCGTACTCAAAGGCAAACAGAGTTTTGCTGAGTTAGCTAAAGCGCATTCCAGCGATCCGTCTGCGCAAAGTAATGGTGGCGATCTAGGCTTCTTTGATAAAACAGCCATGGTGCCAGAGTTTTCTAAGGTTGCATTTAGCCTTAAGGTCAATGCAGTCAGTGAGCCGGTTAAAAGCCAATTTGGCTGGCATATTATTCAAGTGCTAGACAAAAAAGCAGGTTATACACAGCCTTTTGCTGAGGTTAAAGAGCAGTTAGTCAATACAGCGAAGCAAACCTATAAGCGCAATGCGCGGGCCAAAAAGCTGGAAGAGACGGTATACTCACCCGGGCTTAAAGTGAACCAAGAGTTACTCGAAACCATCGCCAATGACTTGCTGAGCAAGTAGACTGGTTGGCCTTATTGCATAAGGTAAAAAAGCATTCTCAGAATGCTTTTTTACCTTAAGGTCGATTCACTTATCTAGGATGCTATCTTGAGCACAGTGTACAGTTCACTCAAAAATAACTTATATCTGCTGGCGCAGCTGACCCGCCGTGATATTGCCTCGCGCTACCAAGGCTCGGCCGTGGGCTTGCTATGGGCTTTTTTAGCACCGGTATTAATGCTGTTGGTGTATACCTTTGTGTTTGGTTACGTGTTTAAAGCCCGCTGGATGGGCGCCGAAACCAATACCTCGTTTTTTGCCCTGAATTTATTTGCCGGCATGTTGGTGCATGGCTTTTTAGCTGAGTGCGTGACCCGCTCACCAACCCTGATGCAGCAACACACCAACTTTGTTAAACGCATTGTTTTTCCGTTGTGGTTGCTACCGTTGGTGCCCTTGGCCTCAGCGTTGTTTCATACCGCGATCAGCTTTTTTGTCTTGCTGGTAGCGCATACGCTGATAATGCAAACTGTGCACTGGCAGCTATTATTGCTGCCGTTGTTAATCTTGCCTTTTGTGTTTTTTCTAAGTGGTTTGGTTTGGATGTTGTCAGCGCTGGGGGTGTTTTTTAAAGATTTGGCACAAATCACCCCGATTGTGGTCACAGTGCTGATGTTTATGTCGCCGGTATTTTATCCTGCGCAAGCCTTGCCTGAGCATATCCGTCCTTTGATGTATATGAATCCGCTGACCCCGGCGATTGAAACCGTGCGTGCAGTGTTATTTACAGGGCAGTTACCCAGCCTGCTGGGTTATGGAGCCTATATGTTGGCCGGCTGTGCCTTTGCGCTGCTGGGCTTGCTGGTGTTTAAACGATTGAAAGTAGGTTTTGCTGATGTGCTCTGAAATCGCTATTGAAGTCTCCAATATATCCAAGTCGTTTTCTTCGCAGGGCTCTTCGGCGCGGCGCGTGGCGCGTTTATTACTGGGCAGGCCACAGCCAGCTGCCGGAGCCTTTAATGCGCTAGCTGATATCTCTTTTACGGTGCGCAAGGGCGAAACGCTAGGCATTATTGGCAGCAATGGTGCGGGTAAGTCCACTTTGCTGCAGATTATTTGTGGCACCTTGTATCCCTCAAACGGCACGGTTGCAGTACAGGGTAAGTTAGCGGCTTTATTGGAGTTGGGTGCTGGCTTTAACCCTGAGTTTACTGGGCGTGAAAACGTCTACTTGAGTGCGGCTGTGTATGGCCTAACCCGCGAACAAATTGATGCGCGCTTAAATGAGATTTTAAGTTTTGCTGAGATCGGTGAGTTTATTGATCGGCCGGTTAAAACCTATTCCAGTGGTATGTTTGTGCGCTTAGCCTTTGCCATTATTGCTCACGTTGATGCACAGATTTTAGTGATTGATGAAGCACTAGCGGTGGGGGATATTTATTTTACACAAAAGTGCATGCGCTTTCTGAAGTCGTTTGCACAAACCGGTACCTTATTATTTGTCAGCCATGACACCACCACGGTCGTCAATCTCTGCGACCGTGCGGTATGGCTCAAGCAAGGCGTGCTACAAAAAGTAGGTAGCGCTCGCGATGTATCAGAGGCTTATTTAAGCTCAGTATATGAAAATAAATTGCCAGAAAAAGTGACCGTCAGCTCGCACGATAATAATGCCTTTGAAAGCGCGCAGTTTGGTGTGGGTGGTGGGCGTATTGTGTCGTGCGCATTACTCGATGCTCAAGGCGAGCCCTTGCACCTGCTTGATCACGCGCAAACGGTGACGGTGCAGGTTAAAGTCGAAGCGCTGCAGGCTATTAATCCACCCATTGTTGGTTTTTTTGTCAAGAACCGCTTAGGGCAGCATGTGTTTGGTGACAATACCATTCAGCTGTTGCCACAGTGGCAGGCGCTGGCGGCCGGTGAAGTGTGTGACATACGCTTTAGCTTCAGCATGCCGTTGCTTGCCACAGGCGATTACAGTATCGGCGCAGCTTTAGCTGAAGGCACGCAACTGGAGCATGTACAGCATCACTGGATTCATGATGCCTTAACTTTTAAAGCTAAGGCTGACCCTAATTTAACCGGCTTTATGGCCATTGATGTAGCTGTGACCTGCGGTTAGCGCAGTGCTCGCGCATCTAGGTTAAAGCAATGAGCCAGCACGCAGTAACGCGGGTATGTTGTGTCCAATACGGTTACCAACGTTGCGCCGTAGCGCGCAGATGTGCATGCAAGCGCTCGGACGGTCGCTGTCATTCGTGTTATTATTGTGCGTTTAAATCAGCTTGATTTTCGATTTTGAGAGTTCTTATGCCTATCAACACGCTGCTATCGTCCGCCGCTGTATCGACTCAACCCGAACGCTTAACCTCTATCGAATCATGGCATCGGCATATTCCTTTTGCTTTTGCGCTGCTCGATTTGGCCAAGCCCAATGTTTATGTTGAGTTGGGTACCCATCGGGGTGATTCGTACAGTGCGTTTTGCCAAGGCGTGCAGCAACAACAGCTGCCTACGCGCTGCTATGCGGTGGATACTTGGCAGGGCGATGAGCATGCCGGTGAGTACAGCAGTGAGGTGTATGACGATTTAGTCGCTTGGCACAACCCGCGTTACAGCAGTTTCTCTAATCTATTGCGCATGACCTTTGATGAGGCGTTAGCACATTTTCCTGATGGCTCTGTGGATGTGCTGCACATTGATGGTTTGCACACCTATGAGGCAGTTAAGCACGACTTTGAGTCATGGCTGCCCAAGATGAGTGAGCGTGGTGTAGTGTTATTCCACGACACTAATGTGCGCCACAGTGATTTTGCCGTATGGCAGTTATGGGCTGAGTTGGAAACCCTGTATCCATCCTTTGAATTTCCATTTGGTTTTGGTTTGGGCGTACTGGCGGTAGGGCGCAGCGTACCGGCGGCTGTCTTAGAGTTTTTGCACTATGCGCGCAGCAATGCTCAGGAAGTCATTGAGTTTTTTCATACGCAAGGCGATGCTGCCGAGGTGCGCAAAACTAGGGCTGAAATTCAGCGTTTACAAACCCTGTTAAATTCAGTTGGCGAGCAATTAAGCCATGCTATGCATGTGGTTGAGTTACGTGATGCGGGTGTTGCTGAGCTGCAAGCTGCTCAGCAACACCAAACGCAACTTTTTCAAGAGACGCAAGAGCAGCAAGAGCAACTTTTTCAACAGCAGCAAGAGCAGCAAGAGCAGCAACACCACCAACAACAACTTCAGCATGAGCAGCAGCGCCAGGCCTTAACTGCGCAGTGGCATAGCGCTCAGCAGCAGTTTGAGCACAGTTTGGATTTGTTGGCTGAGCGCCAGAATAGTCTGCGCCACAGTGAGCAGCAATTGCGCGAGCTGGATACACAGGCGCGCATGGTGCTCAGTAGTCGTTTGTGGCGTATGCGCAATAAGCTGATGAGCCTACTGGGTTATACAGGGCGCAGGGTCGACTATACCCCGGCGCACTTGGCGGCTATGCCAGAGGCATCGTCGGGCCCAGGCGCCCACGCACCGGTACCGCCGGCGGTGACTATTGTGATACCGGTCTATGGCGGTTTCCAAGATACTTGCTTATGCATTGAATCAGTGCTGGCCAGCACTTATCAAACTCCAGCAGAAGTTGTAGTGATTAATGACGCCAGCCCAGAGCCGCAATTGGTTGAGTGGCTCAATGCCAACGCTGAGCGTTTTACTTTGCTGCACAATGAGTACAATTTAGGTTTTGTGGGTACAGTTAACCGCGGCATGGCGCTGTACCCCAACAATGACGTGGTGTTGGTTAATAGCGATACTGAGGTCAGCAATGATTGGCTGGATCGTTTACAGGCTGCAGCCTACAGCGATGCGCGCATTGGTTCGGTGACACCATTTTCTAATAATGCAACGATTTGCAGTTATCCGGTGTTTTGCGAAGATAATGAACTACCGCAAGGCTACACACCTGCTGAACTGGATCAGGTGTTTGCCGAGGTCAATAGCGGGCAGCTGGTGGATATTCCTACCGCAGTGGGATTTTGTATGTTTATCCGCCGTGATTGTTTGTTGGATGCGGGGGCATTTGATGCCAAGCTATTTGGCCGTGGTTATGGTGAAGAAAATGAATTTTGTATGCGCTCAGCCCTGCGTGGCTGGAGACACGTGCTTACGGGTGACACTTTTGTATATCACAAAGGTGGCGTGAGTTTTGCTGAAACGCAAAGCGAGCATCAGCGTCATGGCCATAAAGTCCTCACCCGTCTCTATCCGCATTATGATGCCGTGGTGCAGCAGCACATTGCTGAAAATCCAGCACGCACGCTACGTTTTGCCGTCGATGCTGAGTTAGCACGGCGCAGTGAGTTACCGGTGGTGGTGGTTATTAATCATTGCCGCGGTGGTGGGACTGAGCGTCATGTGCTGGATTTTGCTGAGCAAATAGCGACACAAGCACAGGTGTATCTGCTCACCCCAGAAAGTGAAAATGGTCGCATGCATTTACGCCCTTTGGCTAAACGCCAACAAGCGGGTTTGGTGTTTGACGCGGCGATCGACATGCCGCAGTTGTTGGATACCTTGCGTTGGCTGGGTGTGTCGCGCTTGCATTATCACCACACCATTGGTTTGCCGCCGTCGATGCTGTTGTTGCCCGAGCAGTTACCGTGCAGCTATGACGTGACGGTACATGACTATTACTTTGCTTGTCCGCAGGTTACCTTAGCCGATGAGCAAGGCCGCTATTGTGGTGCGCCGGATGAGGCAGGTTGTAATACTTGTTTAGCCACACGGCCCGCGCCTGAGCAGCAGAGCATTGAGCAATGGCGCACACATAGCGCTTATTTTTTAAATGCGGCTGAGCGGGTGTTTGTGCCCAGTCATGACACTTTAGTGCGCATGCAAGCGTATTTTCCGATGGCGAGTTTTATCTGGGCCGTGCATGAGCCCAGTCTTGAGCCGCGTGAGGTGGCAGTGATAGCCCGTAGCGTGGATGAGCCGCTGCGTATTTTGGTACTGGGTGCGTTAAGTATCTTTAAAGGTGCCGATGCTTTAGAAGCTAGCGCGCTACACGCACGTGCGCAGCGTACGCCGCTTGAGTTTCATTTGCTGGGTTATGCATACCGTGCGTTGCGCACGCGCCCCTTTAGTCATTTAAATGTGCATGGAGCCTATCAAGACGCCAAACTGGCTGAGTTGATCGCAGAGATCAACCCCCATGTGGTGTGGTTTCCTGGGAGTTGTCCAGAAACCCATAGCTATACGTTGTCTGCGGTATTAGCATCGGGTTTGCCGGTTGTGGCTACGAATATTGGCGCTTTCCCAGAGCGATTAGAGGGGCGCCCATGGACATGGTTAGTGCAACCTGATCGTGAGCCTGTTGATATTGTGGCGCATTTTTTAGAGGTGCAGCGTCAGTTGACTCAAGGTCAAGCGCCAAAGCCTTTTGCACTGCAGATCAACACGCGTGCTGAGTTTGACTATGCTACTGATTATGCTGCGACTCTTGCTCAGCCCAGTTATGTTTTAGGCGGTGACCTTGATGTGCACAGTTGCTGGAGCTGCTTATCAGCGGTGCAAGGTGATATGGCTTTTGCTGCAGTGCAATCGCCCTTTATTCGTAAAATATTACCGGCTATTTTACACAATCAATGGCTTGGGTTTTTAATTGCGCGGATGCCGCATAGTTTGAAACAAAATATTAAGCAGCGACTGCTGTCTTGAGTGCTGATGGGCGTCGTCTTGGTCGGTTAAAAGAGTATACTCGTGAGCTAATAAGCGTGAATCAATAAGGGTGAAATAAGCTATGCAGCATTTGGGTGAGTGGCTAATCGCTGCCAATAAGTTGTCAGAAGAAGATTTGCAGCGTGCCACTCAGGTACAAAAGCTTTCTGGTGGCCAGCTCTCGCAAATACTTGTGCGTTTAGGCTTGGTGGCAGAAAGAGACATTGCGCATATTTTAGTGGAGCGCTTTGGTTATCGTTTAATCACCGCTGAAGAGTTTCCGCAAGAGCCTGTGCTGGATGAGAACGCTATCTCTAAAGCCTTTATGC
>LFRM01339501.1_pt1 | contig 10702 bp, 10 predicted proteins | sample 618341 | NCBI WGS metagenome assembly LFRM01 (sample SAMN03654438, study PRJNA283298) | anaerobic digester metagenome | isolation source: pool of bioreactors CSTR01a, CSTR02a, and CSTR03a thermophilic anaerobic... | place: Denmark: Kgs. Lyngby | collected 2014-05-21 | reverse complement strand
GACTTCTTGCAAGATAGATGACGGTCCTGCTGTAGATAGAATAAAAGCACCAGAAATCAATATCTCTCCAATAACTGGTAAGTGGATACTTTCATCTAATATAAATGAAAATACATCTGGTAATAGTGAACTTAAAGCTGACTTACACCTTAATAAAGAAGTATTGTTTCATAAAGATGGGGTTGTAATAGGTGAAGATTTCTCTACAGAACCTACTTTTAAAATTAAGACTGTGGATGCATATGATTATTTACTATATAAATATAAAACTACACCAATTAGCCTAGGAATTGAAGATTCTAATATAACTGTCATTACAATACTAAATGAAAATCAATATTTTTATGAGTTTATAAAATATGGTGAGGAAGAGCTAGTAGTAAAAATAGAAGATAGTTTTTATAAATTAACTAAAGTAGTTGATGAAGTAAGTATAGATGAGATAAACAGATATATAGATGTAGAGAAAAATACTATTAGAGCCTTAAATATAGCGGAGGTTAATGAACAACAGTCTGGAGCTTTGCTAGGTATTAAGATTCCAAGTTATGATGAAAAAGGTCAATTAGCTGATTGGAAATACAAAACTATTTGGATAAATAGTCTAAATAATAAAATTATTGGGGTATACGAACTAGAAGATCTATTAGTGCCTAGAAAAAATGGGTTTTGGATGGTAAAAGTTAATCGTATTTATAATGGTTTAATACAAGATGAGATTTCAGCTACTCCACTATTTAAATTATCAAATACCTTTACAATTGATGATGATATAAATTTATTTTCATCCTCTAGACCTAATCTTGAAGAAGACCTAAGTAGTGTTGCTATTTTAAATAATATACAATTTGTAGGTAATGATTATATATCAATAGAGAAAATAAATAAATTTGATGAAGAAAAGAAAACATTGGAAGTGTATTCATTAGATAATATAGATGAGAGAAAGCCCATAAATCTATCAGATTTAATAGGTGAGGATGGCAAAAGGATATTTACAGAAGGAGCACAAAGTGTTGTTTCAATAGATTCTCAAATTACATTAAATGAGGAAAATGTTGGAATTACAAGAAAAAGTGGATATTGGACCATTAAAGGTAGAGTAAATTTTGTGCAAAATGATGAGGAACTATATAAGGATTTTAATATAAAGGCCATACCACCTAAAGAAATGATAAACTATGACTCTCATATAATATCATGGAATGAATTAAAGATGAATATACCAGAAACAATAGATGCATTCTCATCCCCAAATAATGATATTATAATAGTATCAACATATTCTCATTTATTAATTTATAATATATTTGATGGAAACTTAAATACTGTACCTATTGCTAAAATTGAATTACCAGAAAATTCATCTATAGTAATGTCTGAATGGTCAATTGGAAGGTACCCAACAATATGGCAAAATGAAGTAATAAAAAATAATGGAATAGAATTGGAATATAAGATAGATTAATTAATTAAAAGGTTATATATTTTATTAGGGAGTGATTCAATGGATGAATTATTAGATTATTTAGATTATGCAAAATTATTAGCTTACGTTTCTTCCGTTGCAATTATAATCACATATATTAGTCACAGAATATTTAGAAAAACTAATAGAGCTATTAAATACCTACCAGGTATATTACTAATAATAATTGGATCCTATAATCTTTATACAGTAGGAAATGACTTAACTAGATCTGCTGGTATTAGTAATTTAGTCTTATTTATACTTGGTGTAGGCTCAGGTTTTATTGCCTTATTATTTGGATTGATATTAGGAGTATATAATAAAGAAAAAAAGAAAAAAAAGAGAAGAAAAAAGAAAAGAAAAACCGTAGAAACAGAAATATCAGAAGAATAGAGACCCTATATAGGGTCTCTATTCTTTTGTAGTAAAGTTTAAATACCAAAGATTCTCATTACTGGTAGATATTGCTAAGGCACCTGCATCTAATATATTGTTTACATCAATAAGGTCCATTACTAAGCCACTTGCTATTATAGGTATTTGAATTTCATTTGAAATTTTTTGAATCACTTTTGTCATTGGAGCTGGCAGAATCTCAATTCCATGTGGATGATTGGTTTTAATAAAATCAAGACCTTGTTTCAAGGCTTTAGAGTCAGGGATAAACATCCTAAAAATTGTAAATACTCCCATATCCTTACTGAGCTTAACTAGATTCTCTTTGCTAGTAATTATACCATCTAATTGAATATTTTTAATAATATATTCTAAGCCCCAAGTATCTTTTGAAAACCCATCTATTAAATCTATATAAATATAAAGGCTTTTATTTGCTAAAGCTACTTTAGAAGAAATTTCCTTTAGATTAAAAATATTCCCTGTCATTAAGAATATAATTTCACAAGGAGAAGTTAAAGCTATATCTAGTTTTTCTAAACTATTGATTGAAGCTATTATAGGATTTGTGGATATTTTATCAAAAAATGAATTCATATTTTCACCCCAATATTAATCTTCCAAATTATTTATTAAAGCTAATTTCTTTATACGATTTAGTTTTTTTATAGTTCTTTCTCTTTGTTGGGCTTCTATTTTACTGGGGAATTCCTCACTGTATACTAAGATGACAGGAATTCTTCCTCTAGTATATTTGGCTCCCTTACCACTATTATGAACATTTAGTCTTCTTGCTATATTATTTGTATATCCAGTATACAAAGTGTTATCACTACATTTTAATATATATACATAAAACATTTATTCACCTTCTAGCAATTCTTTTAAAACTTTTGTTACTATATCGTATGGGTATCCTTTTCTTTGAAGAAATCCACCTAATTTTCTATATATACTATTTCTCTCTTGTCCTTTATATGAATTAATCTTTTTCTGGGCTAATGTTAGTGCTACATTATACTCTTCATCCTTATCAAAGTTAAGTGTTTCTTCTATAATATCCTTTGATACACCCTTTTTTATAAGTTCGTATCTAATTCGAGTAGAACCAAATTTGTTTAAATTTTGTTTGTCCCTTATAAAACTTTCAGCAAATTGATGGTCATTTAAATAGTTTTGTTCTTTGCAATATTCAATGCTTTTATTAATAAAGTCTTCATCATATCCTTTGCCTTTTAACTTTTCATAAATTTCTTTAATGGACCTTTGTCTGTAAGAGATTAAGTTAAGTGCAGCATTAGTAACTTTGCTTTGTTCTTCGGCTTTTAGAATATTTTCGATAAAACTTTCTTCTAATTCTTGATTTATACAGAGATCAAATTTATATAATAGGTCCCTAGTTAAACCAAAAGCAAATTTATTATCTATATAAATATTGACCCTATTTTTATTTCTTTGACTACTGATATCAGTTATTATCATTCTTTTTTCCTTTCTTTGTTGACTTTCTTATATATCTTACGGTTTTATCCAATATACTTATGGTGCTATAATCGCTTAAATTTGTATCAAAAGAATGGTCTCCATATTTATGAACTAAAAATGTATGATCAACATTATAATAATCCAGTTTTTTAATAAAATTAATAGATGATTGAAATGGAACCGTATTATCTAATTTACCATGAGCTATTAAGGTTGGAATCATTGATTCACTTATATAATTAATAGGAGAGTAGTAATCATATATTTCTTTTACCTCAGTAGGTCTTCCATTTAATGTTCTTCTAGCAGCAAATTTAGCAAATATTGATTTATTATCTGATGAAAANNTAAAGTAATGCTAAATGGCCTCCTGCAGAAAGACCCATTAATACAATTTTTGACCGATCAATTTTAAGCTTTTTCGCATTCTTTTTAATATATTTCAGTCCATCAGTATAGTCAGATAATATATCAGACATATCATTTCGATACCCATAACGATAGTCAATGCTAGCAACAGCAAAGCCTTTAGCTGCAAGGAATTTACACCATGAAACATTATTTGGCTGATTTCTAAATCCTGATATCCAACCTCCTCCATGAGAAAAGTAAATAAAAGGGTATTCTCTTAAAGGTTTTTCTGTTGGATAATATATATCTAATAGTAAGTCTCGGTCACCTGTTTTTTTATAAGTATATGTTTCTTTATGAATTTCCCCAGGAGTAGACATAGGAACTTTAGAAGTTACAGTTTTCCAAAGATAAATTATAATTGATAAGATAAAATAATATACTCCAAGTGTTACGTCGGATAAAAATAATCCTATAAATATTAAAAAAAGGTAAATCTTATTTACAAAAAAAAATGATCCTTTTAATTTGCTTTTTAATTTATCCATAAAAATTATGCCTCCTTTATTTTTGCAACGGGTCTTCGATTTTCTCTTTTCTAAGGAGGGCTTTTCGTGAATTTTTATCTGTAATATGAACTTTGTGTAACATATACTTAGCCAATAAATAACCAAATGGTAGCCAATTTACATGTGAGATTGGTAAAATCCTACGTTTAGCACCTTTCATTTCATCATATAGGGCTGCCCTGGACTTAATTGGCAAAGTACTGTCAAAGAATGCATCTATAAAAGTCACCTTGTTCTTAGGAATTAAATGGGCATAACTTATAGGGTCAATTTTCAAAAGTGGGTGAATGTCATTACTAGTCAACAATTCATTTAGATCCATATCCTTAATTAATGGAAATTGTTTTTCATAAATATCATATAAGATATCTTTATTTCCCAAGTTAAATTCCAAGCTTTTATCTTTTGCGAATATTCTTCTAGCAAATGAGGTAGCAGGAGATTCATGTAGTATTTTAGGAATATGGCCACCTGTAGTCATAAATAAAGTATGAGCAATTCGTTTGTCAATAGCAGTAACTATTGTACTAATCATGCCTCCTAAACAATAACCCATTAACAGACTATTTGGTTTCCACAAGTCTAGGTCTTCCAGTAAATCTATTGTAGTTAAAGTGTCTACAACAGCATGCTCCCAAAATTGATACATTACTTCCATATCTGGATAAAGAAAAGATCTTCCACTTACAGAATTATTTTCAACTCTAGTGTAATTTCCAGGTAAAATTAGGATACTAGTATTGACTCCTGCAGATGCTAAGTGTGGACCAAGCCATAATAAAAATTTTATATTTCTGCTTCCTAATCCATGAAGTACTAAAGCAGAAGCTTTAACTTCTTTTTTTGGATGAAAATTATAAAACTCCACAATTTCTGTACCAGGAGCAGGATTCTTATATAATGTATTATATCTTACATAAGAGCACCTATATCCGCTACCTTTAAAAATATAGCCAGACACATATTTAATTTTTGTTTTATTATATTCAAAGTTTAGATTCATAAAATCCCTTTCTAGTTTAAATTATTTATTATTTTACTTCTAATTATATATATACCCAATAGTAGTAATAGTATGGGTATATATATTTAAGAAATAAACATTACCATTAAATTAATGCTTTATAATGGAAGTTACATATATATTATCAGAGTTATAGTAAAATATGAATAGTAATTGAAAATAATTCACTTTACCTGTAGTTTATGGTAACATAAATAGAAAGATAATTTTGGGAGTGATCTTATGTATAATATATTATCTATACTATTTAAATATCTTTTTATAATTATAATATATATGTTTATATTTAGTATAATTAGATTAATATATCTAGATATTAAAAGTATGAGAGTTTTAGAATCAGATGAAAATGCTTATCTTAAATTAATAAACAGGTTGGATTCCCTACCATTTAAAATTAAAGATCATTATTCCATAGAGGATAGGCTAACACTTGGTAGAAATGGTCATAATAATATAGTATTAAAAGACCCTTTTGTTTCAAAGAATCATTTACAAATAGTAGAAGATGAAGAAGAATTCTTTCTAGAGGACCTGGGAAGTGCCAATGGAACATATTTAAATGGAGAAAAGATACAAGATGTAATAAAACTAAAGAATGGGGATAAAATAAGCTTGGGAAATATTGAATTTCTATTTGTAAATAGAGAGTAGGTGTATTTATGTTTAAGAAAAAGATAACAAGTAACAGTCCTAGGAATTTATTATTATTGTTTGAATTATTAGCAATTCTCCTAATATTTCTATACAATAGATCCAATATAGATAAATATACCATTATTACAGCTGCTGGTCTAATATTAGTTATTTATATATCGAATTATATTTTACAAAAAGTCTCTTCTGGAGATAATTACATATTTTTAATAGTCACAATGCTATTATCCATTGGAACCATAATGATATATAGAATTGAGCCTATATTAGGGGCAAAACAATTGTTATGGATTTCTTTAGGGATTCTAGTTTTTTTTATTACCTATTTTACTTTAAAATATATTAACAAATGGGATAAGTTGATTTACTTATATGTTTTTTTGTCTTATGGATTGTTTGCTCTGACCTTTCTCTTGGGAAAACGGAAGTATGGTGCAATAAATTGGGTCAGTCTTGGGGGAATTAGTTTTCAGCCTGCTGAAATAATAAAATTATTATTAATATTTATACTTAGTGCATATTATAGCAATAGAGAAAGATTTCAACATTTAAAATTCTCTAAATATTATCCAATGCTTATGGTATATAGCTTTATCGGATTATTATTCATTCAAAGAGATTTAGGCATGGCAGTTATATTTTATTCTATATTTATCGGACTACAATATATATATGAAGAAGATAGAATACAGGTTTTATATAATTTAGGATTTTTTGCAATAGGAGGAGTTTTAGGTTACACATTATTTGACCATGTTAAAATTAGATTTCAAACTTGGATTAATCCATGGGCATATATAGATAACAAAGGTTATCAAATAACACAATCCTTATTCGCCATAGCTGAAGGAGGGTTTTTTGGAACTGGGCTTGGACTTGGACATCCTCATTTTATACCTTTAGTAGAAATGGATTTTATATTTGCTGCAATTTGTGAAGAAATGGGTATATTTGCCGGGATTGGGGTTATAATGCTATTTATGATTTTAGTCTATAGAGGCTTTAAAATAGGTTTAAGTCAAGACAATAAGTTTTATAGAATATTGGCTTTAGGAGTTAGTATTTTATTTGGAATACAGTCATTTATAATTTTAGCAGGTGTTTTAAAAATAATACCCTTAACCGGTATAACATTACCTTTTGTAGCATATGGTGGAAGTTCAATATTAACTAGCTTTATTGCATTAGCAATATTACAGGTTTCATCAGAAGATCTTGTTAATAAGGAGGGCCACAATGAATAAAGAAATAAAAAGAATACTACTATTATTAGCAGGATTCTGTATAATATTTATTGGTTTAATAGCTTATATGAGTTATTTTCAAATTTTCTTAGCAGAAGGGATAAAAACAAATTCATATAATAAAAGACTGTGGATAAATGAAGAAAATACACTTAGGGGCTCAATAATAGACAGAGAAGGAAATGTTTTAGTTTATAGCGAAAAAAAGAAGGATTCAAATACTAGATATTATAAATATGGAAGTCTATATAGCCATACAATTGGGTATAGTTATAGAGAGTACGGCAAAGCAGGCTTAGAGTTACAATATAATAATACATTGCTTGATATGGATGAAAATAAAGCAATTAATGAATTTAAGAATATAGTGGCACCTAGTACAGTAGGTAATTCTTTAAAATTAACATTAGACCATGGTACACAGTTAAAAGCTAAAGAATTGCTTAAGGGAAGAAAGGGAGCTATAGTAGCAATGAATCCATTAACCGGAGAAATTTATGCTATGGCTAGTCTCCCGGATTTTGATTCTTCCAATCTTAAAGTAAATTGGAAAGAAATAAGTGAAGATACTAATAGTCCTTTATTAAACAGAGCTATTTCAGGACTTTATACTCCTGGTTCTGTATTTAAAATAATTACTACCACAGCAGCACTAGAAACAGTAGACTTGAACAAGGAATATGATTGTACTGGAAGCACAATAATTGATGGTTATACATTTAAAGATTACCAAGGCAAATCACATGGTCATTTAGATTTAAAAGAAGCTTTAGTTCACTCTTGTAACACTTATTTTACAGAAAAGTCAATATTGATTGGAAAATCTAAAATGCAGCAAGTAAGTGCCAATTACATGTTTGATAATAAAATACCCTTTGATCTACCTGTAAAAATTTCTAAAACACCTTTTAAGGATAATTTAGGTAAAACTGACATAGCTGCAGCTTCTATTGGTCAAGGTAAAGTTGTTGCAACACCTTTAAATATGGCATTAGTAGCTTCTGCAATTGCCAATGGAGGAGAAATGATGAAACCTATCTTGGTTAAAGAGGTAATATCAAATAGTGGTAAAGTAATAAAATCATCCACATCAGAAACTTTATCTATTGTGTCTAGTAATCTCATAGCTAATGATTTAAAAGATATGATGATAGAAGCAGTAAAATCTGGAACAGGACAAAATGCTTCAATAAAAAATGTAGTAGTTGCTGGTAAAACAGGAACAGCAGAGAACCCATCTGGTAAATCTCATGCCTGGTTTATTGGATTTGCTCCAGCAGATAACCCTAAAATTTCAATTGCAGTAGTACTTGAAGAAGAAGGATCTACAGGGGGAATATCTGCAGCTCCTATAGCCAGAGATTTAATTATATATAGTTTAAATAATTTGAATTTTTAAGGAGGAAATATGGATAAGAACAAAGAATTATTAGGGAGAAAAGAGGTACCATTGGAGCATACTTGGGATTTGGAATCCTTATTTAAAAATCAGGAATCTTGGGATGATGAGTATGAATTAGTTAAAAAATTAGCTGAAGAATTTGAACTTTATAAGGGCAAGGCAACTTTATCTAGTGATAATCTATATAAAGCACTGGTTGCCAGAGATAACCTTTATAGAAGAGGGGGGAATTTAGCTGTTTTTACTCATATGAAATTGGATGAGGATACTACTAACAATATTTCCCAGGGACTTTCAGATAAAGCTATGAATTTATATGTTGAAGTAAATGAAAAGACTTCTTTCTTAGAACCTGAAATTTTATTACTGGACACTGAACAGCTAAAAGAATTTGTTGAAGAAAAACCAGAATTAAAATTGTATAGTCAATTTTTAGATGATTTATTAAGACAAAAAAGCCATATATTATCTGCAAGAGAAGAATCTATATTGGCACAAATAGGCGAATTTTCTAATGCTCCCCAAAAGATATTTTCTATGCTAGATAATGCAGACCTTAAATTCCCAAATATTACAGATGGAGAGGGTAAAGAAATTCAGGTTACTCATGGAAACTTTATACCCTTAATGGAATCAAAGGATAGACAGGTTAGGAAAGCAGCCTTTGAAGCAGTGTATAGTACCTATAGAAGCTTTAAAAATACCTATGCATCCATATTAGATGGAGACTTAAAGAAAAATATTTTTAATTCAAAGATAAGAAATTTTAATAATACAAGAGAAGCATCACTTAGTAGCAACAATATACCAGTGGAGGTTTATGATAATTTAATAGTGGCAATCCATGATAATTTAGATAGTATGCATAAATATATGGATATAAGGAAAAGAGCCTTAGGCCTTGAAGAGCTTCATATGTATGATTTGTATACACCCATAGTAAAAGAAGTTGATTTTAAAATACCATATAGGGAGGCAGTAGAGTTAATAAAGACTGGATTACATCCTTTAGGAAAAGATTATTCTACCATAATGGATGAAGCATTTCGTTCTAGATGGATTGATATATATGAAAACAAAGGAAAAAGATCAGGGGCATATTCCAGTGGTTCCTATGATTCTAAACCATTTATTTTGTTGAATTATCATGATACTTTGGACAGTGCTTTTACACTGGCTCATGAATTGGGTCATTCAATTCACAGTTATTTTACAAGAAAAACTCAACCATTTGTATATGGTAATTATTCAATATTTGTAGCAGAAGTAGCTTCTACTGCAAATGAAACATTATTATTAGACCATATGTTAAATAATGTAAAAGATAAGAATCAAAAGTTATATTTATTAAATCATTACCTAGAATCTTTTAGAACTACTGTATTTAGACAAACAATGTTTGCTGAATTTGAATTAATAATCAATCAACATTTAGAAGCAGGAGGAGCTCTTACAGCAGATTACTTGTGTGGGGAATATAAAAAGTTAAATCATCTATATTATGGACCTAATGTTATTGTGGATGAAGATATAGAAATGGAGTGGGCTAGAATACCACATTTCTATTATAATTATTATGTTTTTCAATATGCAACAGGTTTTTCTGCAGCTGTAGCACTTTCTGAAAAAATATTAAAAGAAGGGGATAATGCTACTGAGAAATACTTAGAGTTTCTTAAGAGTGGAGAATCAGATTATCCTATAAATGTTTTAAAAAAGGCTGGAGTGGACATGACAACAAAAGAGCCAGTAAATAATGCTATGGCATTATTTAGAAAGTTAGTAGAGGAAATGGACAGCTTGATTTAAATAATAAATTCCCTTTTGATGGCTCAAAAGGGAATTTGTTTTTTAAAAATTGTAGAACCCAGTTTTTACAAGAATTTACTTCTTAAATTATTCCAATACATATCTTTATTGAAATTTAATTTATATATTTTTTTATCAGATATTTGTAAATTTATTACATTTATATTGTCATATTTAAATTCCATACCATCATTTACTAATAAAGTTGAATTAGCATATCTATATTCAGGTTTTATAGTTATTACCAAATCACCAGGAATAACTGCACTATTTGGTAGTGATCTATAGACTTTT
>LFRM01077108.1_pt2 | contig 10702 bp, 13 predicted proteins | sample 618341 | NCBI WGS metagenome assembly LFRM01 (sample SAMN03654438, study PRJNA283298) | anaerobic digester metagenome | isolation source: pool of bioreactors CSTR01a, CSTR02a, and CSTR03a thermophilic anaerobic... | place: Denmark: Kgs. Lyngby | collected 2014-05-21 | reverse complement strand
AATATTAATAGAAAAAATATTAAATTCTACTATTAACAATAATATGATTAAATTAGAAATTTTTTTTAAAGTATATGAGAATATAACTAGTTATAAAAATATTGAAGAGGAGATTGTTGATGAATAATACTATTATTAATATAATTGATTTAACTTGGCCTATAGTTTTTATTTCAGTATCAGTAGCTATTTCTTTAAGAATAACTTATTTATTTAAAAACAAAAAAGATTTATCCATATATAAAGAGTTATTAATGCTTTCTTTTCTTATTTATATTTTATGTTTATTTCAAATAGTTACTTTTCAAGATGTTAGTTGGTCAGGAAGTAATTTTATACCTTTAAAAGAAATATTACGTTATAAAATAGGCAGTAATTTATTTATTAAAAATGTTTTAGGAAATATGATTATGTTTATTCCGTATGGTTTTTTTGTAACTTATTTTTTTAAATATAAAAAAATATGGATACCTTTAATATTAGTTTTTATTGCATCTTTTTCAATTGAAGTTACTCAATTGTTAATTGGACGAGTATTTGATATAGATGATCTTATTTTAAATATCTTAGGAGGTATAACTGGTTATTATATATATTATTTAATAATAAAATTTAAAAAAAAGTTTCTTAGAAATATTAATTTTGATATGTTATTAAATCTGTTATCGATTGTAATAATTATGATTATTCTTTTTTATCTAAGTGTATTAATAAAAGGAGTATTTTAATGAATAAAATAAATATATATAATCAAACTGAAGAAAAAATTGATATACCTTTTAAAAAAATAAAATCTGTGTTAAAATATACTTTGAAAAGGGAACTTATAAATAATGCGATATGTAATATTATTATTATTGATAATGCAAAAATTCAACAAATTAATTATACATATCGCCACATTAATGCTCCTACAGATGTTCTTTCTTTTGCATTAGAAGAAGAAAACATGATAAATCCTACTAATAAGCGAATACTAGGCGATGTTTATATATCTATTGATAAAGTAAAAGAACAATCTCTAAAATTCGGACATAGTGAATTAAGGGAACTAACCTTTTTAGGAATTCATGGTCTATTACATTTATTAGGTTATGATCATTTAGATGAAGAATCAGAAAAAATAATGATAGAAAAACAAAAGGAGGTATTAAATAAGCATGGGATTAAGAGGTAAAAAGGAATTCGGTATTAAAAGATTTTTTAAAAGCTTTAAATATTCAATAGAAGGATTAGATTATGCTTATAAAAATGAACAAAGTATGTTTATTCATTTTATTGCCATATTATTAGTAACTTTAACAGGTTTTTTCTTAAAAATTAACACTATTGAGTGGTTATTTTGTATTTGTATGTTTGGAATTATTATGGGAGCTGAATTATTAAATACGGCTATTGAAGCTGTAGTTGATATGGTAATGCCTGATATTCATCCTTTAGCTAAAATTGCTAAAGATACAGCAAGTGCAGCTGTTTTTGTTTTATCAATTATGACAGCTATTGTTGGTTTGATAATTTTTCTTCCTAAAATATTTAATTTATTAGGATGGTTTTAATGAAAAGTGGCTTTGTTAGTATTATTGGAAGACCAAATGTTGGCAAAAGCACTTTATTAAATAGTCTTATCAATAAAAAAATTGCCATTACAAGTGACAAAGCTCAAACAACAAGAAATATTATACATGGTATATATAATGATTGCGATTCTCAAATCATATTTGTTGATACTCCGGGAATTCATAAACCAAAACATAAATTAGGAACAGTTTTAAATGAAAAAGCTTATAAGATGGCCGGAGATGTAGATATTGTTTTATTTTTAGTAGATGCCAGCACCGGTTTAGGTAAAGGAGATCTTTTTATTATTAATAAATTAAAAACTGCAAATAATCAAAATGTTTTTTTAATTATTAATAAAATCGATTTAATAAAAAAAGATCAACTCATGTTATTAATTGATGAATATCAAAAGTTATATGATTTTCAAGAAATTATTCCATTATCTGCTCTTACAAGAAATAACATAAAAGAATTAATAAAAACAATTAAAAGTTATTTAACAGATGATATAAAATATTATGATAATGAAACGATAACTAATGTAAGTACTAGATTTATTATTAGTGAAATTGTTAGAGAAAAAGTTTTAGCCTTAACAAAAGAGGAAATTCCTCATGCTGTAACTTGTTTTACTGAAAATTATTATGAAGAAGATGATATTGTTTATATAAACGTTGTTATTGTAGTCGATCGTGATAGTTTGAAAAAAATTATTATTGGTAAAAAAGGAGCTATGTTAAAAAACATTGGTACTTTAGCACGTGAAGATATAGAGATTTTTCTTGATAAAAAAGTCTATTTAGAGACATTTGTTAAAACAATTAAAAATTGGCGAGAAAAAGAAAGATATTTAAAAGAACTTGGTTTAAATGAATTAGAATAAGTATAATTTCTATTAAAAATCATCACAATAACAATATGAGGTGATTATAATGAATAACTTATTATGGCAATTATTTAATAAAACTGGTCAAATAAGATATTATCTTCTGATTAAAAAAATTGAAGAAAAGAAGTGATAATATGAAAATTATTGAAGTAGAAGGAATAATAGTTAAAGATACTAATTACAGCGAATCGAGCAAAATTATTAATATTTACACTAAACAATTGGGTATTATTGGAGTTATAGCAAAAGGTGCAAGAAATATGAAAAGTAAGTTAAGAGCAGCTTCTAATAAACTAGTGTATGGTAAATTTAATATTTATTATAAAGAAAAAGGTTTATCAACTTTAATTAGTGTTGATGTTATTGATAGTTTTAAAAATATAATTTTAGATATTAAAAAGATTAGTTATGCCTGTTATCTTCTAGATTTAACAAATCAAGTAGCTACTCAGGTTGAAGATAATCTTTTTTCTTTATTATTAATGTCTTTAATTAAAATCAATGATAATTTTGATCCTCAAGTTATTAGTAATATTTTAGAAATAAAATACTTGGAATATTTAGGAGTTAAACCTGAAATAGATAGTTGTAGCGTATGCGGTAATAAAAATAATATTATTACTATTAGTGGTCATGCCGGAGGCTATATTTGTCGAAATTGTTATACTAATGAATATATTGTTAGTGATAAATGTATTAAATTAATTAGGTTGTTTTATTATGTTGATATTAGTAAAATAACTAAGTTAAAGATAAGTGAAAATACTAAAAAAGAATTAAATACTTTTATTAATGACTATTATGATCAATATACAGGTTTATATTTAAACAGTAAAAGTTTTATTAATAATCTAAATAAATTAAATGTTGGTTAAAAGGGGGAATATTATTAATTGTAATGATTTAAAAACGATTACTAATAGTTTAAAAGAATTAGAAACAAAATTAATTAAAATCCAAAATAATTTAAAAGAAAATCAAATGATTATATCAGAATTAAATATTCAAAAAAAGAATAATTTAATGAAAAAAGCAACTTTAATGAAAGAAAAAGAAATTTTTTTAAATTATAATAAATATTTATTTCAAAAAAGCTTACCTTATTTATTATTACCGACTATTTTATTTATAAGTTCCATATCATATATTTCTTTTAATATTGAATTATCTTTAGGTTTATTAACTATTGGAGGTATTGTAAGTATTAGTAATTTAATACAATTTAAAATAAAAAATCAAAATATATTAAAAATAAAACAAAAGGGTATAAAATCAATAAAAAAAGAACTTGATAAAATAGAATGTTTTAATAAATCTTCTGAAAATGTTATTAAAGGTATTGAAAAAAATAACAAAATATTAATGAGAGAAAAAATTGTTTTGCAAACATTTAAAAAATCACTAATTAATCAAAAACAAAAGTTATCTCCTAATCTTAAAAAAGAATTAGATATTAATAAGTCTAAAGTCAAAACTAGTTCCAAAGACTAGTTTTATTATGTAAAAATATGTCATTTTTCTTTTATTTAACGACATAATCTAGTATAATCAAAATGAGGTGCATATGATATGGCTTTACGTTATGATGAAAGTTCAATAAAAATATTAGAAGGTTTAGATGCGGTTCGTAAAAGACCTGCTATGTATATAGGTTCGACTGATAAAAGAGGCCTTCATCATTTAATTTGGGAAATAGTTGATAATTCAATTGATGAAATTATTAATGGTTATGGTAATTATATAAAAATAACTATCCATAAGGATAAAAGTGTAAGCGTTGAAGATCATGGTAGAGGTCTACCCACAGGTATGCATTCTAGTGGAAAATCAACTCCAGAAGTTATTTATACTGTTTTACATGCTGGCGGTAAATTTGAACAAGCAGGATATAAAGTATCTGGTGGTTTACATGGAGTAGGAGCAAGTGTTGTTAATGCTTTAAGTGAGTGGTTAGAAGTAACAATTAGACGAGATAAACAAGAGTTTTATATTCGTTTTGAAAATGGTGGTAAAGTAATAGAACCTTTAAAAAAGATAGGATCTACAAATCGCTCAGGAACAACAGTAAGATTTTTAGCTGATAATAGTATTTTTGCTAATAATAATTTTTCCTATACTACTATTTGTGAAAGAATGCAAGAATCAGCTTTTTTGATTAAAGGATTAATGATTGAAGTAATTGATGAAGAAGATGAAAAAAGAAGTAAATATTATTATGAGAATGGTTTAGAAGCTTTTGTTGAATATCTAAATGGTAAAAATAATTCTTTACATCAAACTTTATGTTTTAATGGTAAAAAAGATAATATAGAAGTAGAAATCGCTTTACAATATTCTGAAACATATAATGAAAACATTATTTCTTTTGTTAATAATGTTAAAACCACTGATGGAGGAACTCATGAAATAGGTTTTAAAACTGCTTTAACTAGAGTGTTTAATGATTACGCTAAAAATAATAACTATGTTAAAGGTAAAAATCGTATTTTCGAAGGTAGTGATGTAAGAGAAGGGTTAACAGCTATAATCTCTTTAAAAATCCCAGAGTCTTTCTTACAATTCGAGGGACAAACTAAAGCTAAATTAGGTACCCCTCAAGCTAGAACAGTTGTTGAAAGTATTGTAGCAGAAAAATTTCAATTTTTTTTAGAAGAAAACAAAAAAATAGCTGAAGATATTTTAGATAAAACTTTAAAAAGCAAGATTGCTAGAGAGGCAGCTCGTAAAGCTCGTGAGGAAGCTAGAAAAGGTAAAACTAAAAATCCTAAGGAAAGAGCGCTATCTGGTAAACTAACCCCTGCTCAAACTAAAAACAAAGATAAAAATGAGCTGTTTTTAGTTGAAGGAGATTCAGCAGGTGGTTCAGCTAAACAAGGTAGAGATCGTAAATTTCAAGCAATTTTACCATTAAGAGGAAAAGTTTTAAATACTGAAAAAACAAAAATTGAAGATATTTTTAAAAATGAAGAATTAAATACAATGATCTATACTATTGGTGCTGGTGTAGGTGCTGATTTTGATATTAATGATTGTGAATATCAAAAAATTATTATTATGACAGATGCTGATGATGATGGAGCTCATATTCAATGTCTGTTATTAACCTTTTTTTATCGATATATGAAACCTTTAATTGAAGATGGTCGTTTATTTATAGCTCAACCACCTTTGTTTAAAATTACTATAGGTAAAGAGATTCATTATGCTTATACCACAGATGAAATGCAAGAAATAACAAAAGGAAAAAAGGCTGATATTCAAAGATATAAAGGACTTGGTGAAATGAATGCTGATCAATTAGCAGAAACAACAATGAACCCTGATACGAGAACTTTAATTCAAGTTAATATAGATGATCTTATTTTAGCAGAAAAAAGAGTCAGTGTTTTAATGGGAGATAAAGTAGAGCCTCGTAAAGAATGGATTGAAGAAAATGTTGAATTTTCACTTGAAGATAATTTTAATATTCAAAAAGATGAGTAGGTGAACAATGAAAGATAAATTAGAAAAAATAAAAACATATTCACTTGAAGAGATTATGGGTGAGCGTTATAGTCGTTATGCTAAATATATTATTCAAGATCGAGCTATACCCGATGTAAGAGATGGTTTAAAACCAGTTCAAAGAAGAATTTTATATTCAATGTATAAGGAACGAAACACTTTTGATAAATCTTATCGTAAAAGTGCTAAAACAGTAGGGGATGTAATTGGTAATTATCATCCTCATGGTGATTCTTCTATATATGATGCAATGGTAAGAATGAGTCAAGATTGGAAAATGAGGCTTCCTTATATTGATATGCATGGTAATAATGGATCAATTGATGGTGATAGTCCAGCAGCTCATCGTTATACAGAAGCTAGATTATCTAAAATAGCTAATGAGTTATTAAAAGATATTGAAAAAGATACTATTATATTTTCACCTAATTATGATGATACTACGATGGAACCTACTGTTTTACCAGCTAAATATCCTAATCTATTAGTTAATGGAACTACGGGAATATCAACAGGTTATGCTACTAATATACCTCCCCATAATTTAGGAGAAATAATTGATGCCACGATAAAAAGAATCGATTATCCTACTTGCACACTTGATGAAATTATGCAAATAATAAAAGGTCCGGATTTTCCAACAGGAGGGATTGTTGAGGGACGAAGTGGAATTAAAAGCGCTTATAAAACAGGTAGAGGTCGAATTATTATTAGAAGTAAAACAACAATTGAAAAAACTAAAAATAAAAGTAAAATTATTATTACTGAAATTCCTTATGAAGTAAATAAAGCTAATTTAGTACGCCGAATTGATGAAATTAAAATAGATCATAAAATAGAAGGAATTATAGAAATCAGAGATGAATCAGATCGTGAAGGTTTGAGAATCGCTATAGATATTAAAAAAGAAGCTAGTGTTGAAACTATTTTAAATTATTTGTTTAAAAATACTGATTTACAAACATCTTATAATTTTAATATGGTAGCCATTTGTAATAGAAGACCAAAAGAGTTAGGTATTATAGAAATACTTGATAATTATATTTCTTTTCAGCAAGAAGTGATCATTAGAAGAACTAAATTTGATTATGATACCGCTACTAAACGTTTACATATTGTTGAAGGTTTAATTAAATGTCTTAGTATTCTTGATGAAGTTATAAAAGTAATTAGAGCTAGTAAAAATAAAAGTAATGCTAAAGATAATTTAGTTCAACAATTTTTATTTACAGAAGAACAAGCTGAAGCTATAGTTATTTTACAATTATATCGCCTAACAAATACAGATGTTACTATGTTAGAAAATGAATTAAAGAATCTAAATTTAATTGTAACTGGATTAAAATCGATTCTTGATGATGAAAAGGTTTTAAAAAGAGTAATGAAAGAAGAGTTAAGAAAAGTAAAAAATGAGTATAAGATCCTTCGCTTAACTGAAATAAAAGATGAAATAACTGAAATTAAATTAGACACCACAAATTTATTGCCAAAAGAAGATGTTATAGTTTTAATAACTAAAGATGGTTATGTAAAACGTAGTAGCACTAGAAGTTATCAAGCTAGTAATAATGAAAAACCATTAATGAAAGATTTAGATTATATAATTGGAATTTATAATATGAGTACTCTAGATACATTACTAATATTTACTTCATTTGGAAATTATTTGTATGTACCAATTTATGATTTACCTGATTTAAAATGGAAAGAATTAGGTAAACATATTAGTAATATTATTAAATTATCAGAAAACGAAGAAATTATTAGTGTCATTCCAGTTACCAATTTTGAAGAAGAAGGTAATGTAATTATTGCTACATCTGGTGGAATGATTAAAAGAACTAGTTTAAAAGAATTTAAAATAACAAGATATTCTAAACCTATTAGTTGTATTAAATTAAAACCTAAAGATAAATTAATTAATGCCTTTTTAGAAAAAGAACAAGACATTTTTATTACTACCTATAATGGTTACGGCTTATGGTTTGATATAAACGAAATCAGTATTATTGGAATTAAAGCAGCTGGTGTTAAAGCTATAAATCTTAAAGAAGATTTTGTTACATCATTATCTAATTTTGATAGTGAAAAAATAGATTGTTTATCGCTTATAACCCATCAGGGGACTGGTAAACGAATTAAATTAAATGATTTAGAAAAAAGTAGCAGAGCTAGAAGAGGATTAAAAATTATTAGAGAAGTAAAAACTAATCCTTATACAATATTAAAAGGCTTCGCACTAGATTCAAAAGAATTTATAGGCTTAAAAACAGATAAAATTAAAACAATTAAATTAACAGAATTACCAATTAATGATCGTTATTCAACTGGTTCAACTATTACTAAAAACATTATTAATGATGCTTATTTAGAAATGAAAGAACCCGAGATATTCGACAAATATATATCTATAAATAATCAAGATGCTCAAGTTATTAATACTCAAATGTCTTTAGAAGAAATAGATAATCAATTATTAGATGTTGATCATATATTAAAGAATAATTAAATATTTCACCTATTAAGACATATACATTAGTAGGTGATTTTTATGTCAAAAGAAAAATTCAAAGATTTTGTAAAAGTTCATCCTGAACTTATTACAACGGTTAAAAACCAAAAATATTCATGGCAAAAATTATATGAAATATATATTTTATATGGAGAAGATATGAATGTTTGGAAAGAATATATTATAAAGGACGAAAAAACAAACCCTTTTGAAGATTTAATAGGAACTTTTAAAGGAATAGATACTGCTACTATTCAAAGAGGAATTAATAGTTTGCAACGAGCTTTAGAGTTATTTGGAGGATTATTAAATAAAGAATTTAATCAACCAAAAACAGCTAATAAACCATATGAACCAAGACCTATTTATAAGAGATTTGAAGATTAATGGATCAAGTCGTTATTAATAAATTAAAAACTAATCCTAGATTTAGAGAATATATTAGATATAATTCTCACTGGTATAAATACTTAAATAGAAATAGTAAATATTTGAAAGAAATAGAAGAGGAAATGAAAATTAAGTATAAATTAACAACACCAGACCGTTTAAAAAAGATATCTTATAATATTGAATTAATTCAAACTATTTTACAAATTCTTCAATAAAATTTGAAAACGAGTATTGTTTTTATTTGAGATGTGATATAATTAAATTGTCTGAAAGGTACGATAAATACGCCGGTTATAAAACCCACTAATTATAACGATATGGGAGTATAAATGGTAATTTGTGTTGAATATCTACTTTTAGTAGAAATCCTAATAATTACACTAATACACCCACCTGTACATATGCAGGTTTTATCGTTGGCGTACGTCTTTTCGGACTTTTATTATGTAAGGTGATTTTATGCAATTTAATCGTTTAAAAATTTTAATAAATGATGATAATTTCAACAAAATAAAAAATACTAAAGTTCTAATATTGGGTTTAGGTGGAGTAGGCAGTTATGTTGTTGAATCTTTGGTTAGAAGCGGTTTTAATCATTTAATTTTAGTTGATTATGATCACGTTGATATAACTAATCTAAATCGTCAAATAATGACAAACTTAAATAATATAGGACATAAAAAAGGCGATGTTTTAAAAGATAGAATTTTAAGTATAAATCGAGATTGTCAAGTGACTTTTTTAGATATGTTTTATAGTGAAGAAAGCAATTATATATTAGATAAATATAATATAGATTATATTGTTGATGCTTGTGATACTATTAATAGCAAAAAAAGCATTATTAAATATGCTATAAATCATAATATAAATATAATATCTTGTATGGGAACAGGTAATAAAATGGACCCTTCTAAATTATCAATAACGGATATTAATCATACTACTTATGATCCTATAGCTAAAATATTAAGAAAATGGTTAAAAGAAGAGAATATCAAAAATAAGATAATGGTTGTTTCATCAATTGAAAAACCTATTAAATTAAATGGTCAAATAATAGGTTCTAATTCATTTGTACCAGGTACAGCAGGATTATTAATTGCTAGTTATATAATTAAAAATATTATCAAATAAAAAGATATCTAAATAAACATAGATATCTTTTATAATTTACGATATAAACCTATGGCTTTCCCTAAAATAGTAATATTATCTAATATAATAGGTTCCATATTATTATTTTCTGGTTGTAATCTAATATAACCATCTTCTTTGTAAAAGGTTTTTAAAGTTACCTCATTATCTTCAGTAAAAGCCACAACAGCATCACCATTATGAGCTGTATTAGTTCTTTCTATAATAACAATATCACCATCATATATTCCAACATTAATCATACTTTCGCCTTCTACTTTTAAAGTAAAAATTTCTTTTCTAGCTGGAATTAAATTAATTGGCAAAGTAAAATATTCATTAGGCATCTCAATAGCTTCAATAGGAGATCCTGCAGTTATTTTTCCTAATAAAGGTACATTTATTAAACCATTTTCTAAATCAGCAAATTCATTAGGTACTAATAATTCAATTGCTCTATTTTTAGAACCATCTTTTTTAATATATTCTTTTTCTTCTAGTTTAGTTAAATGAAAATGAATAGTAGCAGGGGAACTAAGATTCAATTCTTTACCGATTTCTCTGACTGTCGGGGGATAACCATTAGTAGCTGAAAACTTTTTTATATATTGTAAAATTTCTTCTTGTCTTTTAGTTAGTGGCTCCATTTAATCACTCCTTATGTTATTAATTTAACATATTTACTGTCAAATGTCAAACATTTGTTT
>LFRM01059669.1_pt1 | contig 10706 bp, 11 predicted proteins | sample 618341 | NCBI WGS metagenome assembly LFRM01 (sample SAMN03654438, study PRJNA283298) | anaerobic digester metagenome | isolation source: pool of bioreactors CSTR01a, CSTR02a, and CSTR03a thermophilic anaerobic... | place: Denmark: Kgs. Lyngby | collected 2014-05-21 | reverse complement strand
ATGTACTTAGGTGATATTGTTGAACTTGCGACAACTGATGCAATCTTTAATAATACAGCTCATCCATATACTGAAGCACTTTTAGCGGCTATTCCAACTACTGAAGTTTCTACAAGAGGTGAAATTAAGCCATTAGATGGCGATGTTCCATCGCCTGTTAATCCACCATCAGGATGTAAATTCCATACACGTTGTAAATATGCAACAGAAAAGTGTAAGGTTGTTGTTCCTGAGTTTCGTGAGATTAGACCAAATCAATTTGTTGCCTGTCACTATCCATTAGGTGGCGAGTAATTTGTTTGATCGAGATAAGCATGCAAAAAAAAGGGAAGATGAAGTTGCTAAGACAGAGGAATTTAATCGCAAGCGTAAAGAAGCAAACTTTGAAAAAGGTGATACTTGGGCTTTAATAATCGCTGCACTTACAACAATCTTACCGATAGCTTTAGTAACCATGTTAATTATCTGGTTTATAATGAGTTTTATCTTTGGACTTTTTAGTTAGGATTTAGATATAAGTATGAAAAATAACACAAGGCTTTTAATTCTGACTGGATTGTCGGCAACTTTAACTGTAATCTTTTATTATATGAGTTATACTTTTAATCCAAAATTTTATAACCTAAGTAACCCTTTATATGTAAGAGACTATCGTGCAGCTGGTGGAACAATAATTATATTAATGATTTTACTATTAGTTATAATCTTTTCAAGTATATTTATTACTCATGTGCTCAAAGACACCAAACAGTTAGAAATATTTGATCAAAGTGGAACCCCCGAATATTATAAAAAGGAAAATCACTTTTCTTTAATAAGGTTGTTTCAGTATTATACTTTATTTACAACACTCTGGTTATTAATTAGAGATAGCTATCGAAGTTATACTTTATTTGACTCAATGCGAGCTATCTATATATTTCAAACAGATTTATTATTTGTGATGTGGGATGTTAGCTTTTTATTGTTTTTAGTTTTTACACTCACATTAGGCTTCGAATACTATCAAAGCAAAAAGGCTATTAGCGAATAATAGTCTTTTTTTTATGTTAATAGACATTATTTAGGTAAATGCCCAGTTAATGTTTATAGTAACGTGAGGTGGACTATGAAAAAGAAAATATTTAAAGAAAAGTGTCTCACTGTCAATAATATTATAAATGGCAGTGAAAAAGATTTTTTGGTCAAAGAACTGAATTCTGATACAGCTTTGATTGATTATGCTATTAGTCGTTTAGATGAAGAATCGCAACGAATTCTTTACTTTGACTTTGTTTATCGAAGTAAGAAGTACTGGTGGCGTGAATATTATTCTAAAACTACTTACTATCGGTTAAAAAATGTTGCCTTAGATAAACTGTTGGAGAATTTAAACACAGATTACATATGAGGCGTATTGAATGAAAGTGATTAAAGTGATATCATAAAAGCATAACTGTAGGAGGTAATTTATGCTAAAAGGTATCGCGGCTTCATCAGGTTATGCACAAGCGAAGGTTTACAAATTAGAACACCCAGAGCTTGTCGTTACTAGAATAGAAGCTAATAAAAAAGAAGAATTAGAAAAATTTGAAAAAGCTTTATTAAAGACTAGAAGTGATATTCAATCAATTAAAGCAAAGGCTGTTGGAAGACTTTCAGCAGATGAGTTAGCAATTTTTGATGCTCACTTAGAGTTTACTAATGATCCAGGGCTTTTGGACCAAGTAATTGCAACTATTGAAAAAGAGTCAGTTAATGCTGAATGGGCTTTAGATAAAATTGCAAATACGTTTATAAAGATGTTTGAATCGATGGAAGATGAATATTTTAGAGAAAGAGCTGCAGATATTAAAGACGTTGCTTATCGAATTAAATCACATATAATGGGAGTTTCAATTGCTGATCTATCGTTAATTAATGAAGAAGTAATTATTTTAGCAGAAGATTTAACTCCAAGTGATACAGCTCAATTAGATAAGAATTTTACAAAAGGTTTTGTAACTGAAATTGGTGGAAGAACTTCACATTCAGCTATTATGGCAAGAAGTTTAGAAATTCCTGCTGTCGTTGGAATTACTGGTGTTTTAAAGACCTTAAAACATGGACAATTCATTATTATGGATGCAATTAAAGGTGAAGTAATAACAGACCCAACACCAGAACAGCAAGCAGAGTATAAAAAACTTGCTGAAAATTACGCAAATTACCGTACAAGTCTTGAAATCTTGAAAGACGAAAAGACAATTACAACTGATGGTCACCAAGTAGAATTAGCCGGAAACATTGGTAATGCTAAAGATGTTGATGGTGTATTACATAATGGTGGCGAAGGTGTAGGTCTTTATCGTACTGAATTTTTATATATGGATGCTTCAGAACTTCCTAATGAAGAAGATCAATTTGAAGCTTACAAAACAGTCTTAGAAAAAATGGGAGATCGTCCAGTTGTTGTTAGAACATTAGACATTGGTGGCGACAAAGAATTAAGCTATTTGCCACTACCAAAAGAAATGAACCCGTTTTTGGGTTATCGAGCAATTAGACTTTGTTTAGACCGTACCGATATCTTTAGAACTCAACTAAGAGCCCTAATTCGTGCTAGTGCCTTTGGCTCATTAAGAATTATGTTTCCAATGATTGCGACACTTCAAGAATTTAATGATGCAAAAGCAATTTATCAAGATGAATATGATAATTTACTTGCAGAAGGTGTAGCAGTCAGTGATAATATTGAAGTTGGAATGATGGTAGAAATACCGGCAGCAGCTGTTCTTGCTGATCAGTTTGCTAAAGTGTCTGACTTTTTCTCAATTGGTACAAATGACCTAATTCAATACTCATTTGCCGCTGACCGAATGAATGAGCAAGTTTCATATCTATATCAACCTTTAAATCCAGCTTTGTTAAGATTAATAAAAATGACAATTGATGGTGGACATAAAGAAGGTAAGTGGGTTGGCATGTGTGGAGAGATGGCAGGCGATGCGCTTGCAGCTCCAGTTTTGTTAGGACTTGGCTTAGATGAATTTTCAATGTCAGCTACAAGCATCTTAGAAGCTCGAAAAGTTATTAATAGCTTATCGTATGCGGATATGCAAGAATTAGCCGCTAAAGCACTTGAATGCTCAACTGAAGAAGAAGTAGTTCAACTTCTAAAAGAAAACTTATAGACATAAGAAGTGTTAATGAAAATTAACACTTTTTTTACAGGATATGATAAAATGAACACTAGTAAGACTAATAATAATTAGTAAAATAGAAGGTAGTTGAGGTGTTATATGCAAACAGAGCGTAAACAAAAGTTTATCATTGATTTCGTTTATATGTCACTTATTTTAGTAATTGGATATTTAATTGCCAAATACTTTTTGGGTATCTTGTTTCCCTTTGTTTTAGGATTTTTGATTGCCTTTGCCCTAAGACCTGTAATTAAATTTATAAACAAAAAAATTAAAGTGAATAATAAAATCATTTCACTGGTTGTATTGTTGCTTTTCTACAGTTTGATTGGTGGCGGCTTATTTTTTGTTTCAATCAAAATCTTTACAATGTTAAAAAGCTTATTTGAGGATATTCCGATGATGTATCAAAATGATATTCAACCACTAATCAATCAATTTACACTTTGGTCAAAAGATTTATTCTATCGAATAAATCCTGAAATCATTGATTTTATCCAACAATTTGACAAAAATATTATTGAACAGTTGAGCGGGATCGTTAAAAACTTCTCATCAGGAGCAGTTTCATTATTAACCGCAATGGTTACAAAACTTCCAAGTTTTCTTTTAGCTTTTCTTTTTACAATAATTTCATCCTTTTTTATAACCTTAGACTATGACAAAATTACTGAGTTTTTAGATTATCAAATAACTGATAAAAACCGAAGAATTATGTCAGCGATAAAAAGAAATGGAATTGATGTTGTTGTTAATTTCTTTAAGGCTTATGGAATTTTATTAAGTGTAACTTTTATAGAAGCGGCGATTGGCTTAAGTTTAATGGGAATAAAAAATGCAATTGGAATAAGTATTGTTATTGCCATGGTTGATATTTTTCCAGTACTAGGAACTGGAACAGTTCTTGTACCATGGGCTATTATTGAATTTTTCAATGGCAATGTTCCTGATGCAATCGGTTTAGTAATCTTATATGCGGTAATTACCGTAATTAGACAAATTTTAGAGCCACGCGTTGTTGGTGATTCAATTGGTTTATACCCATTAGTAACCCTTGTTTCAATGTTTTTAGGAGTTAAGTATTTTGGTGGTATTGGTTTATTGGGTTTACCAATCGTGGTGACAATTATTGTTAAGTTACATGAAGAGGGTATTATAAAAATTTGGCGCGACCCAAAACAAAAAAAGATAGTAAAGAAGGAGAAAAATGTTTAATATAGATAAAGACTTTACCTTAAAAGTTGCTAAAGATATTTTAACAATTCACAGTCCTACCGGCTATACAAAAGATGGAATAGAAAGAATAGAACAATATCTTTTAGACTTAGGATACGATAGCAAAAAAACACCTAAAGGAAACTTAATCATTGAAATACCTGGTCTTGATAATGATTATACCGTTGGCTTAAGTGCTCACATTGACACCTTAGGTTTAATGGTTAGATCAATTGATAGTGAAGGAGGTTTAAATTTTACAGTTTTAGGTGGACCAATTTTAAACACCTATGATGGCGAATACTGTACTGTTATAACGCGTGACAACAAAAGATATCGGGGGACAGTTTTATCTAAGTCGCCAAGTGTCCATGTCTATGAAGATAGTAAGTCACGTAAGCGTGATGAAAACAACATGTATGTTCGACTTGATGAAAGAGTCCAAAATAAAGAAGATGTAGTCAAGTTGGGGATTAGTAATGGAGACATTATTGCGATTGATCAAAAAGTTGAATTAACCAAGTCGGGATTTATTAAGTCAAGATTTTTGGATGATAAAATTTCGGTAGCTTTAATTATTGGATTTTTAAAAATGTTAAAGGACAATAATGTTAAGCCAAAGAATAAGTTGAAAATAATGTTTTCAGTTTATGAAGAAGTAGGCCATGGAATGGCCTGGATTCCAGCTGATATAAAAGAGTTACTATCAGTTGATATGGGTTCTATTGGTTTAGATCTTGAATGTAGTGAGTTTGATGTTAGTATTTGTGCAAAGGATAGTTCAGGACCCTATGATTATGAAATGGTTTCAAAACTAATTGAATTATCGAAAGAAAACAAACTCCAGTATGCAGTTGATATTTATCCAATGTATGGCTCAGATACAAGTGCGGCCCTAAGAGGTGGAAACAACATCAAGGGTGCCTTAATTGGTCCGGGGGTTCACGCAAGTCATGGAATGGAGCGAACCCACTATGAAGCGGTTGAAAATACAATGAAGTTATTATATTTATACTTAGTAAAATAGGAGGAAGTAATTATGAAATTATTATTAGTTGTTGATGTTATTAATGGATTTTTAAAAGAAGGAAACATGTCTTTTGATGGTGATAATGTAATTGCACCAATTGAAGCTTTGATAAAAGAGTTTATAAAAAACGATGACATGATTATTACTTTTAGAGACCAACATGAAAAAGACTCATTAGAATTTATAACCTATCCAGAACACTGTGTGATTGGAACAAGTGAAGTTGACTTAATTGATGAACTAAGTCTCTATAAACCACATATAATTGATATTCCAAAAAATAGTACTAATGGTACTAACACAATTGCATTTCAAAATATATTAAGTGATAATGTATTTGAAGAAGTTGTGGTTGTGGGTGTCTGTACTGATATTTGTGTTTTACAGGCAGTATTATCATTAATTACGTATTTTTATGAAAATGATATTGACACTAAAGTCACAGTTGTTAAAGATGCTGTCGACACATTTGACACAGATCAACATAAACAAGATTATTATAATGAGCTATCATTTAACTTAATGGCAAATGCTAGTGCAAACTTGGTTGAATCACATCAAGATTTAATCAAGGGTTAAAATAATTTAAATATTATACTAGCACAAAAACAACCATTGGTTGTTTTTGTGCTAAAAGAGTTAGGGAGGTGGATTATGAGCGATAAAATTTATCATCCAGTAACCGGTGAAATAATTGACTTAGCCGACTTAGAAGATAAGTGTGCCTTTATTGAAGACCGCTTATACAAGCCAATTGTTTGGCAAAGTTTTCACTTTGATGAATATGATCAAAAAAATAAAACATTTGGTATTGAAATAGAACTTAACACCGCAACAGATGCCAACAATAATCCCCAAGCACGGATAGATATATGCAAAAAGCTTTTAAAAGTCTTAAATCGTGAGGGCAAACATTTTCATATTATGCGCGACAATTCAGTTAGAAATGGACTTGAGCTAGTTTCGGCACCGATGACATATAAGTATTGGACTGAAAAGTTTAATGTTAAAGAAATTAACGACTTGTTTAAAAGCTTAAAACTAAGTGCAACGGTCGATACAGGTCTTCATATCCATGTTGGTATAACGCATACTAGACGCTTAAGAGAGGTTTTTTTACAGTTGTTTGCAATTAGCTATCCAATGTGGGTATACTTGTCAGACCGCCGCTTTGAGCGGTTACAAGAGCGATATGTGTCAACTAACTACTTTGTTGACAAGCAAGAGCTAAAGACAAGGTATGAGGCAACAATTAAGAGCTTAATAAAAACTGGGACTTCAAAAGTAGATTATGAGTGGTTAGGCTATTATGACTACCACATTGAAGACCGATACTTAGGCTTAAACTTCTTTAATGAAAATACAATTGAATTTAGAATGTTTGCGGGTACTAATAATTTCTTTGATATTTTTAAAAACTTAACTTTTGTTAGAGTTATTGTAGATCTTGTTGATGAAATATCAGAGTTGCGTGTTAATGATGTTTTTGATTTAGAGACCTTTGTTAGAAGAACTCAGAGTGAACTGATGTTAAAAGAAACAGTTAGATATATAAGATTTGTTAATATGCAAGAAAATAAACAGCGAATCTTTTATAATAACTTTATGTTTTTAGATGCTTATTGGTACCGTGTTTCAATTAATAATGTTGAACGTAAAGAACTAGCTTTAAAGAAAGCTGTCTATCAAGATTACTTAAAAATTATGGACAAAATTAATCCCAATAATCCAGACCATAATTGTGCACAAACTCAAAACTTAAAAAAAGATATTGACTTACTTTTAGTAAATGAGATTTTGGAAGTAGTTTACACAGATGAAAAAAAGATTTATATGGTTAGTGTTAGAGGAAGTACGACAACCATTGGTGTAGATAAAAAACAAGCTAATCACGAATATGTTTTCTTAAGAGGTGTTAGCCGCAACTTAATCTTATAAACATCCAGTTAAAAAAAGTTTCTGTATCATTTGACACAGAAACTTTTAACTTTAGAGCTAGTTTCTCAAAATGTATTGGTTGTATAGGACCAACCCTTTTTCATTAAGGTAGGTTTTAATTGTATAACCCACTTCATCTTCTCTAATTATTTCAGTTTTATTGTTTGTAAAGACATCATCTAAAATATTGTTTTGATTATATGGAATAAACAAGGTTGTTTCTTTATAGTTAGTCAGTAAAATATCTTTAATTTTTGAAAGAATTTTTTCAATGTCTTTTTCATTAAAGGCTGAGATTGAAATACTTTCTGGATGCTTTATTTCTTCATCTAATAAATCAGCCTTATTATAGATTTCTAAAATTTCAATGTCACTGGCACCGATTTCTTTTAAGGTATCTTCAGTGATTTTTTTTTGTTGTAAGTGATTTGGATTTGATAAGTCAATAATGTGTAAAAGTAAATCTGAGTCGGCAACTTCCTGTAAGGTACTTTTAAAAGCTTCAATTAAGGTGTGGTGTAAGTTATTAATAAAACCAATTGTATCAGAAAGTAAAAAGTCAGGAAAATTATCTAATTCAATTTTTCTTGTATAAGTGTCTAAAGTTGCAAATAGCATATCTTTAACAAAGACTTCTTTATCACTGTTAGTCGCTTTTAATATTTGGTTCATAATTGTTGATTTTCCAGCATTAGTATAACCAACTAAGGATACTCTAAAAATATCACTTTTATCACGTTGTTTCTTTTGGGTTTCTAGTTGTCTATTTAAAGTTTTTAACTCTTTTTTGTAATTTGAAAGCAAACGATTTAGTTCACGACGTTCAAGTTCAAGTTTAGTTTCACCAGGTCCACGGTTGGCGAGTCCACCACCAGTTGATCCAGCCTGTTTACTCAAATGGTCACTTGAACCGACTAAACGTGGTAGCTCATAAGTAATTTTAGCGATTTCAACTTGAATTTGAGCACTTTTACTTTTGGCCCTTTGGGTAAATATTTCTAATATTAACATATTTCGGTCTAAAACAATTTTATTCGTTAATTTATCTATATTTCTAATCATTCTTGCTGAAACATCTGAGTTTGCGATAATAAAATCAACCTCTAAGTCATCAGCCATCTGCATAACTTCTTCAATTTTACCAGGTCCAACAAAGGTATCACTATTAACTCGATCTAAATTTTGTTGAATTAAGCCAACAACTTCAATGTCACATGCTTCACATAAGTTTATTAATTCGTTTTTATCATCTTGATTAAAGGGGTCTAAAAATGTTGAAACTCCCATTATAATTGCTGTTTGTTTTTTATCCATATTGTCTCCTTAAGTGTTTTTTGTCTGCTACCATTATATCATAGTAATACGCTATCTTTACTGATTCAATTTAAGATAAAAAAAGATATGTCATTGCTAACATATCTTGGATTATTTAAATTAATTTAAAATGTCTTAAGGCATTTGCTACGCCATCTTCGCTAACACTGGATGTAACATAATCGGCAACATCTTTTGCAGCTTGAACTCCATTGCCCATCGCAACGCCAAAGTCAGCAGTTCTAATTGAGTCGACATCATTGTTTCCATCACCAAAGTATGTGTGACGCTTGACTCCTAAGATCTCGTTTAATTCGGCAATTCCTAAATGTTTTCCTGAATTTTTCGGAAAGACTTCAGGCATTAAACCGGTATTTATAAAATAATCGTAGTCATTAAAGATTGGGTTACTATAACCACCTTCGATTAATTCAAAGTCTTCAATAATAACTTTTAAAACTGGCTCATTATTATATTGTTCGATGACTTCGATAGCATCTCCAACTTCACCTAGAAAATCCTTTAAAGTTTCAGTCATTTCACCAATCACATAATTTTTATTGCCTTCTAAAATAATAGGTCCAGGATACAACTTAATAAGATTGTGGATAAACTCTGGCTCACATAAGTGCTCCTTAATAACATTTAGATCTTTATCTAAAATACTGCCGCCATTACCTAAGACATAAGCATCCCAATCACATACTGTTTGAATAGCTGGAGTGTTTAAAGCTGCAATAGTTCTTCCTGTTGCAAGCGCAATCTTATAACCATTAGCCTGTAATTTATTAAGTGCGTTTATTGTTTTATCACTAATTTTTTGTAGGTCATTGTCTAATATCGTACCATCAACATCAAAATAAAATATTTCTGAATTTTTCATCTTTACACCTCTTTTTCAATTATAACATATAAAATATTGTAAAAGATTAAGACACTTTTGGTTAATGAAAATAGACATCATATGATAAGAGTGGTATAGTTTAACTATTGTAGAAATGGAGTGTTATTTATGGCAGTCAAAGTAATAACAGATAGTACTTCTTATATTAATTCAAATATTCAAAAAGAGCTTGATATAAAGGTATTATCACTATATGTAAATTTTAATGATGACAGTATAAAAGAAATAGAAATAAGCAATGAAGATTTTTATAAAAAAATGGAAGCAGAAGGAATCCCAATTTCATCTCAACCGGCAGTTGGTGAAATACTAGTGGCTATGGAAGAAGTATTAAAAGCTGGCGATGACTTAGTTTGTGTATTTTTATCATCTAAGATGAGTGGAACCTTTCAAAGTGCCTTTTTAACAAAACAGTATTTATTGGAAAATTACCCTGAAGCAAACATCGAAATTATAGATTCAAAGACCAACTCTATGCAACTTGGTTTTACAGCAATCACGGCAGCCCGCTTAGCCAAAGCAAATAAGTCTTTTGATGAAATAGTCAAAGAAGTTAATAAAGTTGTAGAAAGTAGCCGGTTTATCTTTATTCCTGAAAACTTAGATTACTTACACAAGGGTGGAAGAATTGGTGGCGCAGGAACTTTATTTGGAAACATGTTAAAGATAACTCCAATATTGACAGTTAAAGATGGTGAAGCAAATATCTTTCAAACAGTCAGAACTAAAAAAAGAGCAAAGGCAACCTTAATTAAAAAATTAATGGAAGACCACAAAAAGTATAAGGTCTTAGAAGTTGCGGTTCATCATATTAACGCCTATGATGAAGCGGTCCAGCTACAAAAAGACTTGGAACAAGAGTTAGATGTAAAGAGTTATATCTCAAGTATCGGTCCAGTAATCGGAGTTCATGTAGGACCAGGAGCAATTGGCTTAGCATATCACACAGAAAAAAAGATAGAAGACTAAAAATTTCAAGTGCTTAAATAATGATATTTTTCCAAGGTTGAAAACATTGCCTAGATATGGTATCATTTATAAGCGCAATAGGGGTATAGTACAATGGTAGTATACCGGTCTCCAAAACCGTTGATGCGGGTTCGATCCCTGCTACCCCTGCCAAATATATAATCTAAGCCCTCTT
>LFRM01082404.1_pt1 | contig 10709 bp, 7 predicted proteins | sample 618341 | NCBI WGS metagenome assembly LFRM01 (sample SAMN03654438, study PRJNA283298) | anaerobic digester metagenome | isolation source: pool of bioreactors CSTR01a, CSTR02a, and CSTR03a thermophilic anaerobic... | place: Denmark: Kgs. Lyngby | collected 2014-05-21 | reverse complement strand
CCCAAAGCCCGGCCCCGTGGAATAATTGAAACCTTATACACAGGGTCATGATCGGGCAATAAGCGGCCTAAAATGGCGTGACCTGCTTCGTGATAAGCCGTCATGGTTTTGTCTTTTTCAGTCATCACCATCGACTTACGTTCAGCGCCCATCATGATTTTATCTTTGGCCTTATCAAACTCTTCCATACCAACTAAACGGCGACCAGTACGAGCAGAGAAAAGCGCCGCCTCGTTCACCAAGTTAGCCAAGTCTGCACCTGAAAAACCAGGTGTGCCACGTGCTATAAACGATGGGTTAACATCATCAGCTAAAGGCACTTTACGCATGTGCACTTTAAGAATTTGTTCACGGCCACGAATATCAGGCAATGCCACCACCACTTGACGGTCGAAACGGCCGGGGCGTAATAGTGCTTTATCTAACACATCAGGGCGGTTAGTTGCTGCAATAACAATAACGCCGTCGTTGGCCTCAAAACCATCCATTTCTACCAGCAGCTGGTTAAGGGTTTGTTCACGCTCATCATTACCACCCCCCATACCTGAGCCACGGTGGCGACCGACTGCATCAATTTCATCAATAAAGATAATGCAAGGGGCGCTTTTTTTAGCCTGCTCAAACATATCACGCACACGAGAAGCACCCACACCCACAAACATTTCGACAAAATCTGAACCTGAAATACTAAAGAAAGGCACTTTAGCTTCACCAGCAACGGCTTTAGCCAATAGCGTTTTACCAGTACCTGGACTACCCACCATAAGCACACCGCGAGGGATTTTACCGCCCAAACGCTGTAACTTACCCGGATCACGCAAAAACTCGACTAGTTCGGCAACGTCTTCTTTTGCTTCATCACAACCGGCAACATCGGCAAAAGTAGTTTTAATCTGATCTTGGGTTAATAGCCGCGCTTTAGATTTACCAAAGCTCATAGGGCCGCCTTTACCACCGCCACCACCTTGCATCTGGCGCATAAAGAACATGAACACAGCCATAATTAGCAAGATTGGAAAACTAGCGATTAACAAGCGCATCCAAATGCTCTGTCCTTCAGGTTTTTTACCTTCGACTAGAACATTATTGCTTAATAGGTCATCCATTAAACGCGGATCATCGGCAGCCGGACGAATGGTTTGGAAGCGTGAGCCATCGACTCGCTCACCAAAAATATCGTAGCCATCAATAACAACTTTCTTAACTCTTTTTTGCTGTACTTCACTAACAAACTGGGAGTAGTTTGTCGTGTTTGGCGTGGTTTCAACATTAAAGCTGTTAAACACCGTCAGCAAAACTGCTGCGATGACCAGCCATAGAATGAGATTTTTGGCCATATCGTTCAAGGCAATGCCCTCTTTGTTGATTCTGCCTGACCACTAAATCGTTAATTATAATCAGACTAAACAGAAAACCTATACTACATCACTTAACAGCTAAGACCGATACTAAACAGTAACAATTCCATTTATTCTTTATATGACCGCAATAGCTAAACTTAGTTAGTTACCAACTCATTTAACCTTTATTCAGCCCTTGTAGCCTCTAGCTAACAAATAAACTTCACGAGATCTTGCCCTAGATGCTGCTGGTTTACGCGCTAACACTTTAGTAAAACGACTACGCAATAACTTCAAATAGTCTTCATAACCTTCACCCTGAAACACCTTGGCTAACAAATCGCCGCCGGGTTTAAGCACTTGTTCGGCTAAATCCAACGCTAATTCAACCAGATACATGGCCTTAGGCTGATCTATAGCATTCAACCCACTAAGATTGGGTGCCATATCTGAAATTACAAGGTCAGCTTGCTTGCCATGCATAGCATTTAACAAAGCATTTAATACTTCGTCTTCTGTAAAATCGCCCTGAATAAACGCCACATCGGGAATGGCATCCATGGGCAGAATATCGGAGGCAATAATTTTACCCTGCCCGCCTAGCCTTTCAGACAAGAGCTGCGACCAACCGCCGGGCGCACTGCCTAGATCAATTACCGTCATGCCCGAGCGAAACAAACGGTCTTTATCGTCTATTTCAGCTAGTTTATAAGTGGCGCGCGAACGGTAACCATCTTTTTGCGCTTTTTGCACCCAAAAATCTTCTACATGCTCTTTTAGCCAACCCGCACTCGTTTTTGAACGTGCCACAACAACCTCACAAAAAATTAGCCGCCTTAAAGGATGACCTAAGCCACTCTCTGGCACTAGAATAGGCAAACCAGCAATTGCTGCCCTTAATTAACTTAAAGCCGAGTAGATTAACATGAGCCTGAAAGGCACACAAAAGAAACAACTAAGAGCGCTAGGCCACGATTTGAATCCTGTAGTACAGGTTGCAGAAAATGGTTTATCTGAAGGCGTTATTAAAGAAGCCGACCGCGCCCTAACCGACCACGAACTGATTAAAATTCGTTTTAGTATGGATGACCGCGACGAACGCAATGCACTCATGGCAAAACTTGCCACCAAGCTACAGGCCGAACTAGTACAAACCATTGGTAAAATTGGCCTATATTACCGCGCCGCACGCAAACCCAACCCCAAGCTTTCTAATTTACTGCGCTTTACTGACTAGTCGATAGTAATAATTTATTAAGCCATTTCTTATAAAACATTGGGCATTCTGAATAGTTTTCACTAGTCTTAAGCAGAGCTGATCCTTTGATCATCACTGTAGGAGTAAATAAGACATGAGTGATAAACCCAAGCTAACATCCGTTTCAGGGTGCCCAATTGCTAACAACCAAGACAGCTTAACAGCCGGTGCGCGTGGGCCGATGCTGTTGCAAGACGTTTGGTATTTAGAAAAATTAGCGCACTTCGACCGTGAAGTCATTCCTGAGCGACGTATGCACGCTAAAGGCTCGGGCGCTTTTGGACGTTTCACCGTTACCCACGATATTACCCAATACACCAAGGCCAAACTTTTTGAAGAAGTGGGCAAGCAAACAGAAATGTTTGTGCGCTTTTCTACTGTGGCAGGTGAACGTGGCGCAGCCGATGCAGAACGTGATATTCGCGGCTTTGCGATGCGTTTTTACACCGAACAAGGCAACTGGGACCTAGTCGGTAACAACACGCCAGTTTTCTTCTTCCGCGACCCGTTAAAATTCCCCGACCTTAACCATGCCGTTAAGCGTGACCCACGCACCAATATGCGTAGCGCCACCAATAACTGGGATTTCTGGACAGGCTTACCCGAAGCTTTACACCAAATTACCATTCTAATGAGCGACCGAGGCATTCCTGCTTCTTATCGCCACATGCACGGTTTTGGCTCGCATACTTTTAGCTTTATTAATGCTAACAATGAACGCTTTTGGGTTAAGTTCCACTTTAAAACCCAGCAAGGCATTAAAAACCTAACTGACCAAGAAGCCGCTGAGTTAGTTGGCCAAGACCGCGAAAGCTCGCAGCGTGATTTATACCAAGCCATTGAAGACGGCGATTTCCCACGCTGGACTCTGTATGTACAAATCATGCCGGAAACGGATGCAGGTAAAGTTTCTTACCACCCCTTTGATTTAACCAAAGTTTGGCCTAAAGGTGACTATCCACTGATTGAAGTGGGTTACTTTGAGCTAAACAAAAACCCTGAAAACTACTTTGCCGATGTTGAACAGGCTGCTTTCAACCCAGCGCATATCGTACCGGGTATTGGCTTTTCACCTGACCGCATGTTGCAAGGCCGTTTATTTTCTTACGGTGATGCTCAGCGTTACCGCTTAGGTGTGAACCATTCACAAATCCCTGTGAATACACCACGTTGTCCGGTGCATAGTTATCACCGCGATGGTGCGATGCGTGTGGATGGTAACCAAGGCAGTCGCTTGCATTATGAGCCTAACAACCAAGGCGAATGGCAGGAACAGCCTGACTTTTCAGAACCGCCCTTAGCATTAGAAGGTATGGCCGACCGTTTTGACTTCTGGGAAGACGAGCCAGATTACTTCACTCAGCCCGGCAACCTGTTCCGCTTGTTAAGCCCAGCAGAACAACAGGTATTGTTTGAAAATACTGCACGCAATATGAATGGTGTACCTGAAAGCATTAAACTAAAGCACCTAGAACATTGCAGCAAAGCTGACCCTGCTTATGGTGAAGGTGTTGCTAAGGCTTTGGGATTGAAACTTTAGGAACAGAACTTACTAAATAAGTTTTACCTATAAAAAAGCCGCACCTAGGTGCGGCTTTTTCAACTAAAGGTAAAGGCTAAAAAAACTAGCCTTCTTCGCCGTAACGAATTTCACCAATTTCAAACTCCACATCGCCCCTAGGGGTTTTAATGTGGGCAACGTCGCCTTCTTCCTTACCAATAAGGCCACGCGCTATGGGCGAACTAAACGAGATTTTGCCAATTTTAACATCGGCTTCGTCTTCGCCAACTAGGGTATAGGTTACTTCTTCGTCAGTATCTAAGTTAAGCAAATCGACCGTTACACCAAACACTACCTTGCCAATCTTGGGCAGGGTGGTAACGTCAATTACTTGTGCGTTAGATAATTTGCCTTCAATTTCCTGAAGGCGGCCTTCAATAAAGCCCTGCTGTTCACGCGCCGCATGGTATTCAGCATTTTCTTTTAAATCACCATGCTCACGGGCTTCAGCAATAGCAGCAATCACTTTGGGGCGCTCTACGGTTTTAAGCTGGGTTAGCTCTTCCCGTAGGCTTTTTTCACCCGCTACTGTCATTGGACTTTTTTGCATAATTAAATTACTCCTTGATGCAGATCCTGCAAACGACGCACTTGTACATTCATACCGTATTCAAGTGCTTGGCACAGGGCAGCCGCTCCGGCTAGGGTGGTGCTGTAAGGCACTTTATGTTGTAACGCGGCACGACGTATACCAGCTGAATCTGCCGTGGCTTGACGACCTTCAGTAGTATTAACGATATAAGCTATCTCATCGTTTTTCACTTTATCGACTATGTGTGGACGGCCTTCGGCAACCTTGTTAACAATTCCTGCTTCATGGCCTGCCGCTTTCAATACGGCTGCTGTGCCGCTTGTCGCTATTAGCTTAAAGCCAAGCTTAACTAAAACAGCCGCTACTTCTGCGATGTAAGGTTTGTCTGCTTCACGCACCGAAAGGAAGGCTAGGCCACCGGCTTTAGGCATTTTTTCGCCAGCGCCAAGTTGTGACTTCATAAAGGCTTCGGCAAAAGTAGCACCGCTACCCATCACTTCACCGGTCGACTTCATTTCTGGGCCAAGAATGGGGTCAACGCCTTGGAATTTATTGAAAGGGAAGACTGCTTCTTTAACACTAAAGAAAGGTGGAATAATTTCCTTTTCAAAACCCTGTTCTTTTAAGCTGGTGCCAGCCATGCAACGGGCGGCTATTTGCGCTAAAGAAACACCGATGCACTTAGAAATAAACGGCACAGTGCGTGAAGCCCGTGGGTTAACTTCAATCACATAAATAGTGTCATCTTGGTAAGCCAACTGCACATTCATTAAGCCAACTACGCCTAGTTCACGCGCCATTTTAGCAATGACTACACGCATTCTGTCTTGCACTTCAGCAGACAAAGAATAGGGCGGTAGCGAACAGGCAGAGTCGCCTGAGTGAACACCGGCTTGTTCTATGTGCTGCATAATGCCGCCTATCACTACATCTTTACCGTCACACACCGCATCAACGTCAATTTCAATGGCAGCGTTTAAGAAGTGATCTAGCAATACTGGGCTGTCGTTAGAAACTTTAACCGCACTGGTTAAATAACGTTCTAGCTCTTCTGGGCCATAAACAATTTCCATTGCACGGCCACCCAAAACATAAGAAGGGCGAACCACCAGCGGATAACCAATGTTTTCAGCTTTGGCTAGGGCTTCATCAAAACTACGCACTGTCGCGTTAGGTGGCTGAATTAAGCCAAGCTTTTCAATCATCTGCTGGAAGCGTTCACGGTCTTCAGCACGGTCAATCGCATCAGGCGTAGTACCAATAATTGGCACACCAGCGGCTTCTAATTCACGCGCCAGCTTCAGTGGTGTTTGGCCACCAAACTGCACAATCACGCCTTTTGGCTGTTCTTTAAGTACAATTTCTAACACGTCTTCTAAGGTAACTGGCTCAAAATAGAGGCGGTCAGAAGTGTCGTAGTCGGTAGAAACGGTTTCAGGGTTACAGTTAACCATAATGGTTTCGTAACCATCGTCACGCATAGCAAAGGCCGCGTGAACACAGCAATAGTCGAACTCAATACCCTGACCAATGCGGTTAGGCCCGCCACCCAACACCATAATTTTATCACGGCTGGTTGGGTTAGATTCGCACTCTTCTTCGTAGGTGGAATACATATAGGCAGTGCTGGTCGAAAATTCTGCTGCACAAGTATCGACACGCTTATAAGTTGGGCGCACATTCAACTGGTGACGCAACTTGCGGAAAGAGCTTTCAGAAACGCCCAGTAATTGCGCTAAACGTGCATCAGAGAAACCTTTACGTTTTAAGCGATAAACCTGTTCATAATCTAACTCACCAAAAGCAGTGCGTGCGACTTCAGCTTCTAGGTTAATTAGTTCTTCAATCTGCACTAAATACCAGTGATCAACGTGGGTTAGGCGGTGAATTTCTTCTAAACCCATACCCGAACGGAAGGCATCACCTATGTACCAAACACGATCCGCCCCAGGGTTTTGTAATTCACGGCGCAAGGTAGCAAGTGATTCAGGATCAAACTTTTCTAGCTTAGGATCTAAGCCATTCACACCCACTTCTAGGCCACGCAAGGCTTTTTGCAAAGACTCTTGGAAAGTGCGGCCTATCGCCATCACTTCACCTACCGATTTCATTTGTGTGGTTAGGCGGTCGTTGGCTTGGGGAAATTTTTCAAAGGTGAAACGAGGAATCTTAGTAACAACATAGTCGATGGTTGGCTCAAAAGAAGCCGGCGTTAAGCCACCAGTAATGTCATTTCTTAGTTCATCTAGGGTGTAACCCACGGCTAGCTTGGCAGCAATTTTAGCAATCGGAAAACCCGTTGCTTTAGATGCCAAGGCCGATGAACGGCTAACGCGGGGGTTCATTTCAATAACCACCATACGGCCAGTATCGGGGCAGATACCGAACTGCACGTTAGAACCGCCCGTTTCTACGCCTATTTCACGAATAACCGCTAAAGAAGCGTCACGCATGACTTGGTATTCTTTGTCGGTTAGGGTTTGGGAAGGCGCAACAGTAATGGCATCGCCTGTGTGAACACCCATCGCATCGAAGTTTTCAATGGAGCAGACAATAATGCAGTTGTCATTTTTGTCGCGCACCACTTCCATTTCATATTCTTTCCAACCAATTAGCGACTCATCAATTAGCAGCTCTTTGGTGGGCGAAAGGTCTAGGCCACGCAGACAAATTTCTTCGAACTCTTCTTTGTTGTAAGCGATGCCACCACCGGAACCACCCATAGTAAACGAAGGGCGAATAATGCAAGGGAAACCTAAGTCTGCCTGCACTTGCCAAGCTTCTTCCATGCTATGAGCGATATGGGCGCGTGGGCATTCTAAGCCAATCTTTTTCATGGCTTCAGCAAAACGCTGACGGTCTTCGGCTTTGTCGATGGTGTCTGCATTGGCACCAATCATTTCAACGCCATACTTTTCTAGTACGCCGTGTTTTTCTAAATCTAAAGCGCAGTTTAATGCTGTCTGGCCGCCCATCGTTGGTAGCAAGGCATCGGGGCGTTCTTTCTCAATAATTTTTTCAACTACTTCCCAAAGAATTGGCTCGATGTAGGTGGCATCAGCCATAACAGGGTCGGTCATAATGGTGGCAGGGTTAGAGTTAACTAGAATAACTCGATAACCTTCTTCACGCAGTGCCTTACAGGCTTGAGCACCTGAGTAGTCAAATTCACAGGCCTGACCTATTACAATAGGGCCAGCGCCTAGAATAAGTATGCTTTTAATATCAGTACGTTTTGGCATAACATTCTCTATTTCTAACGGGTTCAGGTGGCCGAATTTTTACGGGCTTCGATCAAGCTAATAAAGCGATCAAACAAACCCGCTGCACCTTTAGGATCTGTACTTGCGGCTGGATGGCCTTGAAAACCAAAAGCGGCTTTATCGGTACGCTCTACACCCTGCAAAGTGCCGTCAAACAAAGACTTATGTGTCGCAACTAAGGTGGCAGGCAAAGAGGCTGCATCCACTGCAAAGCTATGATTCTGGTTAGTAATCATCACCGTGTTGTCTGCTAAATTTTGCACAGGGTGATTAGCACCGTGATGACCCACAAGCATTTTTACAGTTTTAGCACCTGAAGCTAGGGCAAGTAGTTGATAGCCTAAGCAAACCCCAAACACGGGCAGGTCGGTTTCTAAAATTTCAGCAATGGCTTGAATGGCGTAATCGCAAGGCTCAGGATCGCCTGGGCCATTACTTAAAAACACCCCGTCGGGGCTCATTGCCAACACCTCAGCAGCCGTTGTGCTTGCAGGCACTAACGTTACACGGCAACCACGGCTTGCCAACATGCGTAAAAAGTTAAGCTTAACGCCAAAGTCATAGGCCACCACATGGTAAGGCAAGCTTTTAGCATCAAGCTGTGCATAACCTTCACCTAGTGTCCAAATGCCTTCTGTCCAGCTTTGCACTGTTTGGGTGGTCACTTCTTTAACTAGGTCTAAACCTTTTAAAGGTGCTGAGTTTTTAGCAGCAGCAATGGCCTGTTCAGCAGCATCACTGGCAGCAGCAGCTTCACCAGCAAGAATGCAACCCTTTAAAGTGCCTTTAGTACGCAATAAACGGGTTAGGCGACGGGTATCAATTTCACTAATAGCAACGAGATTGTTCTTTTTTAGGTAATCTTCTAGCGACATTTCACTGCGGAAGTTGCTCGCCATTAAAGGTAGATCACGAATGATTAAACCGGCAGCACCCTTGGAGGTTGATTCATGATCTTCAGGGTTAACACCGGTGTTACCAATATGAGGGTAGGTGAAGGTCACCAATTGGCGTGCATAAGAAGGGTCAGTCAGAGTTTCTTGGTAGCCACTCATTGAGGTATTAAACACCACCTCACCAACGGTTTGTCCATCGGCACCAATAGCGATACCTTTAAACACACTGCCGTCTTCTAGTGCCAGAATAGCGGGTCTGGTCAAAACAGTTTCCTCCCATAACAGGCTTTCAGCAGGGCCGCCTGTTCACGGCCAATACCGATTTTGGGTTGCAAAAAAGCGAGATGAACTGGTGTCCATCCCGCTTTTTTATATAATTTGGTGGGTAAGCTTTTGCCCTGAACTTAGGCGCTTATCTTGATAATTCTACCGCAAAAACGTTAGAAAGGTCTACCACCAAATCACTTTAAGTTCAGCACATCTTGCATATCGTAAAGACCAGCCGGCTTATTTTCTAACCAGCTAGCGGCCCTTACTGCACCCTTAGCAAAAGTCATGCGACTTGAAGCCTTGTGGGTAATTTCAATTCTTTCGCCTTCATTACCAAACACCACGGTATGGTCGCCCACCACATCGCCCACTCGCATGGTCGCAAAACCTATGGTTTCAGGCTTACGCGCACCGGTTTGGCCTTCTCTACCATAAACCGCCACTTCTTTTAAATTACGACCCAAGGCTTTAGCTACTACTTCACCCATGCCTAGCGCAGTGCCTGAAGGTGCATCTACTTTATGGCGATGGTGTGCTTCCACAATTTCAACGTCGTAATCATCGCCCAGCGCAGCGGCGGCGAGTTCTAATAAGCGAAAGCAAACATTTACGCCAACGCTCATATTCGGTGCAAAAACTACGGGCACTTTTTGTGCAGCAACGGCTAACTCAGCTTTTTCAGCTTCACTTAAACCTGTTGTACCCACAACCATTGCCTTACCATTGGCCGCACAAAAAGCAGCATTGGCTAGCGTAACGGCAGGGGTGGTGAAATCAATTAACAAATCAAAATCATTCACTACCTTTGCTAATGAATCAGCTACTGCTAGGTTCACACGGCCTATACCAGCCAGCTCGCCTAGATCAACACCCACTAAGCTTGAATCTGGTTCAACAATGCCGGCGGCTAACTTTACTTGCGAACTTTCATTCACCGCTTCGATTAGGGTTTTCCCCATGCGGCCACCAGCACCCATGATTGCTATTCTGATCATGATTTTTCCCATAAGAAGTTTACAAAGTTTAGTTACTTGGCATTATACTTGAATTTTATCTATCTAAGTCACCCAGCTTGCTATAGGTGACTAGCCGCTTGTAATAAGTGAGCTACTTCACTTTTAAGCACTTACATTTTATTAATATGCATTTTTAGCTGCTATTAATTAGGGGGCACTATGCAACCCAACTTTTCTTTAAACCCTAGCTATGAACGCATTAAGCGATTAAACGCTATAGGAATTGCACTTTCAGCTCAAAAAGATCAGAGCAAATTGTTAGAAATGATCCTTGATAGCGCCCGAGAGCTTACCCACGCCGATGCTGGCACGCTTTACATGGTAGAGCCAAACAATGACGCCCTGCGCTTTACCTTAGTACAGAATGATAAGCTAAATATTTACTTAGGCGGTACCAGCAAGCCCGTTGGTGATAATTTTCCACTCATTCCTTTACACCTAACAAATGGCCTACCCAACGAACGCATGATTGTTGCTTGGTCTGTTCTTAACAAGAAAACTGCCCGCATTAAAGATGCTTACCATGAACAAGGTTTTGATTTTTCTGGCACACGCAGCTTTGACGAAAAAACG
>LFRM01372557.1_pt1 | contig 10711 bp, 8 predicted proteins | sample 618341 | NCBI WGS metagenome assembly LFRM01 (sample SAMN03654438, study PRJNA283298) | anaerobic digester metagenome | isolation source: pool of bioreactors CSTR01a, CSTR02a, and CSTR03a thermophilic anaerobic... | place: Denmark: Kgs. Lyngby | collected 2014-05-21 | reverse complement strand
CTTGTTAAGTTGAGCCGAGGTGTTGTGGTTCATGAAAAAAAGTACAGCGGCTGTCAGGAGCGGGAGCAAAAAAAGCGCACAGGAAATTAATACCGCAGCTTTCCGGATTTTCCTGAATCTGAGGCCTGCTGATGGTCCGCTGAATGATGGTACCGGAGTCCCGATATGACAGAATGCGAGGCCTGCTGCTCTTATAATAGAAATATCGTCCGACGGTGTCTTAATCTGCTGGATAGAAAACTGATCTCCGGGGTAGATCGTCTGCTCATTGAAAATGTAAACAGTACGCGGGAAAGGGATGCCTCTTTCAAATGTGGTCCAGTACCTCTCAATCCGTGCGATAAAAGGCTGGAGATCGGAAGAGTCGCTTAGACGGAAAACTGCTGCAAGTCTTCTGTTCCGGATAAGCCCGATTATATAAAACTTACCATCCCGGAAAATTGAAAGAAAAGAGTCCTCAGACTTTTCAAGAAGATGCAGGGGAAGTGTACACAGGAAAGCATCATCAGGATAAATTCCGAAGAGGTTATTATCGAGGAGGTCAGCGTGGAACTGGTGGTGCGCAGGGAGAGTGCAGGCTGATAAGTAGTCCCCATCGGCTGTGCTGTATGGACTGCCCTCTCCTGGCAGTGAGCGGACCCACCTGGATTCGATTCCAAGACAGACGCTTTTATCCATCAAGAGAGCGTTCCTGTTCCTGTTGTTTATCACCCATCTTGATGTGCCTGAAAGTTTCCACTTTCCACCAGATTCACTCATGGTGGCGGAAACATAATAACCATCGGCTGAAACTGCTATTCCTGTAAGCTTCTTCATTTCGGGGTTGAACCGGTTGTATCTGCTTCTGTTTTACCCGGACCTGGCTTAAGAGTGGCAGATGAGTCATTTACAATTATAGTGCTGTCGGTTTCAGAACTGCGCCCGGATAGCTCTTCCACTTTACCGGCCGGGGTTTCTTTTACAGATGCACTGTCGCTGTTGAACCTGGAACGGATTTTTTTCTTACTATAGTAAATCTTCTTTTCCAACATGTCTTTATCGTAAACTTCAAACTGTTCCAGCTCTTTTTTCAGATCTACATGATCTTCTCTTGTCACAATGTGTGGTGTGATAAAGACAACCAGGTTTGATTTACAGCGGGTCTTGCCGGAGTGTCGGAAAAGAGGTCCGATTATGGGAAGACTGCCGAGAACAGGGATTCTGTAATTGTAAGCTGTCTCCTGGTTTTTGATCAATCCGCCAAGTACCAGAGTTTCTCCATCGTTGAGACGTACTGTTGTGGAAATAGATCTTGTTGACACATTCGGATAGCCCTCNNGGTTTTTTCCGAGTTTGAAACATTGGGGCTGATCTCAGCAGTAATCTGTCCGCTCTGGGAGATCCATGGGACAATGTCAAGTTGAATTCCGAATTTGATTGGCTGAAAGCGGGATGTCTGATTTTCTCCAACCCCGGTGACAATTTTAAAGTACTGGGTCTCGCTGACATCTATGGATGCCTTGTTACCATTGAGAGTCAATATCGAAGGCTGGGCGAGAACCTTGGCCTTATCCTGGGTTTCAAGAAATCTCAGAACTGAAAAGAGTTCATCGGGTATGCCCTTTAAGTCATTGGAGGAAATTTTAAACGCCCTGCCTAGAAAGTCTTTCAGGGTCTTGCCGCTTAAACCGATTTCGAAATTTTGGCTTCCTTTGTAAAGTTTGTGCTGGGGGAAAGGTGTCAGCAAGTATGAACTGTCCATCATGCTTCCAAGCTTTCCTGATCTCATCCCGAATTCCTTGTCCAGGTTATCCTTGAACTCCACTATTACCGCATCGATGCGTACCTGGGGAGTGGGTATATCGATTGTGTTGAGAAACTCTCTTGCTGTGACGATATCCTCGGATGTGCCGGAAATGAGAACGGCATTCTGTTCCTTTATTACCCGTACGTTAGTGGATGGAATATCCTTGGGGAGAAGTGCAGGGATATTGTCAGCTTTTATGTGTTTCAGATGAATCAGTTCTGATTTGGAAAGTGCCTGTCCGGATGGGGTTGCTGTGTTGCGGTCTCCGATAAGTATCACGTTTTCCTTTTGCACAAAAGTAAATCGGGTTCCTCCAAGCAGAAGAGCCAGAGCTTCTGTTAATGGTGCGCTGTTCAGTTTGGCGTTGATCTCGCTTTTAATACTTCCATAGGTTATGATCTCAACATCACCCTGTTCGGCTATGGCCCTGATTATATCCTCAAGATCCCCGTTTGAGACATCGAGTGAGACCATCCCATTGCTGTATTCTACAAAAAAATTGGTTTTTGAGGTTGAAGAGCCATGGAAACGGGAACTGGACGGAGGGCTGGAGGGTTCTCCTCCGGAGAGAACCTGATAGATATTCTTTCTTTTGAGAACTTTAAATCCATTTCCTTCCAGAAGCGCCCTCAGTCCGTCTTCAAGCTTTACCTGGTAGAGTTTACCTGTTATTTTCCCTTCTACTTTGGCTTCCGGAACTATGCTCACTGCCGTTTTTGACGAGATCTCTTTCAGAAATTCCTTGACATCTACATTCTGCACATCGACGGTTAACTTGCCGTCGTAATAACGGATCATTGACTTCTGCTCATCCGTGGCCTTCTGTATCCTGTAAACACTGCCTTCTCTCACCACTTCCAGACCATTTGATTCAGCAATGCTTCGCAAACCCTCCATTATGGGCACATCAACAAGGTGAAGAGTTACCCGGCCCGTAATACCCTGGTCCAGAAGAATACTGATGTTATATCCTTTGGAGATCATCCGGATAACATCCCTGATATCGGTGTCCTTTACATCGATAGACATCCTCTGTTCCTGCTGAGCAGTGTCTGTCTGCAGGGGAGCAGCCTCCAGCGAAATTGAAAACAATACTGCCGCAATAATACTGATTACGATTCTCATGAAAATTTCCCGTGAGAGTTTTTCTGTCTTCCGGTTCATCTGATATCTTCAACCAGGACTACTCTGAGGAGTTCCTCCGGAGTAGTTATACCCTGTTCAATTTTTGAGATTCCATCATTAATAAGAGAGCTGAATCCCTCGTCACGCAATGACTTCCGTAAAGCACTGTCAGAGATGTCATCCGCTATAAGAGAGCGTATCTTCTCATTTACTTCTATCAACTCGAAAATCCCGACTCTTCCCTTATACCCTGTTTTTTTGCACCGCTCGCACCCCTCAGTGGTATAAGAGCGGGGGATACTGTAGTTGCCAAGTAGCGACTCCCATTTTCTCCTTGTCTCACCTGAGATTTCCGCTTCCTTTTTGCAGTGGGGACAAAGTACCCTTACAAGTCTCTGAGCGATAATTGCCAGCAGTGATGAGGAGATAAGAAAAGAGGGAATCTTTAGATCCCTTAAGCGTGTAATAGCCGAGACAGCATCATTTGTATGCAATGTCGAGAAAACAAGGTGCCCGGTCTGGGATGCCTGTACAGCTATCTGGTCTGTCTCAGTATCGCGGATCTCTCCGACCAGGATTACATCAGGGTCCTGACGGAGTATCGAACGTAAAACTGCGGCAAACGTAACACCAGCCTTCTCGTTTATCTGAACCTGATTTACACCATCAAGTTTGTACTCAATAGGATTCTCTATTGTAGTGATGTTGATGGCTTTGTGCCGGATACGGTTCAGGCATGCAAAAAGGGTAGAACTCTTTCCGCTTCCGGTGGGCCCTGTCACAAAAATCATCCCTTGAGGCTTTTCTATGATTTGAGAGAGTGAATTCAATGCAGGAGCGGGTATTCCCAGATTATTAAGATCAAGCAGTGATTTATCATGCTTCAGAATACGGATAACTGTTTTTTCCCCATAATGGGTTGGCAGAGTGGAGACACGAAAGTCGTATGCCTGAGCACCAACATTGTGCCTTATGCGCCCATCCTGGGGTACACGCTTCTCAGCTATGTCAAGGTCTGCCAGAATTTTGATTCTGGAGGTCAGAGGTGAGTACATCCACTTGGAAATCTCAGAATACTGCTGCAGCATTCCATCGATGCGCAGTCTTATAACAGCATTGCTTTCTGATGGCTCGATATGGATATCGGATGCATCAAGCTTGATTGCCTCATTGAATATAAGAGACACCATCCTTACCACAGGCTCTGCCTCGGTCCTCTGACGAATCTCCTCTATGGAAAGGGACTCGTCGATCTGAAGCTGCTTTTCGTACTCACGCGCGATCTTACCAGTAAACTGTTTGAAAGCCGAATCTCCCTCGAAGAGCTTCTGAAGCATTTTCTTCATTTGTGATGGTGTGGTGAGGACTGCTTCTACTGTTCTGTCGCTGATCAGTTCAAACTGTAGAATAGTGTCAAAATCAAGAGGGTCGGTGATTGCCAGACGGAGCAATGTATCGCTGCTGTCAAGAGGAAGGACATGTCCTGATTTGAGCGTATCAGGGGAGAATTCTCTGAGTAGTTCTGTGCTGATCAGGTTTTCTATCTCTGGAACAAATTCCATCGAGAACTGCTCAGCCAAAGCCTCGTAGAATTCTCTTTCGGTAAGCAGGCCCTGTTCAAGCAGGATTTCACCAATCCTTGTACCCTGCTTTTCTGCCTGCTGCGCGGCTTCCTCCAGTTTTGATTCCTGAATAGAAAGACGGCTTTGAATTATTGACCCGATTCTTTTTATCATTAATGATATTTTCCAGGGTTGAATGTGGAATTATGGAGAAAATAACATTTGTTCACCGAATTATGCGAGAGTGCCGGCTAACAGGGAAAAATTCCGTTTCGGAATTTTACTATCTGGAGATTATTCCGGAATAGGTGACAGGGGGGATATTGAAGTAGATCCTTACAAAGAGACTGAAAGCTGATTCCAGTTTGTTGCTGTAGGAGATTTCCGGATTTCTCTTCTTATTGAGAAGTTCACGTTTCTGCCACAGTTTAATCTGATAAATAAGCTCTTTAGTGGCGATTCTGAGTTTGACAACATGATCCGGAGTTGATCGCCAGTGATTGATTCTCGCATCGGACTTAGGCGAGTTCAGTGATACGTCAAATTCCTCTTCCGGTATGCGGATTTTCTTGTTTATAGATTCAGGAGTGTTCTTTGAAAGGTAGAGAAGAGCATTAAAACCGCGCAGGAAACGCGGCAGGAAGGCGTCTAGGTAGAGGCATTTTCCCCAGTTTTCGTTTTTTAAGTCTTTCTCGAACTGTTCAAGCGTGGGGATAAATGTCTTGCAGACCCGGTTAATCTGTTTACCCTCGAATTCTGTCAGGTAGTAAGCTTTTTCCACTGGTTCACGATAGGTCGTTTTCTCTGAACTGTGTCTGGTATTCTTAATGTAAATATCATCGAGAGTGGAGATTACAATCTGATCATCGGTATCATCGAATGTAATCCTGGCACGGCTGACAGCTCCGGTCTGTTTATTGTAGGATAGAGAAATTTTAGCCAGAATTATCGGAAATTCCGTCCGGGGCAGAAGTGTTTTTGTGCTGTCGGAGTCAGCTGAAACTGCTGCACTTATAAGGAACGGCAGAACAACCGCCATCAGAGGTAACTTCATCCTGGTTTTCCCGTCTATTCAGTTTCTTCCTCTGAAAACTACAAAATAGTTCTTTGCCCGGACAGGTCAACGGGGTATCCCGATCAAGGTTCTTCAGCAATCAGAAGAATCTGGGGATCGAGCTTCAGATTTAAATCATCTGTACGGATGGTCCCATGGTCCTTCACCAGGTTCAGATAAACATGATTATCTCTTGGCTTGAGCAGAATAAGAACATCGATATCGTTGATAAAGGCAGCGAGCACTTCAGGAATGTTATTTGGCAGAAAGTTGCTTTCCCTGTGCAAAGTGGCACTGAACCATATCCCGATACCCATGTCCTGTGCAAACCGTTTAAAACTGCTGAATTCCTCTGCAGAAACCTTCGAGAAATCATAACCATCGATTATGATGAGATCAGCAGTGAAATTTCCGTCAAGAATCATCGAGCGGAGACTTCTCTGCACCTGTTCGGCACTGACCCCATCCTGCCGGAAATTCATGATAACTCTGTTCTTGATTATATCATCATGAACATCCATGGCGCAATCTAGTTTATATCTCCGGGCGATTTCCTCGAAAATATGCTCATACCACGACACTATATGAGCGGTGTCTGCGGAAAAAGAGACATGAATCAGATTTTTGCCCTGGAAGAGCTGATCAGTGGCGATGTGTACCAGACAAGCGGTCTTGCCGGTGCCCTTTCTGGAAGCAATTACTCCGATATTTCCTTTCCCGACTCCGCCATGGGTTGATTTTTCCAGAATCCTGAGGGGGCTTCTGGTGATAATCTCGTGTTTTATCATGTAGAAACTCCTTTATTTCCCTTTTTGGGTCTGGTTCTTTTTTTCCTGGAACTCCTTTTTGAGCTGTTCAGCAATTGATGCCGGTACTTTGCCGTATCTGAGGAACTCCATTGTGAATTCGGCTTTACCCTGTGTCAAAGAACGAAGTACTGTGGAATACCCGAACATCTCACTGAGTGGTACTTCGGAGTCCACTCTGGTGAAATTGCTTTCCTCTGTCGTGCTTATGATTACACCGCGTCTCTGGTTGATGCTTCCCAGGATATTTTCCTGAAACTCAACCGGCCCCTCGATCGAAACCTTCATTATTGGCTCCAGAATCTCGGGTTTTGCCTTCTCATAAGCCATCCAGAAACCACCGATTGCAGCCTGCTGGAATGCGATATCGGATGAGTCTACCGTATGATAGTTTCCATCGTCAATAGTGATTTTTACTCCCACAATAGGAAACCCGATGAGTCTTCCTTTGGACAGACAGGCTTTAAAACCCTTGTCGCAGGAGGGAATGTACTCGTTTGGTATCACTCCGCCTTTGATCATATCGACAAACTGGTAATCACTCCCGGTATTCGGTTCCATGATTCCGGCAACACGCCCGTATTGTCCGGCTCCACCGGTCTGCTTCTTATGAGTATAATCGAAGCGTGCGGCCTGAGTGATTGTTTCACGGTAAGCAACCTGAGGCATTCCGGTTTCAAGATCCACTTTGTACTCCCGTCTCATACGCTCGATATAAATATCGAGATGAAGCTCGCCCATACCTCTGATAATCGTTTCGTTTGATTCCGGATCGACAAAGGTCTTGAATGTCGGATCCTCTTTTATAAATCGATTCAGAGCTTTTGACAGATTATCCTCAGATTTCTTATCCTTGGGTTTGATCGCCAGGGAGATAACAGGCTCCGGCACATACATAGTTGTCATAGAGACATTGAGAGAGGTGTCACAGAATGTGTCACCCGAGGCACAGTCAATTCCAAACAGGGCAACAATGTCCCCACAGCGGGCCTCTGTTATGTCTTCCATGGAACTTGAGTGCATTCTGATAAGTCTCCCGACCTTGAAACGCTTGCCGCTTCTGGAATTGTATATCTCTGAGCCCTTTTTCAATGACCCCTGATATACTCTAATATAAGTCAGTTGCCCGTATTGTCCATCCTCCAGCTTGAATGCCAGAGCGATGAGCGGAAGAGAATCATCTGCTTTTACAGGGAACAGCCCATCGTTGTTATTCATATCGTGTGCTTCATAGCTGATATCCGATGGATTTGGAAGGTAATCCATGACTGCATCGAGCAGCGGCTGTATCCCTTTGTTCTTATAAGCCGACCCGACTAAAACAGGGGTGAGATCCAGAGATAGTGTGCCTTTGCGTATAGCATCCTTGATCTGCGCAACAGTCTCTTTACCTTCCAGATAGGCTTCTGCAAGTTCATCAGAATACATTGACACNNCATTGACACAGCATCCATCAACTCTTCACGCATCTCTTGTGCTTTAGCCTGAAGGTCTGCCGGGATCTCCGCCTCGCGGAGTTCCTCTCCCCCCTTACCGTCAAAATAGATGGCTTTCATACTCACCAGATCAACTACTCCCTCCAGCTTATCTTCAAGGCCGATAGGAATCTGAATCATCACGGCATTATGTCCCAGCTTCTCTCTGAGCTGCTCTTTGACTCTGAAGGGATTGGCACCGGACCTGTCGCACTTATTAACAAAAGCAAGACGCGGCACTTTGTATCTTTTCAGCTGCCTGTCAACGGTTATCGACTGGGACTGTACGCCTCCCACCGAACAGAGCACAAGTATAGCTCCGTCAAGAACACGCAATGCCCTCTCGACTTCGATAGTGAAGTCGACGTGTCCGGGGGTGTCGATCAGATTAATCTCATAGTCTTTCCATGATACGTTTGTGGCAGCAGAGGCGATTGTTATACCTCTTTCGCGTTCAAGCTCCATGGAGTCCATCGTCGCTCCAACTCCAACTTTGCCTTTTACTTCATGGATTGCATGGATCTTCTTGCAATAATATAGGATTCGCTCGGAAAGGGTCGTCTTTCCCGAGTCAATATGCGCGCTGATTCCGATATTGCGCATTTTCGCGATGTTCGCCATAAAATAAAACCTCTCACAAATGAACATTTTGGCTCGTTCCCGGCAATGCCGGAGAACTGCCTGTTAAATTATTCTCCACTGATTCCGCATCTGTTTTACAGATCTGGTTCCCGACAGGCTTATACTTCTCTCCCCCTAGAGGGTACTCCCGGTGAGATCGCAAGTTAAGGCAGGTTTATTTCAGTGGCCGAAAAATATAGTTTGTGCAGAAAAAAAAAACTATCAGAAAACTTAATCAAATCTGAGACCGGCATTTTCAAGCGGCTAATTATATATTTTGATGCCGGATAGCACTGGTTTTTTCTCTTTTGCATATTACGGCCAAGGAACTTGCAAGTTGTGCATATTCTTTATTTTATCACGGCTCACGGATATGGACATGCGGTACGGGCCACTGCTATAGCTAACCGGATCCCACCTGCAGTAAAAATCACATTCAAGACCAATATACCCGGCTCTTTTTTCAAGGAGGAGTTGCAGAGACCTTTCTGCTGTGAACCGGGGGAATTCGATTGCGGCTGCATTCAGTCCAGTGGCGTAACAGTAGATATGGAACAGACTCTGAAAACCTATACCAGTCTTGAGGAGCGCAATTCAAAGATCATCGAGAGGGAACTTTTGTGGTGCCGGAGAAATAATGTGGATTGCATTCTCAGCGATATAACCCCTTTTGCCTTTGAGATAGCGTACAGGCTGGGGATTGTTTCCATTGCAATATCCAATTTTACCTGGTTTGATATTTATAATGAGTATACCTCGTTTTTCCCGGAATTTAAGCCTGTTCTCGATAACATTCAGACCCAGTACAGTTATGCAGATATGCTTCTTGCCCTCCATCCGCCTTTGCAGATGGATTACTTCAGCAGGAAACAATCCGTTCCGGTTGTGGGAAGGAAAGGGAAGAATGTTAGAGAACTTGTGATACGGAAATACAGGTTAAGCGAAAATAAAAAACTTGGATTGATCTACGTTGGTGATTTCGGGATGGATGGTGCTCAGTGGCAAAGGCTTGCAGAAATTGAGGACTGGGAGTTCCTCGGGCTTCACCCGCTTGTCGGAAATCCTCCTAATTACCATATAATCAACAAAAAAGAATTTCGATATCAGGACCTTACCGCATCCTGTGATGTCGTTATAAGTAAACTTGGTTACGGTGTGGTTTCAGAATGCTTTCTCAATGGAATTCCTCTGATTTACCTGCCCAGAGCGCTTTTTGCTGAATATCCTGCCCTGGAAAAAGCGGTGCAGTTCTGGGGAGGAGGGGTATGTTTGGATGAGGAGAGTTTTCTTAAACTGGATTGGAAAGAGGCTCTGGAACGCGCTGCTTCACAGGAGAAACCGCCCCCGATTGAGTCCGATGGAGCAGGAATCTGCGCCCAAAAAATCGTCGAATTGTTGAAATGAATCCGGTTTACCTTGAAATAGATGATTCTGCATTAATATAATGTAAGAAAANNAATGTAAGAAAAATCCTTGCTATTTCAAGGTGGATTAGTGAAAAATCCTCTCGAACAGTTTTTTGCAGTAGAAGAGCGCCCCGATGGTGTTTATATCAGGCTGAGCAGAGTCGAAAGGGACTCGATCAGGATTGAACATGTCATATCATTGCTGCAGGAGGCAATGGTGCTCAATCTTGACGTCGAAAGATTAAAAGCCGCAGTTGAAGATGCTAAAGGGGAATTTGAGTGTATCGGACCTCCTTTTGAGTATTACAATCCGGAATTTGAACGCTACATCGATCTGTCGATTTCTGCTCAGAAAGCAAGTCTGACAATCCGGTCCGAATACCTGACCACTGAGAACGGAATTATTACGGAACAAATGATTTCCCTTCTGCTCTCCAAAAGGGGAATCGTACATGGAATCAAAACTGATGCGATAAAATCGATTGTTGAGAAGAAAATCGTTGATACTCCTGTTGTTGTCGCAGAAGCTACTCCTCCGGAAAATGGTGATGATGCGGTAATTGAACTGAAAGTTCTTGTCAACCCTGAAATTCATCCGCACATAAGAGAAAACGGCAGTGTGGATTATCGCAATATCCAGACCTTTACTTCTGTAAGCAAGGATCAGGTGCTTGCCATTAAGGCTTTTCCTACCAAAGGAAAACCGGGGATGACAATTACAGGAAAACCGATTCCTGCGCTTGCAGGAAAGGACAAACAGCTTCCCAGAGGGCGGAATACGGAAATAGTCGATGACGGTAAAGCTCTAGTGGCCACCAAAACGGGAATTATCTGTCTGGATGGTTATCTGCTGAGTGTTGTGGAACTGCTCCATAT
>LFRM01134022.1_pt1 | contig 10711 bp, 10 predicted proteins | sample 618341 | NCBI WGS metagenome assembly LFRM01 (sample SAMN03654438, study PRJNA283298) | anaerobic digester metagenome | isolation source: pool of bioreactors CSTR01a, CSTR02a, and CSTR03a thermophilic anaerobic... | place: Denmark: Kgs. Lyngby | collected 2014-05-21 | reverse complement strand
GCGGCACAAAAAGGCATACTAAAAGAACCGCCAGGGTCTCCAAAACCAAAGCAAAAGTAGATCCCAGATTGTCCATTACCAGAATAGCTGCTTTCTTGAAGATGTCCTTCAGATTATTTCCAGCCAGAAGGAGCGGAATGAGATATATCTGCAAGAGGACCAAAAAGACTCCGAACCACACCCAGATCCCGCCCATAAACTGAAAGAAGCGGTTGCTTGTGTTGAAGAAAAAAAGCAAGTCTACAATCAACACTAGAAACAAGCAGCCGTCTACAATCCCGACAAGAAAAGAACGTTTATAGTTTTTGCCAAAGGCGCGGAAAAAAGTCCGTGCCCCAACGTCTTCCCTGGCGAGAAGCATCCGGCAGGCTGCAAAGGTGGCGCTTGTTGCCGGCATAAACAACAATGCCCCTGTCAAAACCAGCAGCAATCCTCCAAAGAGCCACGCCTCCATCATCATGGGCAAAACGAAGATGAGCGGGGTGACGCCAATTGCCAGCCACAGGAGGCTGAGGAGCATAGCTATGCCCAAATGATCGTAGAGCTTGATAGCCGCCATCTTCAAAGCTGGCCAAGCAACACTCACCTTGCGACTCACACATCCACCTCCAAAAAGAGAGAGACACTCATCAGGGAGTGTCTCTCTATCCCTTTTCTAGTAAATTGCCTTTTCTGTCTGCGGGTCGAAAAGGTGCATTTTATCCATTTTGAAGTATACCTGATGGCTTGTACCGTCTTTGGCCTGGGTTTGGGGCTCAACTCTGGCCACGAAGCTGTGTTTGCCAGAGGATAGATAGAGGTAAACCTCAGCACCCATGGGCTCGGTCACGTCAACATTTGCTGTAACCACCATATCCTCTGGAGCTTCAGGTGCAAAGGCCTTGTCTTCAATGTTCTCAGGCCGCAGGCCGAAGATTACTTCCTTGCCCACGTAGGCCTCAAGCCCCTTGGCTTCATGGACAACCTTATCGGGCACCCTGACCTTGAAGGTTTCAGCGTCGATATAGAGCTTATCGTCTTCCTGCACCAGCCTTACGTCGAAGAAGTTCATGGCAGGGCTGCCGATGAAGCCAGCTACAAAGACGTTGTTTGGATGATCGTAGATCTCCAGGGGTGCGCCAACCTGCTGGATGATTCCATCTTTCATTACCACGATCCGATCACCCATGGTCATGGCTTCAGTCTGATCGTGAGTGACGTAAATGATGGTTGTCTGCAGGCGGTTGTGCAGCTTGCTGAGCTCAGAGCGCATCTGCACCCTCAGTTTTGCGTCCAGGTTGGAGAGAGGCTCGTCCATGAGGAAAACCTTAGGCTCCCGGACGATGGCCCTTCCTAAAGCAACCCTCTGCCTCTGTCCACCAGAGAGTGCTTTTGGTTTGCGATCTAAGAGGTTCTCGATCCCGAGGATTCTCGCTGCTTCCTTCACCCGGCGATCGATTTCAGCCTTGGGGAACTTGCGCAGCTTCAAACCAAACGCCATGTTGTTGTAAACATCCATATGGGGATAAAGGGCATAGTTTTGGAACACCATGGCGATGTCTCGATCTTTTGGTGGAACATCGTTGACGACTTTGTCATCAATGCTGATGGTTCCCTCAGTGATTTCCTCCAATCCTGCAACCATTCTCAAAGTTGTAGACTTTCCGCAGCCACTAGGACCAACTAGAACGATGAACTCTTTGTCCTTTATGTCCAAGTTGGCATCGTTAACTGCTATCACGTTGCCGAATCTCTTATAGACGTGGTTCAGCGTTACTCCAGCCATTTCTGTTAAAAACCAACCTTTCATTTTATATTTTTGTAAATTTCAATTGTTGCGTCATAAGCGCCCTTTATCAGTTGTGGTTTAACCACCTCCCCAGCAAAAAATTATTTATCCCCATAAGCGAGGCACTATTTTACAATTTACCTCTTTGTAATATTTCCACAGCAATCTCAGAAGTCCTTCTCATTTAGAAAAATATTTTTTACATTTGCTCAGGCGCAGAGATGCCCAAAAGCTGCAGCGTCTTTGCTAAGACGATTCTGGTTGCTGAAATCAGCAGCAGCCTTGCTGCCTGCAGCTCCTCTTCCGCTCCCAAAACCCGGCAGCGGTTGTAGAAAAGATGAAACTGGCCAGCCAGCTCTTGGGCGTAGTGGGCGAGCTTGTGGGGTTCCATCCGCTCTGCCGCTTCCCAGACCACAATGGGCAGCTCTGCCAGCTTTTCCATCAAGAGTTCCTCTTCAGGAGAGGTCAAGGTTGCCAGCAGCCCTTCATCTGGCAGCGGGATCTCTATTCCCTGCTCTTCTGCTGTCCGCAGGATGCTGCAGATCCTGGCGTGGGCGTATTGGACGTAGAAAACGGGATTTCGGTCAGACTGTTCTTTTGCCAGATCCAAATCAAAGTCCAGCTGGCTTTCGCTGGAGCGCATTAAGAAGAAGAACCTGGCGCTGTCCCTGCCTACCTCTTCCACGATCTCTGCCAAAGTCACAAGTTCTCCGGTGCGTTTGGACATGGTAACTGCCTGTCCTGCCCGGAAGAGGTTTACCATTTGCACGATAATAATGGCAAGCTTCTCAGGATCGTAGCCCAAAGCCTGGACTGCCGCCTTGATCCTGGCGATGTAACCGTGGTGATCTGCTCCCCAAATGTTGATTAGCCTGTCAAAGCCCCTAGTGTACTTGTCCTTGTGGTAGGCAATGTCTGCGGCCAGATAAGTAGGCACTCCATTGTCCCTGATTACCACCCTGTCCTTGTCGTCGCCGAAGGCAGAGGATCGCAGCCAGAGGGCGCCGTCTTGTTCGTAGAGGGAGCCAATTTCTTTGAGCTGCTCTACTGCACCTTCAATTGCCTCAGGATGAAGGACCGATTCGCTGAACCAGCTGTCAAAGTGGACGCCGAAAGCTTCCAAATCCCGCTTGATCGCATCCACCTTGATGGGCAGGGCATACTCTACCAAGGCTTCCCGCAGCTGGTTCTCCGGCAGGGAGAGGAGCTGATCCTGCTTCTGGGAAGCCAAGTCCTCCATCAGCTCTACCAAATCCTTGCCATGGTAGCCGTCCTCCGGCATCTCTACCTCTTGGCCCAGAGCCTGACGGTAGCGGACTTCCAGTGATTCAGCAAATTTCTCAATTTGATTGCCTGCATCATTCAAATAAAACTCGCAGGTTACATCGTAGCCTGCAGCAGCCAAAATAGTCGCTAGGGCGCTGCCCACAGCAGCTCCCCTGCCGTGGCCTACGTGCAGGGGGCCTGTAGGGTTGGCGCTGACAAACTCAAGGAGAACTTTTTGGCCACTGCCTAAATTGCTGTTGCCGAACTCCATCTCTTTTGCCAAAATTTCCGCTACTGCCTTCGCCCGCCAAAGGGGGGCCAAATAGAAATTGAGAAAGCCCGGTCCAGCAATTTCAACTTTCTGAACCAGGCCGCTTTTGTCTTGAAAGCGGGACTTGAGAAGCTCCGCAATCTCCCGCGGAGGCCGCTTCACTTGTTTTGTTAACACCATGGCCAGGTTAGTGGCCCAGTTGCCGTGTGCCCTCTGGTTAGGCTGCTCCAAGATAATCTGGGGCATGGCCTCAAGCTGAAAGTCCTCGGCGAGCTCACTGAGAGCCTGCCGAAGACCTTCTTCTATAGAAGACCGGATCTGTTGGATCAAACTGTTCAACATCTACACTCCTTAGAAGTGGCTGTGAAAACCTAAAGTGATCATGGCGTCATCCAGATCAATCAGCGATAGATCCAGATTGACCTCGTTGGTCAATAGTATCCGCAGGCCGACGTTCAAGTTTCCATTGTAAAAATCTGCCATAGCAATTGTTTTAGGAAAAGATCTTTGGGACGGCAAGGTCTTGCTGAGACCCATGAAAAAGAGGCCGTCTCCGGTTATGTCGAAGCCGATATGGCCTCTGGCGCCGATCTCAGAGAGGAATTTGCTTCCAACCACAAACAGGGAATTGGAGTTCTTATAGACTCTCCCGCCGATGGCCAGCCCCACCTGCCGCGATGTTTCAGGCACCAGAGTGTATTTCAGAAAAGCGCTTGTGTCGCTGTGGTTTTTATGCTTCCAAGCAGAAAGGCCAGCTTCCAGGTTGTCTGCCAGGCCCACAACAAAGGAAAGCTGGTTTGTTTCGGGATAATGGTGCAAGGCAAGATTGAAGCTGCCTCCCCGCAGGGAGTCTGCGCTTGGGGCCATAATTAAGCCTGTGGGACCGCTCAAAGTTGGAGCTGCAAGGCAAAAACTGGAAAAGGCTGCAAGCAATAACCCTACAAACAACACTTTTTTCATGCACTAACTCTCCTTTTTACAGACTTGATAGTGGCAATAGCCAGTTCCCGCAGCAGAGTTGCTGCTAAAATTGAAGTGCGCTCAGACTCGTCGTAGACAGGAGCCACTTCCACCAGATCAAACCCACAGATGTCCAGTTTTGGGACCACTGTGGAGATGAACTGCAAAAGCTCCCTGGAACTGAGCCCACCTGCCTCAGGTGTGCCAGTGCCAGGAGCAAAAGCTGGATCTAAGACGTCTATATCCAGAGAAAGGTAAACTGGCCTATTATTGAGAACTTCGACAAGTCTTGCTAAATTTCCTGCTGTATATTGTAGGATATGCCCCATGCGCCTTGCGTATGCAAACTCTTCTTCAGTCCCCGAGCGAATGCCCATTTGCCAAAGCTTGCCCGGCCCTATCACCTCTACCACTCGCCGCATCACAGTTGAATGGGAAAATTTTTCTCCTTCCCAGGCTTCTCTCAAATCAGTGTGGGCGTCTAAATGCAGTACGCAGAGATCAGGGTGTTGTTTGAATGCAGCTTCAATTAAAGGCAGGCTGATCAGGTGTTCTCCACCTAAAACCCCAGGTATTTTCCCTTGTTTATGTATTCCCTCTGCAGCCTGGCGGATTTTCTCCAAAGCTGCGCCTAAATCTGCCAAAGGCAGGACTAAATCGCCTTTGTCTGCCACAGGCAGCTTTTCCAAATCTAAATCCTGGTAAGGACTGTAGGTTTCAATTGCCACTGACAGCTCCCTGATCCGGCCAGGGGCAAGCCGCGCCCCAGGCCGGAAGGTAACCGTCCCATCTATGGGAGCCCCGAAAATAATCACTTGTGCAGTTTCCGGATCCGCCTCTGCGCCCAAAAAGCGGGATTGAGGAAAAGCGAAGGTGGTCATTTTGAATTGTAGATTTCCTGCACAAAAGGCGGCAGGGTTAAAACTGCAGTGTGGATTTGGGCGGTGTAATAACGCAGAGGCCAGTCTGCAGTAATTTCAGCAACTTTCTCCAAATCAACTTCGTGAGGGTTGGGACCTGTTGAGCCCATGGTGAAGCTCCATAGACCGCTGGGATATGTAGGAATTGGTCCCAGGTAAACATAGGTCTGCGGAAAGACGCTGCCGATTTTCCTCCTCACATCAGCCATCAGATCCCTGTTCACGAAGGGAGATTCGGTTTGGGCAACCATCAGCCCACCAGGCCTTAAGGACTCCCGCACCAACTTGAAAAATTCCTGGGAAAAGAGAACCACACCTGGCCCTACGGGATCTGTGGAATCCACGATTACAAGATCAAAGTAGGATTTGAATTCCGCGATCCGCTTGATGCCGTCGCCAAACTCCAAGCGGACTCTGGGATCAGAAAGGCCAGAGGCAAGTTCGGGCAGGTACTGCTGACTGACCCGCACCACCCGCTCGTCAAGTTCCAGCAAATATGCTTCCTGGAGAGAATCGTGGCGCACCAATTCCCTGATTGTCCCGCCGTCGCCGCCACCGATGACAGCTGCCCGCTGGACGCTGCCATGGGTGAACATGGGCACATGGGCAATCAGCTCGTGATAGACGAATTCATCAGCAGTTGTCAGCATCACTGCATCGTCGATCACAAGCAGCTTCCCATATTCCTCGGTTTCCATAACTGCAATGTCCTGATAAGGAGAGCGCTCTCGATGCAGGTTCTGCCGCACCTGCATCGAGATTGCCAGATTGTCGGTTTGCTTCTCAGTATACCAAAGTCCCATTTTTACCTCCTTATATTTTTAATACCACAAAGCTACTGCAGCAAACGCGCAGCCGTTCTCCTGGACCACGTGTTCCACAGCTTTGGTCATCACTTTCACCAAAGGCACGTTTCGCTGCTGGAAAGCAGCCCGCACCATCTCTTCCACTTTCTTTTCCGCTTCCTCTTTGGAACAAGAACCGGAGAACTCCATGATTACTCCATATGAGTCGCTGCTGAAGCCGATGCCAACGGCAGCTGAAATTAACTCTCCTTTTTTTGTACTGAGGGCAGCACCGTAGGCTGTCGGTGTAAGGGATCCTGGAGGGATGTCCAATTCTTCCACAAATTGGCACCCAGGAGGCAAGATACTACTTACCTTCAGCAAATTCAAGTTCCCAATTCCTGCGGCCAACAATGCGTTGTCGAAAGCATTCAGGCGTGTTGGTCCCTCAGCACTGCCAGCCACTAAAGTAAATTTTTTTGGTGTTGGTAGCAAGTCTTCCACCCCATTCTAAAATATTGTTATAGAGGCTTCTAGGCTAACCACCAGGCCGGCAGGCCATGATGCTAGCTTGAATCCTGTCTTAGTATAGCAAAAAGGTTTTAAAAAGAAAAGAGTCTAAAGCGGGTTGTTCTTCCTTTTTTTTTAAGCTTTTTTGTGCTACAATTAAATTGCACTGGATATTTAGCAGGATACCTTGACATCCGAATAGTTATGAGTCCAGTAACGCCCAAGGCCCACCCGGCAAATAGATGAATGCTCAAGGTGGCTTTGACAAAAAAAGATGCGCCTTTGCCATCGCAAATTTGACAGCACTCAAAGCACATTAACGGGGATTGCAGAACACTACTCGAAAACAGTATCTGGATCAGCATCGCCCAAGGATCTTTTATTAGGCCAGGAGCACTTTACCCCTTTAACTGGGATGTTTGAGTAGGCTGCAGCTTTCCTGCTGTCCCTCATCACTGGTTTTGCTTTCAGATGGTGTCTGCCAGCTTGACTAGTTGGACTGTAGAACAGCCAAAACCACAGCACAAGATCTGTCAGAGCACATTACCAACGAATGTGGTAAAATGAAGATAAGATAGCTGTGCTAGCAGCCAAATAAGGGAGGCATTCCCGTGGAGCGTCTAGTTGAAAAATACCAGCAAGTCCTCCATGAATACCTGACAGACCAAAAAGAGGCCGCCCTCTATCAGGCCTCTCTCTTGGGCCGCAAATTTATTGAAACGGGGATCGGGCCTGAAGAGATCGTGAAGCTGCACACCAGTGCAATCCAACAGGTTTTGCAACAGCTTCCCCCTGCCCAAATTCCTGCCCTCACCTTGGATTCATTCAACCTCCTTTTGGAGGTTGTCATGGCTTACAGCGCAGCATGCAGAGAATACAGGGAAGAGAAACGCCGTGAAATGGAAAAACTCCAGCTTTACACCAAGAAATTGGAGGAAGCCAACGAAGTCCTGCAGATAAAGATTAACGAGCTGAATCTTGTCTATCAATTCGTTTCTGCCTTCAGTTGTGTATTAAGACTAGATAAAACAGCAAATCTCATTGTGAAAAAACTTCAGCATATCATACCTTATGAAAATTGCGGGCTTTTCCTTAAAGAAGAGGACGGCAGCTTGAAGAAACTAGCTGCTGTAGGGGCGAGAGATTTCCCGCTCCACATCCTGGGCAAGGACAGCAACAAAATTACCTGGCACCGCCAGTTCTCTCTGCTGTTTGTTCCACTGCTTATGGACGGCGAAACCTTTGCCTTTTTGCTCTTAACTCCCAAAAAGGGAAAACCAAAGTGGGAGCTGAGGGAACTGCTTGCCATCATCGCTAGTCAGGCAGCTTTTGTCCTGACCCGAGCTTTAATGTACGAGAAAACCTGGCAGCAGTCCATCACTGATTGCAAGACAGGGCTTTTGAACTACAGCTACTTTTCTCAGCAATGTGAAAGCGCGCTGAGCCAAAAAAGACAGCTCGCGATGATGATTCTGGATTTGGATGATTTCAAGTCTTTCAACGATCGCTATGGCCACCTTAAAGGGGATGAAATCCTAGATGCTGTAGTCGAAGTGCTCAGAGGCGCTATCCGGGCAAATGACCTTGCCTGCCGCTTTGGAGGCGAAGAGTTTGCGCTAGCCCTCTTCAACACAAATCCTTCACATGCGCTGCAGATTGCAGAGCGCATTCGCAAAAACATCTCCGAGCTTAAATTAGATGTACCAGCAGACCTCACCATCAGCATTGGGATTGCCATCTATCCCCAAGATGGCATCACTTTCGAAGAGCTTTTCTCAAAAGCAGATAAAGCTCTGTATAGTGCTAAAGAACAAGGAAAAAACAAAGTATGCCTTGCCTCAACCCTTAGCAAGTGATTTGCATAAAAACAGCGTCTGTATGAAATAACAGTAACAGAATCATTTGCTAGGGGGATTTTTTTGCTTGAGCTGTTGTGGCTTTTTCTGCTCATTTCCTTTAATGCCTTTTTTGCTGCCTCCGAGATCGCCCTAATTTCTTTAAATGAACAGAAAATCAAGCTGGAGGCCCAAGCTGGCGACAAAAAAGCTGCCCTCATCTTGAGCCTGCTCAGTGAGCCCAGCCGTTTTCTTGCTACCATTCAAATTGGAATAACCCTAGCAGGCTTTATGGCCAGTGCCTCAGCCTCTCAGTCTTTTGCCGGGCCGCTGACAGATGTATTGAAAAGAACTGGCCTTCCCCTTTCGCCAGCCCTCTTAAATGCTGTGGCTATTTCCCTGATTACTTTTATTTTATCCTATTTCACGCTTGTTTTTGGCGAGTTAGTGCCCAAGAGGCTTGCCATGCAAAAAGCAAGGGGCATCTCTCGCTTTGCAGCCAGACCCCTAGCTTGGCTGGCCCGAATAACATCCCCTTTCGTCAGCCTTCTCACTGCATCCACAAATTTTTTCGTCCAGCTCTTTGGAGGCAGCCTCAAGCTGCAAGAAGAAGTATCTGAAGAAGAGATCAGGATGCTGGTTGACCTCGGAGAGGAACACGGCACCATCCATGAACTGGAGAAGAAATTGATCAATAACGTCTTTGACTTCGACGATAAAGTTGCCTCTGAGATCATGACCCCCCGGACAGAGATCGTGAGCCTCCCTGTGGATGCAACTTTGGAGGAGGCTGCTTCCACCATCAGCCGACATTTCACAAGGCTCCCTGTCTATAAGGACAGCATCGATAACATTGTGGGGATCATCCACGCAAAAGATTTGCTTCCTTTTATCAGACAGCCTAATGCTCACTTTGATTTGGGAAAAATGATCCGCGAGGTTTACTTCGTTCCGGAATCGAAAAAAATCTCTGCCCTCTTTCAGGAAATGCAAAAGCAACAAGTTCATTTGGCTATTGTCCTCGACGAATACGGCGGGACAGCGGGACTTGTGACAATCGAAGACCTCTTGGAAGAGATCGTTGGCAATATCTTCGATGAATACGATGACAGCACTGAGCTTGAATACGAACAGCTTGATGAAAACACTTATCTCTTCTCAGGCAGAATTGGCCTCGATTTGGTAGAAGAGCTGCTGCAAATTCAGCTGCCAAAAAGCCAATATGATACTCTAGGCGGCTACCTAACAGGCGAGCTGGGCCGAGTCCCCAACCCTGATGAAAAGCCGGTTTTGGAACTAGATAACGTAGTCTTTAGGGCTGAAAAAAACGATGGCAAAAGGATCCTCAAAATCAAGGCTTGCAAAGGATAGCTGTCCTGCAGCTCTCTCCAGATCAGGATAGGGGGCGGCTTTAGCCGCCGACCCTCCTACACCACCGTACAAGCCGGCCTGGCATACGGCGGTTCGTCAGAATGAGCACTCAGCGAGTATCTTTGATACCCGTTGCCGCCGCCTCTTCCGTTCTTGGACGCCGAGAATACGCTCGGCACTCCATGCATACCTTCGGGCTCCACCCTATTCTCTGCAGGTCAGCCCTCATATGAGGTTTTCTGCTTTCTTCGCATATCCGTCGAGTACCGCAAACTTCCGAGACCTCCTGACGTTCGATCCTTCAGCAGATTTCATCGACTATCTGCCTACTATGACCTCTGCTGACTTCTGGCAGTTCAGTCATACATTACTGCACGGGTCGCCATATCGAAGTAAATCTTCGTGGCATATCTGCCAGACCTCCCCGGGTAAGAGCGATAGCCTTCATCCCATGGGGCAGTGTTGGACTTCGTTTTGTTTGGCAAACTCGTCCACTCCATTCAGCCTCATATGCGGTTCTTGTTCATCGGGTCGGGACTTTGCCGCCGGCTTCCTTCAGATTCCACCTCGCGATGGACACCCTTGCCTTTGGCTAGTGGTTCCCACTGCCAAGCCCACAGCGGACTTTCACCGCCAAGCTATCGCCCATGCCGGGCGCACCACCAACAAAAAAGGCCATGGTTGCCCATGGCCTTTTTTTGTGTATCCTAACCCTTGAGAGAAATCCCACTCTTCTGCGAAAGGGTCTTTTTGAACTCATCCAGGCTCTTGACTAGTATGCTTGTATGAAAGAGCTCCTTGAGAATTCGCTCGTCCTGAATCTTTTTCACCTGTGCTTTAATATCATCGTCCATACTGCCAAACCGTGTTTGGAGGATCACCACAATGGAATCCTGCCGCTCTTCTCTTTTCCCTTCTCTTTTTCCCTCTCTTATCCCTTCTCTTATCCCTTCTTTTCGTTTTTCATTCAATAAATACTCGGTCACAGAATTTTTCCCACTGAGGAGTATTTGGTCGAGTATTTG
>LFRM01001429.1_pt1 | contig 10711 bp, 11 predicted proteins | sample 618341 | NCBI WGS metagenome assembly LFRM01 (sample SAMN03654438, study PRJNA283298) | anaerobic digester metagenome | isolation source: pool of bioreactors CSTR01a, CSTR02a, and CSTR03a thermophilic anaerobic... | place: Denmark: Kgs. Lyngby | collected 2014-05-21 | reverse complement strand
TTATCGCCAATTTCCGCCGCGACTTTTTCGCCCTTTTCCAGCGTGCGGTTCAAAATGGCCACATTGGCGCCGCAAGCGCCCAGCGCCTTGGCCATTTGAGAACACAGGACGCCGGCACCGCCGGTAACAACAGCGGTTTTTCCCTTCAGATCCACATAAAACGGCAGTTTCAATCCGTTATCCTCCTCAATTTATGGCTGTCTTCCGATATAGCTGAGTATGCCCCCGTCCACATACAGGATATGACCGTTGACAAAATCACTGGCGCGGCTGGCCAGAAAAACGGCCGGGCCGACCAGGTCATCGGTAGTACCCCAGCGGCCCGCCGGGGTGCGCGCGGTCAGAAAGCTGTCAAAGGGGTGGGGGCTGCCGTCGGGCTGTTTTTCGCGCAGCGGCGCGGTTTGCGGCGTGGCGATGTAGCCCGGGCCGATCCCGTTACACTGGATGTTGTGTGAACCGTATTCGCTGGCGATGTTGCGCGTCAGCATCTTGAGGCCGCCCTTGGCGGAAGCATAGGCGCTGACGGTCTCACGCCCAAGCTCGCTCATCATGGAGCAGATATTGATTATCTTGCCGCCTCCCTTTTTGATCATTGCCGGGATAACGGTCTTTGCACAGATGAAGGGGGCGTTGAGATCCACATCGATCACCTGACGAAAATCCTTGGCGCTCATTTCGGTCATGGGGATGCGCTTGATGATGCCCGCGTTATTGATAAGAATGTCGATTACGCCAACTTCCTCCGCGATGCAGCGGACCAAGTCGGCTACGGCATCCTCATCGGTAACATCGCAAACGTATCCGCGGGCCTCGATGCCCCTTTCCTTATAAGCGGTCAGACCGCGGTCCACCAGCTCCCGGTTGATGTCATTGAACACGATGGCGGCGCCGGCCTCGGCCAGGCCGCACGCCATGGCAAAGCCGATGCCGTAGCTGCCTCCCGTGATCCAGGCCACTTTGTCCTTCAGAGAAAAAATATCCATGTCAGCGCCTCCTTACATGATGTCCTTCATGGCCACGTGATCCATATCATCAAAGTCCTGATTTTCGCCCACCATCCCCCAAATGAAGGTATAGTTCTGCGTGCCGCTGGCGGCATGGATACTCCAGCTGGGGGAGATGATCGCCTGAAGGTTGCGCATAACGACGTGGCGGGTCTCATGCGGCTGCCCCATGTAGTGCATGACCAAGGCGTTATCAGGCAAATCGAAATAAAGATACACTTCCATCCTGCGGTCGTGAGTGTGGCAGGGCATGGTATTCCAGACACTGCCGGGCTGCAGCGTGGTCATACCCATCACCAGTTGGCAGGATTCAACCTGCCCAGGCAGGATGTACTTGCAGATGGTGCGATGGTTTGACTGTTCAAGCGTCCCAAGTTCCACGTTAGCGCAGTCTTCGGGCTTAATGAGCTTAGTGGGGTAACTCTTGTGCGCGGGCGCGCTGTTGAGGTAAAACAAGGCAGGTTCAGCCGCGTCATCACTCTCAAACATGATATCGCGGCAGCCGCGCCCCAAATAGAGGCCATCCCGGTGGCGCATCAAATGGCTTTCGCGGTCAACGGTGACTTTGCCGGGCCCGCCCACATTGATAACGCCCATTTCGCGGCGCTCCAGGAAATACGCCGCTCTGAGTTCATCGCCCGCGTCCAGCTTAAGCGCTTTGTTCTTTGGCACGGCGCTTCCCGAAATAATGCGGTCAATGTGGCTGTAGACCAGCTTGATCTCATCGGGCGCAAACAAATCGTCCATCAGGAATTCTTTTCTAAGCTGCGCCGTATCCATTTTCTTGACGCCCTCGGGTGATGATGCAAACCTTACTTCCATTGAGTCCTCCTTGTCTTTGAATACGATAATCGTTTATTGCAGCAGGTGGATGCCGAAGCCGGCGATCTCCTCCTTGAGATAAATGAAGCGCGGCTGCCCGTCAGGGGTATACATCAGGGTGGTCTCGTCAAACACAAACCCCAGGTTTTCCAGATGCCGGCGGGCGCGGGCAACAGAATTGACTTTAAGGGCGATATGTCCGTGCGTGCCGCGGCCCTTGTGTTTCATTATTTCAAAGCTCTCGCCCACAAAGCAGCCGGCATCGCTGTCGCGCTCTATGGCCCAGCCAGTGAGCAGACTAAGCCGCTGCGCCGCCTTCAAGGCTTCGGCTTCATCCACGTTATTGACGCCCACATGCAGTATACGCATGCCCAGCACCGCTTGCACCGCTTGCGCGGTGAGACGCTCGACCCTCTGCCAGTCACGCTGTTCCACCGCATCCCCGGGCACCATCCAGGAACCGCCGCACGCCAACACCTGCGAAATACCAAGATAGTCCTGCAGGTTCTTTTCATTGATGCCGCCGGTGGGAATAAATCGCATAGCGGAATAAGGCCCCAGGAGGGCCCTGAGCATCTTCGCGCCGCCCAGCGGCTCCGCCGGGAAAAACTTGACGGCCTTGAGGCCCATCTCCATAGCTTTTTCGATATCCGATGGCGAAGAACAGCCGGGCACGACGGGATAACCCTTGTCCAGGCAGTGGCGCACCACCGTGGGATTGAAACCGGGCGTCACAATGTAGCGGGCGCCCGCTTTAAAGGCCAAGTCGGCCTGCTCAGAGGTCAACACTGTGCCTGCGCCCAGAAGGATATCGGGCAGTCCCTCATGGATCAGGCGGATAGCTTCCAGGGCGGCATCACTTCTGAAAGTGATCTCAGCCACCGGCAAGCCGCCCCTTTTGAGCGCGGTACACAACGGCACAGCGTCCTTAGCATGCTCCACCTTAATAACAGGCACTAAGCCTGTCAATGACAGCTCGTCCAGCATATGGCCTCCTTCATACGTTTCCGCCCGGGCCACGCCCAAGCGAATAATTCCACGTATGAATTATAGCACATCAAGCGGCCCTAAACAAAGGTTTCGCGCATGGGATGGAAGACGTCCAGCAGAACGCCTTCTTCCTGCGCCTGTACGCCGTGGGGCGTATTGGATTCTATAAGTACGGCGTCTCCCGCTTCGGTCACGACGGTCTCGTCGCCCAAAGTAAACACAAACCGTCCCCTCAACACATAGCTGATTTGCGTATGCGGATGCGCGTGTATTTGCCCCACTGCACCCTTTTCGAACGCAATTTCGCACAGCATCATATCCTGGTTATAAGACAGCACCTTGCGCCGGACGCCCGGCTCTGCCTGGACGCTGCCGATGTCTTTTCCGCTGATGAACATGATTTCTCCCTAAATGAGGCCCGGCAGCCAGAGTGAAATGGCAGGAACAAACGTCACAATGAGCAGCACCGCCACCATAGTAAAGTACATGGGCAGCATCGCTCGGGACGTCGCTTCCAGCGTAGTCTTGCCCACGGCGCAGCCCACATAAAGGGCGCTGCCCACCGGCGGCGTGCACAGTCCAACCGCGAGGTTGAATATCAACATCACACCGAAATGCACAGGATGCATCCCGATGGCGGGACTGGTGACCACCGGCAGGAGAATTGGCGTCATGATCATAATGAGCGGCGCCATATCCATAAAAAAGCCCAGCACCAGAAGCAACGCATTAATGAGAAGCAGCAGCACGAACTTGCTGTTTGTAACAGCCAGCAGAGCGGCAGCAATTTGATCGGGTATGCGCAAATCAGTCATCATATACGCAAACGCCTTTGCGGTGGCGATGAGCGTCATAACGATAGCCAGTGTCTTGAGTGAACGTCGGAGAACGTGTCCGAAATCGCGGATCTTTGCGGTTCCAAAAACAATGTAGGTGATAATGAAAGTGTATACACAAGCAACAGCGGAGGATTCCGTCGCCGTGAAAACGCCCGCGCCCACGCCGCCCATGATGATGACAAAAATCATCATCGGCGCAATGGCGCCCAATAGGATCTTGGACCTTTTCCCCCGATAATCCACGTGTTCGCCCTTGGGAAAATCATAATGATTAGCGAGAAAAAAACACAGCACCATCAGTCCAATACCGAGCATAATTCCCGGTAAGAGCCCTCCGATAAGCATATTGCCCACCGTAACGGTACCGCCCGCCGCGAGGGCATATATGACCATGTTGTGGCTGGGCGGGATAAGCACGCCCTGGCACGCCGTAGCCACCGTCAACCCTACGGCAAATTCCGCCTTGTAGCCTTGTTTTTTCATCATAGGAACCACGATAGAACCCAAGGACGATACGTCCGCGACCGCGGAGCCCGAAATGCCGCCAAAGAACATCGAGTCCATCACGTTGACGTAAGCAAGACCGCCGCGAAAGCGTCCCACGGCTAATTTAGCAAATTCCACAATCTTATCGCTCATACCGCCTTCCGCCATGATCTCCCCCATCAAAATGAAAAAGGGTATGGCCAACAGCGCAAAATTGTCCGCGCCGTCCACCATCTGGCGCACCATGACGGACAGATTCGTGCCGCTGATCAAAGCACTGCCAAGCGTAGACAACAGTAAAGAAAACGTAATGGGCACCCTGAGCATCATCAATACGAAGAATGCCCCTATTAGGACCAGTGTCGCCCAAAAAGATGTGTCCATTATTCTGCAGCCCCCTTTGTGATGTTCTTCTTTTCGTGCATGACCTGCGCGGAATAATCCACTTCGGGGTCGCTGTACATGAGATCGTCGGGCTTGAGGACACCGGTCAAAAAAAGGATGCAGTCGTATATGATAACGGCGCCCGCAACGGGTACCGATATGTATCGCACCCAATTGGGAAGGCCCGTCATGGGTAGAGTGCCCGACAAACGCATCATCCTGAGCACCCGGCTGCCGCCCTCCACCAGCATAAACAATCCGCACAGCAAAACGCAAAGATCGCCCAGCACGATGAACGCCTTACGCCACGCACCGTCCTTCTTGAAGCGGTTATAAATGACATTGACCGTCATATGAACGTGATCCCGCACGCCCATGGCGCATGCCATAAAAACAAACACTGTGACCATCAATCGCGGTACTTCTTCCGCCCAGCCCACGCCTGTATTGAATACGAAGCGCAAAATGACGGTATAAGTAATCAGTATCACCATCATCACCAGCGATACTTCCGCAATAAGGAGCAAAACCTTATGGATCGCGTGGTCAATCTTCCTCAGCATTTCGGCCACTTTTCGCCTCCTGATCATGAAAGCCGGAAGAAGCACAGGGCTTCTTCCGGCTAAATTAGAACTTAGAAATCCTTGCCGATTTCTTTGATTTGGTTAATGATATCCATCCACTCGGAGCCGAACTCTTCATACAGCGGCGCCATCTTTTCTTCAAACTCGGCGCGCGCTTCTGGGGTCAATTCGATAACTACAGTACCTGCTTCACGTACAATGGCTTCGGCAGCAGCTTCCTTCTTCGCCCACTCGGCGATCTCATATTCCTGCGTGTCCTTGGCTACCTGCCTGATGATCTCAGCATCGGCGGGATCCAACGATTTCATGACTTCAGCGGAGGCCAAAAGCACTTCGGGCACACGGGTATGCTGGTCGAGAATGTAGTAATTCGCCGCTTCATAATCACCCATGTTCTGGTATGTGGGCCAGTTGTTTTCGGCGCCGTCGATGGTGCCCGTGGATATGGCCTGCTGCACGTCGTTGGGGCCAATCCCGGTGATGGGCGCGCCGCCCAGCAGTTCCACCATGCGCACCATCATCGTATTGTTCTGCACGCGGATCTTGAGGCCCGCCATATCCCCCACGGTTTTGACTTCCCTGGTCACATAGAAGGAACGGGAGCCGGCATCGTAGTAGCAAAGGCCTACCAGGCCGGAGTCAGGGCTCTTTTCGATTTCCGCAAGGAAACCCTGGCCGATTTCACCGTTGAGTATTGCCCACATGTGTTCGCCGCTTTTATAAAGATAGGGCATCTGAATGGCGTTGAGCGCGGGCACGAAGTTGGAAACAGGGGAGGCGGATACGCGGGCAAACGCCAGGTCGCCCAATTGGAGTGCCTCAATGGCGCCTGTTTCTTCGCCATAAAGCGTTCCGCCTGAATACACCTCAACCTTAATGCGGCCTTCGGTCTTTTCTTCTACCAGACGGGCAAATTCATGGTCGGCCAAAGTAGTGGGATAGCCTTCCGCGTGTACTTCGGACATTTTTAGCACCGTCTGAGCGGACACGGAAGTAACAAGGGAGAAGGTCATCAGGAGTGCCATAAGAACAACAAGCATTTTTTTCATTGGGAATACCTCCTATAATTTATGGGGTGTGAACCCCATTTTGTCCGAAGGGCATGCGAAGGTTGGTCCATTAAGTTGCTTAGTTGAATGGGGTGCCTATGGGTGGGCCGAGAAAGGGAAAATCTCACTCATTTGTTGCGCCAAACAGTCTGTCAAAGGCAGCTGTTGCCATGAAGAAAGCGCCCACCCCCTTTAGGTCATTGTCTCTGGTCGGTTCACAAGCGTAGGATTCGAAGGATCCGTTTCGATATGGTTTGCCCTCCAAGCCTGCTGACGCGCAGGTTCCAACGAGCGTGTATCGCCCATTTCTCTCAGCCAGGAAGTTGTGCAACAGTCCGTTGTAGGCTTGTTCCGCATTGGCGCGAAATGATTCGTCTATCCGGCCTGTAGATATCGCTTTGCATAGAGCATAGGTAAACATGGCAGATGCTGAAGCCTCCAGATAATTGCCCTCTCTTTCCCCTTCATCCAGAATTTGAAACCATGAGCCGGTCTTATGCTGGTACCTAAGCACATTTTGCAGCAGTTCTTTAAGTATTCTGCTGATTTCTACGGTGCTCGCATAATTCGGCGGCAAGTGATCCAAGACATCTACACACGCTACAACGAACCATCCCAGCCCTCGGCCCCAAAGTGCACTGGATCGTCCGGTGGAAGGATCCGCCCACGGCCTGCTTTTCGTGGCGTCATATCCGTGTACCATCAAGCCGCTTTCTTTGTCGTAATTCAGACGATAGGCCGTGAGTAGGTTTCCGAAAACCTCGCCAAAGTCTGAAGACCCGAGCGCAGCCTCATATTCTGCCAAGAAGGGCATGCCCATGTATATGCCATCAATGAGCAGAATTTCGGTCATGTTTCTCTTGTGCAGGAAGTTGCCGAAGCTGGCTTTGGGATGTGTTCTAAATTGATCACGTAAGTTTTCGGCGGCCAGCTTGTACTTCTCATTTCCTGATTTTTGATAAAGCCTTAGGAGCGCTCTGCCGGACACAATGCTGTCCACCTCGTAGGCTTCTTTGTTGTAGTCCGGTATGTTGCCATGGTCGTCAATTTGAGGATCCAGACTGTTTTTCACAAAATCGAAGTAGGCCCGTTTTCCGTTCGTTTCGTAGAGAAGCATGATACCAAGCAGCGCCACACCATATTCGTGATCCCATTTATCACAAAGAAGGGGATGGGAACTAATGAAATCGTCGGCCAGCCGGTGACCTTTCCGGCTCAGCTCTCTCACAGCAGGATCTTGATGACGCATTTACGCACCGGTACGGAATTGCCGCTTGCCTTACGGGGCTGATGGCCATCCTGGGGGAACAGCAGCATGAAGACATCATCCTTGAGGGTTACATAGCTGCCATCCACATCGTGCAGCAAGTCGTAGTCGTCCTGAATGTTGTAGGGCTGCTTGGGGTTCATACCCTTGATAGGATGGTAACCGATCTCTTCTACGCCGTTAATGAGGTACTGCACATCCACGTGATACTCGTGGGATTCCCATGGCGGGTTATCCATGGTATCATATTCCTGAATGAGGGCTATCACGCGCTTGCCGTCTATCTCATAGCGGCCCGCAGCCAGTTTTGAGAAATCGGTGGACTTGATGAACTCCATGGCCTTGTCAAGGCCGGGCAGCATATCGTAATAGTGATGGCCGTATTTGAGCGTGTCAATAATCATGTTTTCTCTCCAATCATGTTATCTTTCTTTGTGCAGGCAGTATTGTTCTATACATGGACTTAGCGACGCCTTAGCCCGCTTGCGTTGATTAGATGTTAGCGCAATACCTTGAATGAATAAAGTGCAGAATTGCGCAAAAACATTGCAATATTCGTCAAAAAGGGATAATCTGGCAAAAAATGAGCCATGGAGGATCGGAATGGGCAGGAAAATCAACATTTTCAATGACCGCCAGACCATGAATACCGGGGAGTATGAGGTCTTTCACTATAAAGACGCCAGACCCGGCGGCATCATGCTGCACAACCATGACTTCTATGAAATATATCTGCTGCTGGGCGGCGAGGTGGAATATCAAATTGAGAACATCACCTATCCCCTAAGTCGCGGCGACATGCTGCTGGTATCACCCATGGAGCTTCACCGTCCTATCACCAGGCGGGAGGGCGCCGTTTACGAACGCATAGTGCTATGGGTGGACAGGCGGCACCTGCGCATTCTCAAGCAGATCCACGGCCTTGACTTTGAGCATTGCCTTGACCCGGGGAGAGCCAGGCACAGCAATCTGATGCATCTGGGCCGGGAAAATCTGAGTCTGTTGCTTGGCCTGATGAACCTGATGCTGCGGGAGGAGGAAGATAAGCAGTACGGCAGCGAGCTCATGCGCAGCTCATTCTTGCTGCAAGTACTCATCCTGGTCGTGCGCCTCAGCCAGGGGCAGCCCAGACTGAGTGAAAGCCTCACGTCTGACTCCCTTGTTGACCAAGTCTTCGACTATATCAACCGGAACATCACGCAGGATCTGTCACTTGACAGGCTCAGCGGGTTGATGTACATGAACAGCGGCACGCTGTCCAGGCGCTTCAAGAAGCAGCTGGGAACAAGCATCCCCGAATACGTGCGGCATAAGCGGCTGACCATGGCGCGAAACATGCTGCTTGAGGGAGAAAGACCCACCGCTGTAGCGCTAAAGTGCGGCTACGCAGACTACTCCAGCTTTTTTCGCGCCTTTAAGGCCCGCTATCGGAGCAGCCCCAGGGAGTTTGTGAAAACGCTGGACAGGAGCGCCGACGTCGTCCATGTAAGTTAGTCATACATATCGGGCAGTGCGCGGCGGTATTGAATCATATCCCCCAGGCATGTGCCCTATCCCGCCCACGTTGATTGTTCCGAATGTTCACTGACAAGCAAGTATTCTATTGCCAAAGCAACGCAATGCAGGGTATCGCTTTTTTGATATATTGCGCTCCTTTCGCAGTACCTTCAGCTCCTTTTCCTACATGGCAACAGGCGTCTTGCTTCCTTCTGCTCTATAGTGCTTTCCCCGCTTGTGAAGCACATCTTCGGCGATCCCCTGATCATCGGACGCGGCTCGCACACTCTTGAGTGTGTAGCTTAGTTTACAGCATGATTCTTGAACCGCTCGCCATATTGACTCCGACGCTTCGGTATGGCTTCGTTCTCCTGTTTTTGCGCCAACTCTTTTACAACGGTGCCCGACATCTAATCGCTTTCCCCCAAAAATGAGTTCATCTCTTCAAACAAATCAGTATCGATGGCTGCATATAACTGGGGATCATCCACATCGTTTCGTTCGCCTTGGCTTCCTTTCCTGAGCTCAATTGCCTCATCGGACAAGAGATAATCATAGTGGCCATTCTTTCCCGGTCTGTCCATCAGCATGAATCTGCACTTCGGATTTTTGATGCTGTCTTTCTGTTTATATATCGCGCTTGCTCCCAAGTAATACTCATCTGTTGTACCGCTTAATACCAAAATCGGTATTTGTGATGCATCTATGCCCTTGACTGCTGAAAGAGCCCTCGTTTCTTTACCATAAACGAGGTATTCATATATTTCCGCAATCTTACCTTCAAGAAACCCAATTTTGCCTGAGTACCGCCTAACAGAGCAGCCCCACTGCTCATAGGGCGTATCAAATCCGGATGCGGATACTGCCGACCTTATTTTGTGCGGATAATTGAGAACCGCAAGCGATACATATCCGCCAAGGCTGTGTCCAAGCAAGGAAACAGGCATTTTCGAATACTCCTCGTGATGTTCGAAATGCGTAAGCACCGCATCAAGATCCTTTACGGCCTGGATGTAGTCAATCGAAGACGCACCTTCGCTGGAATAACATCCGGCGTAATCGTAGCAAAAAACCATCCATCCGCGCCGAACAAAAAACCTTACATACTCCAAATAGTCTTCGGTCGGACGTCGGTGGCCGGAACTGATCACCAATAATCTCGCAGATTCGCCGCATCCAAACAGTGTTCCCTTCAGCCTGTTCGTTCCCGAATGGATAAATATGGCCTTCTGAAAAACATCCGATAAATCTGTTTCATATCGTTGCACTGGCAAATGATTGCCATAATCTGCTCTGCAAAACTGCACCTTGTGTGCCCTATGGATTATGATCAACGAAGCAATCAAAAAGAGCGTTATCATTGTCATTCACCTCTTGTAAACTTGGTTAGCCGCAGACAGTCCATCGTTATCAGGCGTTTTCGGGTCGTGCGTGCGGCCGGTTCAATCAGGTTGCATTGTATCATATTTTTCTGTACAACTCTTATCTTGTGTTCGACTTAGCATATACCCTCCGGCGTCAGTTCCGCAACTTCAGCCCATCCAAATGCAGCAGTTCCCCGAAAACACACCGCAGCAAAAAATCCTGCGGCCCCTTCCCAACAATTCCATCAATACTAATCCCACATGCAAAAGAGAAAACAAAGGCTTCCGCTAATCGGCAGTTTATTTCCGGGAGTCTGCAAATCTCTGATTTCAGGCGTTCCCGAGCCGGTTTACTGATTTTTACGTGACATCAGGACAAAGCCTCAACGCGCGGCGTGCACGCAGATAACCCCATCAAGGACTGT
>LFRM01360145.1_pt2 | contig 10717 bp, 7 predicted proteins | sample 618341 | NCBI WGS metagenome assembly LFRM01 (sample SAMN03654438, study PRJNA283298) | anaerobic digester metagenome | isolation source: pool of bioreactors CSTR01a, CSTR02a, and CSTR03a thermophilic anaerobic... | place: Denmark: Kgs. Lyngby | collected 2014-05-21 | reverse complement strand
TTATGATGTGCTGCTCGGCGAAAAGGTAGCCCGCGACTCCGAGGCCAAAACAATGCTCGATATAATCTTTGAAGGAAACGTTTACGACCTCGGCGTCAACCTCGGTTACTATGGCATCTTCTCCAGCCAGCTCTCAAGCGCTTCGCCCAACAACTCAAGATACATCAAAGCCAGCAGAGCCGGCATTGAAAAAACAATTGCCGATTACATAGAAGGCTGCAGCAAATACTCAAGTAAATAATTTCCGCACACAGCCAATTGTACAGCAGCCACAATGAAGAAAACCCACCGAAATATACGGGTTTTACCTTCGCCTGTGCACCATATACCTCACAACATCCGTCTTTGTATTATATAAACAAAAAAATCCCGCAGACGCTTTGTCTGCGGGATTTTTGGCAGGGGCAGAAGGACTCGAACCCTCGGCACGCGGTTTTGGAGTTCAATGCATAGTCTATTCCAGCACAATTCAGCCGTGAAAAACGTCAAATATATGAGGTTTTTCATGGTTTTTGCCGCAATATCTTGATGAAACTATAGTATTATATACCTCATGGGGGCGATAGTTCCCAATTAGTTTCCAACGGCTATAATAACAATCTGATATTACGCCTGCTTTCCCTATATGTCACGTGAAGCGTGTCCCTCACCAGAGAGCATGCGCGCGAAGAAGGTGTTACCTGACGATCGATCGCCCGCTTCTTGCGTGTATATGCGCAGATGATGCTAGAAACAAACTGGTAATGATGAAGCAACAGTTCCTGCTCTCTGTAGCCTCTCTACTATAATGCGAAGCAAATACATATTTTTTCTCGTAATTAACAATAATATCCGCACACCGTTGCTGCCAGCGCCAAGCTTCTCGACACATATCATATATGGTCTTTTCTGCTTACGCCGTGTTTTTTCATCGTTTGAAGAACCGCCAATATAGTACCGATATTGTTACGATAATACAAAAGTGGTTTTTGTACAGATTCTTTCACCGATTTGTAACCAGCGAAATGTATTACTGTGGAGATATTGTGCTCTAAAAATACTCTCTCAAGCCTTGACATCGAAACAACATCGATCGCATAGCAGGGGTTTATCAATTCCAATTTTCTGAATTTATTTAGTTAATTCTGAACACCACTCACATAATAATAAGTCTGGTTACAATTCCTTGAATTCTTATAAGAGTCCTACCAATATATATGTACCTGAATCCGTATGGAGCTATTATAACAATAACAGGAAATAAATAAGCTATATGAATCAATTGAGAAAGCAGAGAAAGTTTAGGCTTCCCATTACTTCTATAAACTTTGCTATTATAGTTTCCGAAAATAATGGTCAATGCACTTGTTATTGCCCAAAGACCGATAAAATTAGTNNACCCGCCAATCACGCATATATAAAATCAAAAATATGAACACAAAAGTTAGCCATACAGCATAAAGCGCTAAAAAGAAGACGGTTCACTTAATAAAAACAAGACCGAATACAAAATCCGCCTCTTACGGTGAATTCTGTATTCGGTCTTTAGCACGTTGGTTTTGCAGTCAAAATATCGCTTACAGTATACCTTGTAAACACTGAATTTAGTCAATTAACAAGCAGATCAGTCCGTTTTCGGTATGAACTTATCGCTTTCCTCCAGCTCCAACCAGTCTGCAATCTTTCTAAAATTAGAGGGAGCAGTCTGAAATTTCGCAGGATGATGCGCGTCCGAGCCGAAATAGAACTTACATCCCTTGCGTTTTGCGGTAAAGTAGACTCTGCCGATAATTTCCCTTTCCTCTGCGGAATATGAATCAAAATTCAGATTCAGCTCGATTCCGACTTTTCTATCGGCGGCTTTTTCAAACAGGATTTCGAGCGTTTTCTGTTCGATCATTGAAAACACTTTCAGATGATCGTCCCATTGTCGCGGGGCTGTCAATCCGTCGGTAATATGCGCAATGCCGGTTTTCTCGAAAGGAATATCCATGTCAAGAAACGCATCAAGCCGTTTGGCCCAAAGATACGCGCGACGCTCCAAAGAATCCGCATCTGCAATGTCTATAGTGAACCCTTCCATGTGGAGGTGGTTGATTGGCACTATAACAAAATCGAAGCGGTCAAAATGCTCTCGTGATACGCCGAGTGTAAGATTTTTATCAAAATCGGTCTCGCAGCCGAAAAGGAACTTTGTATGTTCGCCCTGAGGAAGCGGCAGAACTGCGCTTATATGCGCAAAATCCTGCGCCTTATACCAGTCGCTTGCTCCCGGAACGGTTTCGTCCCAGAAATGGTCGGTAATGCAGATTTGACTAAAGTTGTTGGCGATGGCATAATCCAGTATCGCCCGGGGTGTCTGGTTGCTGTCGCCGGAACAAAGGGAAAGGCCTGAATGGATATGATAATCGTGATCAATTATGTATTTCACAGTTTATTCGCCTTTCTTGTTTCAATACGAGCAACGCGGCTTATTATTTTGAGATTGACTGATCCCAATTTTCATCAGGCTTTTTGGGAAGTTCATATTGAACGTATAACAGAAGTCGCGCCGCTCGATGATTTGTACCTGAACCGTTCCCCCAAGGAACACATCAAAAGATTTCCGGCTCCTCTTGTGTCCAGTGATCCCAGTATTCGACGCCTCTCCACAGTCCGTCGAGAAAAGCTCGGTGAGTCGTTTCTAAGTTGCACCACTCATCGATGCGTGATAGATTGAACGCGTCGCAATCGCCAAAGAAGCGGTTGACCTCCTCGGCATCGATCTTGTTATAAAGCATTGCGGCGCGCTTGAGTCTTACCCAGCGAATCGAAAGACGGTTCTTTTCGACTCTGTACAGTCGCAGTGCGTCACCGGAAACGGCTGCAGCGGCTTCGTCAAAGAGCTTATCGTACCTGTCTAGCATATCCTCCGACAGAAAACCGTGGACGGGTTTGTCGTTGAAGCCGACGTGGATATTGTCCTGCTCCACCTTATCGCAAAGCAGGTTAAGATATTTGTCGAGGTAGGGCGCTGCGGCTCCATAGTAGTACTCCATGAACTCGCGGCGATGCTTTTCGATATCACAATAAGGATCCCAAAGCAGTTTCGAAATCAGATAAAGCCTCAGCTCATTAAAATCTACACCTCCGCGTGACGCGCCACACGCCTGCTCAAAAATTCCGCGCACGTTGTTTTTGACCATTGCCTGAATGTTGGGCTGAAGCACACGCCAGTTCGGATNNAAGTTCGGATGCGGTGTAGAATTTTATGTACTTTATATTATGGAAAGTTTTAATAGCCAGAGCTTATTTGGGTACCGGAACCGTCGAGTCTCTCGTAATGCTGAAATACCATGGTCAAGATCACTTTCTGGGATTTCCTTTTCCTTAGCGATCTTATAGCTGTATTCGGCATGGGTCTGCAGCAACTGATATTCCAAATTTGTGATTTTACCCGTTTTATTGAGAATATCGGATGCGATATAAATTTTGCCGATGTCGTGCAGCAAAGCACCGTTTGTAAATCCGAGCCGATCGCCTATTTTACATTGCGAGCTCTTTAACACGTCTTTGATGCCCGCAGTGTATACGTCTCGACAACCTTAGAGAGTAGTGCGTTGATCGATTGCTCCACACGCTTTTCGAGCACCTTATTTGTGGCAATCAGAGACTCTTGCTGCTTTTGTACCTCCTCTTCGAGAATTGTGTGATCCGTTATGTCATGAACCAGCCCATCGAAACTGATGATATCACCTTTTTCATTCCTAACGTGCTGTACATGAACACCTCGAAAACTAATGGAACTGTTAATGGAAAACGAAGCATCAATACGCGAAGGCACCATTCCTCAATGGATGAGTCCGGACCCCTGTAAAGATGGCGGTAGCATAAGTTCCCAAATAGATCGCAACCGGGCGATTTGACGCTAAAACCAACACCTCTTGTGAAACAGAAAAAGCCCGTAAATCCTTGAATCTACAGGCTTTTTAAAGACTTGCCCATGGCAAGTCTTGGCAGGGGCAGAAGGACTCGAACCCTCGGCACGCGGTTTTGGAGACCGCTGCTCTGCCAGCTGAGCTATGCCCCTTTATCTTCTTTTGTCGCTTGCTCAGCTATTTTATCACATTGCCACCAATTTGTCAATACCTATTTCCGCACAGCTGCCGGGATTACCGAAATTATTTTATAATATTTAACAGTTCGGATTAAATATGATGAGGCATGCGTAATTATTATATATTATAATATGATATGATACGGTATGAAAGGGGAGATTTGGCGTGACCGATCCGTATTCCGTGCTCGGGGTTTCTCGCGATGCCACGGACGAAGAGATAACCCGCGCATATCGCTTGCTCGCACGCAAATATCATCCCGACCTCAATCCCGGCAACAGGCGTGCCGAGGCCAATATGAAAAATATCAATGCCGCTTACATGCAGATACAGGCAGAACGCAGCGGTAAATCATGGCGCTCGACTCAAGGTTGGGGATACGACCCCGACGCCGGCACACAAAGGAAAACGCGCACCGGCTATGGATACGGGCCGTTTGGTGGATACCACAACACCGGCTCCTATTACCGCTACGGCGAAAGACCATACGGAAACAATGCTTACTACAGCCGTCGCTATTATCGCAGGCGCGAGGCGCCCCTTATATTTGGTCTGTTCGCCTTCCCGATTTGGCGCTTGATATTTGCAGTCATTCTTCTGCGTATTGTGCTTGGAGTTGTTTTTTCTCTGCTTTATGCATTGGCGGGTCAAGATTATTATTACTGGAGACAACCTGACAACATACCGACCGAGCGCATTGAGTACCACTCTACCTATGAAGCTGATCCGGAGGCTGATTATATAATCTTATGATGGAAATGTTCAGGTCCTGGCTTATGGTGCAATTTTCCGGCAGGTACGGCACAGACAGGCTCGGCAAAGCATTGCTGTGGGCGACTGTAGCACTTGCCGCAATCAACATTTTCGCCTCGTCAATTGTTTTATACGGCATTCAAACAGCCTTGCTTATGTGGGCGCTGTTTAGGTTCCTCTCGCGCGACCATGCAAGAAGAGTCGCCGAAAATGCCGCCTTTGAGCGTCTTCTTCAGAGCACTAAAACCTTCTTCAAGCTCAGGCGCAGCATGATGCGCGACAGGAAAACACATGTGTTCAGGAGATGCCCCCACTGCAAGGCGATGCTCCGGCTCCCAAGATCAAAGGGGCATCACACCGTTCGCTGCCCGCGCTGCTCAAACCGGTTTGAACTTGACATTTAAACGCCGCCGATCCATGCATATAAAATGGTCGGCAGCTTTTTTGTGTTTTGCCGGTAAATATTGACCGAGCCGCTCGATTTTTGGTATAATGAGTAACCGATTGTGAGGATACTTTGACTGTATGAAACTGATTAAATATCTGCGAAAATATCGAGTTCAGACTATTTTGGCGCCCCTGCTCAAATTGCTTGAGTGTTTTGTCGACCTTGCGGTACCTGTTATAACCGCGAATATAATCGACATCGGGGTGAGGGGCGGCGACAAAAGCTATATATTCCGCGGCTGCGCGCTTATGGTATTGCTTGGACTTGCGGGGCTTGCAGTCAGCGTTACCGCTCAGTATTTTTCCGCGGTCGCGGCTGTGGGCTTTTCGTCCGAGCTGCGCAGGGCAACGTTTGGGCACATCCGGTCGCTCGACTATTCCACCCGGCGCAAGCTGGGCAACAGCACGCTTATAACCCGCCTGACAGGCGACATCAATCAGGTGCAAAACGGGCTTAACCTTTTCCTCCGCCTTTTTATGCGGAGCCCTTTTATAGTGTTCGGCAGCGTCGCGATGGCTTTTTCGATCAACTCTCGAATCGCCGTTATTTTTGCGCTTGTGGTGCCGGTGCTGGCAGTCGTGCTGTTCGGTATAATGCGGATTACTTCCCCGCTTTACAGGCTCGCGCAGACCAAGCTTGATGCCGTCGTGGGCGTCACGCGCTCGACGCTGTCCGGAATGCGCGTTATCCGCGCTTTTGGCCGCGAAGATGACGAGACCGCACGGTTTGCCGGAGCCTCCGACATGCTTGCAAAAGTGCAAACTCGTGCAGGCATACTCTCGGCACTCTCAAACCCGCTGTCGGGCGCAGTGATAAACGTCGCAACCATTGCGGTGCTTTATGTCGGTTCGCTTGAATTTTCGGTGGGCGGCATAACTTCGGGCTCGATAGTCGCGCTTGTCAACTACATGTCGCAGATTTTCATAGAGCTTGTCAAATTCGCAAATCTCATAGTTGTGGTAACGCGCGCCGCCGTATGCGCCGGCCGCATATCGTCACTGCTTGATATAAAGCCCGCGCTCGAATATCCCGCGGAATCGGACAAGCGTACGCCGTCGGTTTCGGACGAAGCCGTTAGATTCGAGGGCGTATCACTCACCTATCCTGATGCAGGCGACGAAAGCCTGACCGACATATCGTTTACCGCATACAGCGGCCAAACCATTGGCATAATCGGCGGTACGGGCAGCGGCAAAACCACCCTTGTCAACCTTATTCCCCGTTTTTACGACGCCACGAAAGGTGAAGTTTATATATTCGGCATACCGGCAAAAGCGTTTGGCCGGGCTGATTTGCGTTCTGTCATCGGAGTGGTTCCTCAAAAGTCGCTGCTTTTTACCGGCACTATACGCTCAAACCTGCTTTGGGGCGTCTCCGGTATATGTTCGCCTTTTGAGTTTGGCGACGAGCTGCTTTGGCAAGCGCTCGAGCGCGCTCAGGCTGCCGATTTTGTGCGCGCAAAACCTTCCGGTCTTGACGAACCTGTCGAGCAGGGCGGGCGCAACTTCTCGGGCGGCCAGCGTCAGCGGCTGACTATTGCGCGCGCGCTGGTCAGAGCCGCCGCGGCACGCCGGGCAGGGCTGCCTTTTATCCTTATACTCGACGACAGCACAAGCGCGCTTGATTTTGCGACCGAGGCTGCGCTGCGCAAAGCGATCGCGGAGCTGCACGGCGACGTCACGACCTTTATAGTCAGCCAGCGAGTCTCCTCCGTGCGGTCGGCGGATTTGGTGCTCGTGCTGGATGACGGGCGGCTGGTCGGAGCCGGAAGGCACGGGGAGCTGCTTGAAACTTGCCCCGTTTACCGCGAGATTTGTGAAAGCCAATACGGAAGCGGGGGTGAAATAGGTGCCTAAATCAAGCCGAAAAACTCTGCTCCGCGCCTTCGCGCGCCTGAAAAAATACCGGCTGCGCACTTTAGCCGTACTGCTTTGCGCTGCGGCCGGCGTATTTGCTCAGCTTGCCGCGCCAATACTTGCGGGGCGGGCTATCGACTCGATGGTAGTCGGAGAGACAGGCGTGCCCGCCGCCGTATTGTCGGCACTCTTTTTCTACGGCGCGGCCGCGGCTGTAGGCGCGCTCGCCGGTTGGGCGTCGCAGGCAATCAGCGTTGGAATTTGCACAAAAATGGCGCGCGATCTGCGCGATGAGGCCGCTGCCAAGCTGCGCACTCTCCCGCTTGCATATCTCGACAGCCATCCCGCAGGCGACATTCTCAGCCGCATCACAGTAGATGTCGAGACATTCTCGGACGGCCTGCTCATGGCATTTACCCAATTTTTCTCGGGCATACTGACAATTTTGGGCACGCTCGGATTTATGCTGGCGACCAATCTCTCCATAGGTCTTACCGTCGCGCTGGTTACTCCCTTGAGCCTTTTTTCGGCGACATTCATCTCCCGGCGCTCCTATCGCTTCTTCCGCGCCCAAAGCGAAGCGCGAGGCTCACTCACCGGCTGCGTGAGCGAGTTTATTGAAGGCGCAGACCTGGTCGACGCGTTTGCGTATGAAAAAGAGGCTGCCGCGCGCTTTGCCGAGCTGGACGGCAATTTTTGCAAAGCCAGCGTAAAAGCAACCTTTGTCGCAAGTCTCACCAACCCTGTTACGCGTTTTGTAAACGGCGTCGTTTTTGCCGGCGTTACACTTGTCGGGGCGCTCACGCCCGGAATGAGCGTCGGCACCCTCTCATGGTTTTTAAGCTATGCAAACCAGTATACAAAACCATTCAACGAAATCTCGGGAGTGCTTGCCGAGCTGCAGAATGCTGCCGCCTGTGCGGCAAGAGTGTTTGAGCTGCTTGACGCCGAGGACGAGCCTGCCGATTTAGCCGATGGAGCAGTACTTGTGCCCGACGGGTCTGTGCAATTTGAAAATGTTTCGTTTTCATATACCCCCGAAGTCAAGCTTATCCACGACTTTAGCCTGGATATTCCGCCCGGCACGCATGTCGCCATAGTCGGCCCGACCGGCAGCGGTAAAACGACTCTTATCAACCTTCTCATGCGTTTCTACGATGTCAGTTCCGGCGCCATAAAGATCTCAGGGCAGGATATACGCCACGTCACGCGCGAATCGCTTCGGCGCGCGTTCGGTATGGTCCTGCAAGACACGTGGCTCGCACCCGGCACGATAAGGGAAAACATAGCCTATGGCAACCCCAACGCGACCGACGAGGAAATACGCGCAGCCGCGGCTGCAGCACATGCCGAGAGCTTTATTCGCAGGCTGCCCAAAGGCTATGACACAGTGATTGGGGACGACGGCGGCGGGCTCAGTGCCGGTCAAAAGCAGCTGCTGTGCATCGCGCGCGTCATGCTCAGGCTGCCGCCCATGCTTATTCTTGACGAGGCGACCAGCAACATAGACACGCGCACCGAGATGAGAATCCAAAACGCAATCGCAAAGCTCACCAAGGGGCGAACCAGCTTTATCGTCGCGCACCGCCTGTCGACTATTCGCGATGCCGATTTGATTATTGTCATGCGCGACGGCACCATTGCCGAGCTGGGCAACCACAAGGAGCTGCTCGAGCGCGGCGGCTTTTACGCAAAACTTTACAACAGTCAGTTTGAACAGACATAGAAAAACCGCGGGCTAAGGCTGTATGCCTGTCCCGCGGTTTTTTATTTTTTATTTTGTAATTGTGACTTTCTTGAGCGCCTTGGACTCGTCGGGGTCGATATTTTTTACGTCTGTCAGCTTAAGCGCAATAAGCTGCAGTGTAATCGCAAACAAAAACGGCGAAATTGAGTCCATTCCCGGGGCAGCCGGAATCTTTATCGCAAGGTCCCATTTGTCCGCTATGCCGTCGTCGTCCGTAATCGCAAGAATATCGACGCCCGTGGACTCGAGATTCTGTATTCTCAACATCATGTCCGACGCATCACCGAGCAGCTTGCCGCGCGCGGCGAGAACTATCACGAGCGTGCCCGCGCCTACCTGTGCCAGCGGGCCGTGATAGAAGTCGGATATTGCATAGCCGGATACTTTTATGCGGTTGGTCTCGAGAATCTTGAGCGCGCCCTCGTACGCGATGGGATATGTTATACCGCGCGCCAAAACAAATGCGTTTTCGAGATAGCGGTAGCGCGGTATAATAGCTTCAATCTGCGCAGGCACGGTTTCAAGCAGTTTTTCGACCGCGTCCGGCAGCTTGTCCAGCGCTGCGAGCAGCTCTTCGGCCGAGCTTACCCCCGTCGATTCGGGCGGAACTTTGCCGAATCGCTGTGCCCATCTGGCGCACAGCGTGGCAAGCACATACATCTGTGCGGTAAAAGTCTTGGTGGCGGCAATAGAATGTTCCGGGCCGGCGCCGCAGTCGAGCTTGTAGTCCGCAATCTCCGAAAGCGGCGACGACGGGTCGTTTGTCAGTGCTACGGTGGGCGCACCGCACTTTTTGGCACGCTCTATAACCGATATAACATCGGCTGCTTTACCTGACTGCGACACGCCTATCACCAGCGCGCGCGACAGGTCGAGTTCGGCGCCATAGCGCGACACCACCGACGGCGTCGCCAGTGCACATGGCATGCCGAGATATATGCCGAACAAATACTGTGCGTATATGCAGGCATGGTCAGACGTTCCTCGTGCCGCGAAATATACAAATGCGGGGCGGTCTTTTTCAACACGGTCAAGAATCTTATCGATAGCCTCGTCGTTTAGGCCTCGAAGCCCCCGCAACACCTGCGGTTGAGAACGTATTTCTTTTTCAAGGTTCTTCATTTTTTCATCCTGCCTATTCTATAATGATGATTTGTGATATTTCAAGTTTGGGGAGCGTAAACTTCACTCTGCCGCCAGAGTATTCAAACGCAAGCTCCTCGCCCTCCGGCGCGGTGTAAATGCGCGCCGGCGCTTTGTCGCGCTTCAGCTCGAAACACACATTATACAGCGGCACGACGTCCTCGATTATCTCTGTGCCCTTGCCGCGCACCGATGTGTAGGCAAACAGCGCGGTCAAAACGTCGCGCTCACCCTGCCTGTAGAGTGTGACAACGCCCCTGTCGGGCAGGTTGGCGGTCACCGTACGCTCCTGGTCGGGCAGAAGCGACTTCAGTATATGAAGCACAAGCTCTTTTGCGTGCAGCTCGCCTTTTGTCGCATAGTCGGCGAACACTTTCCAGGCTATGTAGGCGGTGTTTTGCGTTACCGTCGCACCGGGACGCGACGTGCCGGGCTTGTCAGGCGCATGCTGATGCGAGCAGAAATGCTCCGGCGTGCGGTTGAAGTAAGGCTCGGCAAGCTCTGCCAGCACTGTGCCGGTAGTTGCGGTTATATTATATGCCGGACCGTACATTACATACTCCGTTATGCCGTTTACAAACCCCTTGTCCGAGCACGGCCGCAGGTATGTGGGCGAGTATGCGCTCATCCCCTCGAACTTTGCGCCAAAATCGAAGAGGAAATCTCCGTCGCGGGTGCACGACTCGCCCGAGGC
>LFRM01333103.1_pt1 | contig 10717 bp, 13 predicted proteins | sample 618341 | NCBI WGS metagenome assembly LFRM01 (sample SAMN03654438, study PRJNA283298) | anaerobic digester metagenome | isolation source: pool of bioreactors CSTR01a, CSTR02a, and CSTR03a thermophilic anaerobic... | place: Denmark: Kgs. Lyngby | collected 2014-05-21 | reverse complement strand
TGCACTTGGTATGAGTGTGCAATACCGGGCGTATTGCTGAGCCGCTCAAATAACTCTTGCTGCGCCACAGGCTCGACGAGACTGCTTTGCACCACAATGTTGTCCCACTCACCACTCACCGCCACTTCGGGGTCAAGCGGACTCAACACCGTACGCATATTTTTCACCAACTGGCGAACAAACTGACGTCTCACCGGACGGCTTTTAATGGTGATCTCAGCAAAGGGCTTAACGAAGATTTTCATAGCTGTACACAAAACGTTACGCACCCGCTAAGGACGCGAAAAAAGGTGCGCAAGTATAGCAAGTTCAGGCTTTTAGCGCGAGTAATTATGTGTTAAGGACGCAAGCAAAGCGCATTAAATAGGCGATACAGGTAACCCTATTGCAGCCTAGTAAGGCTTTTAAACGAGAGTAGGCTAAGCTGTTTATTGCCAATTCAACTGCAACAGCTGCCATTTTTTATCGTTTAACTGCCACACACTGCTGACTCGATAATGTTCAGCCCGCTCTGGAATAAGCCTTTGCGCGCCGGTAATGCCAACTTGCGCCGTACACAGACCGCGATCATAAAAGCCCTTATCTAACTGGCAATCACGATTAAGCACTAGAATATTAATGCTCTTATAACGCATAAACAGTCCCAGCATCTGCTGGCGAATTTCCTGTCGGCCATAGTGTTGCTGCGCTAAAAAATCGGTATGCAACTGCTGCATCACCGCGCTGGTTTGTTGGTTTTTGATATTTTCCTCCAGCTGGCGCGCAGCTTCTTCTAACGCATTTTGCGGATCTTTACTGCCACAGGCTAGCAAGCCCACTGTGAGCGCAGCCATCAATACCAACCTGCATGACTGGACAAGTTGCCGCCTAGCGAACGTTACTAAAACCATTGACCTCTGCCCGTTTTGCATCATTTAACTGCTCCCTATTTCTAAACTACCCTATAATCACGCATTATTTGCAATAATTGCCAGCCCTACACCGCGGCAACTTGCACAGCATACGCACTTAATAGGTTTTCCTAGCAACTATGGCTCTCCCAGAACTAACAGCTTTATTACCACACCGCGGTACAGCGCTATGGTTAACAGCAATTACTGAGCATGATCAACAAAGTATCCTTGGCGAGTGCCACCGGGATTGCCTTGCGCAGTTAACCCAACTGCAGAGTGCTTATTTTTTCGAAGCTGCTGCACAACTCTGTGCCGCACATGGTGCACTGTATACCAAACACAACTCACCCACTGAAGCCTACATCGGCAAACTGAGCAAACTAAAGGTGTATCAACAGGCCACGCCTACCGGCGGTCCTCTGCAAGTCAAAGCAACGCAGCAATCTGCCAATGAACTCAGCGCCGTTTATCTATTCACTGTCACCCAACAGCAGCAGGTACTGCTCGATGCCACTCTGTTACTGGTGTTAAACCATGCTTGAGCTTAGCCACCTTCACTACCGCTACCCTGACGCCGAACAGGATGCACTGGTCGATATCAACTTTAAAATACAGCAGGGGCAATGCATTGGCTTACTGGGGGCTAACGGTGCCGGGAAAACCACACTACTGTCGCTCATCGCACAGCTTATTACACCCAGCGCTGGGCAGTTACGCTGGCAACAGCAACCCAGTCTAGGGCTTGTACCGCAAACTCTGGCCTTCTATGCCAAGCTCAGCAGCCAAGAAAACTTACACCTTTTTGCCGATCTTTACCTGCTTAAGGGTCAACAGCGCCAGCAGCAGCTCAGCTTAGCTATCGAAGCGGCGCAGCTGGAATCGCTGCTGCATAAAAAAGCCGGTCAACTATCGGGCGGACAACAACGACGACTTAATTTCGCCTTAGGTATTTTAGCACCTGCGCAATTATTTCTATTCGACGAGGTAACCGTTGGTGTGGACAGCATCAGCCGCCAACATCTGTTAAACGCTATTAAGCAACTTAAACAGAGCGGTAAAAGCATCATTTACACCAGCCATTATTTACCCGAAATCGAGCAAATCACCGAACGCGTTATTTTGCTTAACGCAGGCAAAGTGCAGCTCGATATTGCGCTTGCCGAACAACCCAGCGCCCACAACCTAGTGATTGAATGGACCTCTGGGATACCTAACGAGTTAGTCAGGCTATGCCAGCAGCAGCAACTTGACTTTCAGCAACAACACAACAGCTTAATTATTCACGCCCTGACTCAGCCGCAATGGACAACCTTGCTCACACATATCAGTCACACCACGCCCGCACCCACTCGTATGAACTATAGCAAGCCGAGCCTAGAGCAGCTTTACTTGCAAGTCAGCGGAGGTCAGCTATGAGACTTTGGGCGCTAAGCATCAAAGAGTTGTTGCTGCTCAGTCGTGACTGGCATGCGCTGGGCGCGCTCTTTATTATGCCGGGACTGTTTCTGGTGATTATGGCCTTTGCCATGTCGGCCATTAATCAAGATGAACTCCCAGCGGTTAATCTTAGTGTCGATATCCCTAACCCGAGCCCTGCCAGTGCATTTTTTCTCGCTGCATTAGAGAAGCAATTACCACAAAGTCAGGTGCAAGCTGACACCTCCACCAACCAAATAACACTGAGCCCCACGTTTGCCGAACAACTACACGACAATCCCCATCAAGGGCCAAAGCTGTCGTTTCCAGCCAACAGCGACACGCTCAGCCGCCAGCGTATACGCAGTGCTGTAACCATCGCCTTAGCGCAAACCCGTCTATGGGACTTCTTAATTGACAGCGAACTTATCAGTGACAGTGCGCCCTTGGCAGAACAACTCCAGCAAGTGCAGCTGCAAACGCAAAGCGAGCTTGAGGAGTATCAAATCCTCAGCAGTGGCGCTGTAGGTAACCGAGCTAACGCCAGTCAAATGAGCGTACCTGCTTGGCTTATTTTCGGTATGTTTTTTATTGTGCTGCCCATGTCCAACAGCTTGCAACTCGAATTTCAGTCTGGCGTATTAGTACGTCTGCGCGCGCTACCTTTGGCGCAAAGCACCCTGTTGCTCAGCAAACTTATACCCTACAGCCTAATCAACATGCTGCAGTTTGTATTGCTGTTTAGCTTAGGTTTTTTTGCGCTACCCCTACTGGGTCTGCCCGCCCTTAGTATCCATGGCAACGAACTCGCCTATTTTGTTTTAGCTATTTGTATTACTAGCGCTTGCTGCTGTTTTGGCTTATTAATAGCCGCCGTTGCCAGAAACACTGAACAAGCTCTGCTACTCAGCGCTGGCAGCAACCTGATTTTAGCCGCCATTGGCGGTATTATGGTGCCCAAAAATATGATGCCCATCAGCATGCAGCACATCGCTGAACTATCACCTATGAGCTGGGCGTTGGATGCTTTTTTAACCCTGTTAGTCGGTCAGGGGGAGCTCAAAGATATCGCCCTCTGGTGCTATTATTTGCTCGCTTTCGCCCTATGCACTGGAGCTGCCGGCGTTATTTTGTTACACAGAAGAGTACAAAACACCCTATGGACAACCCAGAACTAGAACAACAGCTTAAGCAACTCATTTTGCGTGAGTGCGACAAAGAAGATGATTTTAATTGGCAGGAAATCGATACCCAAGAGCTTTTATTCGGCCAAGACAGCCGCATTCAAATGGATAGCTTGGATGCCCTGCAGGTTTCTCTAGCTCTGCAACAGCAGTATGGCGTGCGCATCGAAGGTGCCAAAGATGGTCGACGCGTGCTTGCCAGTATCGCCACTATCGCTGACTACATTCGCAACAACTCATGAGTTGTTATCTACATAGCCCCGTTCTGCACAGCTGTCTAGGTGAATCACTCGCCGAGGCTGTTGCGGCGGTGCACAGCAATCAGGCACCGCACACACAGCCATTCACGCTAAACGAGCGCTTGCTGGAAATACCTTACTTTGCACTCAAGCAGCAGCGCCAGCCTATTGAGCACCTGCAGCGTATTATCGAAGAGTTGATCAGCCACTACCAAGCTGATTTTAGCGATCAGCTATTGATTGTAGCCAGCTCCAGCCTCGATATTATGCTGCACGAACAAAATACGCGCACCAAAGCAAGCTTCAGTGCGGCCGATTCCACCCCGCTGAATCGCATTGCAAACCTGCTTCAACAACAATACGGTTTTCAAACCAGTCTTGTCATTAATACGGCCTGCAGCAGTGCCGCCAATGCCTTGCTGTATGGCACTTACTTGATAAAGCATCAACTTTACGCTGGTGTGACTATTTTAAGCTACGAGCCGCGCAGCACCATAGTGCAACAGGGATTCGCAGCTCTGGAACTAACCAGTCATAGCGGCCTTTATCGCCCTTTCCACCCTGATAGCGATGGCTTGATTTTAGGCGAAGTGTACGCGGCAGCCATGCTAAGCAACGAAGCGAAAGAACACAGTCTATGTCGAGTGCTTGGCGGCTACAGCGCTTGCGATACCACCAGCGTTACCGGCACGTGCGAAGATGGCAGTCATATTTATGCCGTCATACAACAAGCTTTAAACCAAGCCGGCTGTAAGGCTGAGGACATTGATTTAGTCAAACTGCACGGCACCGCCACTGCGGCCAATGATCGTGCCGAACGTAACGGTACACTGAGTTTTTTACAACAGGCTAATGCACCTGCTTTGTGCACACTTAAGCAATGGCTAGGTCACGGCTTAGGCGCATGCGGACTCAGTGAAACTCTGCTGCTTAGCGCCTGCTTACAACAAGGCTTGCTGCCCACGCCACGCCATGCTTATGTGACTGACACCTTTGCGCTGCAGCACAATCCGCAGTGGACTCAATCAGACAGCCTAATCTTGGCAAATTTTTTTGGTTTTGGCGGCAACAATGCAAGCTTGATTCTGCAAACCACTAGGCAGGAAAACTAACCATGCACGTCATTAGCGCCAGTCAGCTATCGGTTTCAACACGGACAAGCGACAAACAACTCAAAACCCTTTTACGTGAGCACTTCAGCAGTTTGCCCCGCCGCATTGACCGCCTTGCCTGGCAATCACTGCTCACAGCTGCGCCTTTAACCCAACATCTGGTTTCTAGTTGCGGAATTTATCTAGCTGCTGACTACCCCTCTGGGGATACTATGACCGGCTTGCTCAACAGCGTGTGCATTCAGAAGTTACAACCCAGACCTTTTGAGTTTGTTAACAGCGTCAGCAACGCCGCAGGTTTTTACCTAGCCAAACAGCTGGACGTACAAGGGCCGAACTTATTTATTAGCGCCGGCCCACAGGTATGGCAGCAACTCTTGCAATTGGCCTACTGTGATGTTCAGGCCAAAAACTGTCAGCAAGCTTTGTTGATTGTTTGTCGCGGCAACGAGCAAGTACAGCTGCAAGCAGTGCTGGTTCAGAACCAACACAACCAGCTCTTAGCTGCAGACAGCTTTGCACAACTAAGTAGCGGGCTTACTGTTACGCAATTGGTTTTAGACTAGCGATTATTTGCGCTTAGCCCAGCACGCGAGCTCTTTAAACAATACACGCTCGGCTTGGGCTATTGCCAGCAAAGCACTGCTTATCTCAGCTAAGCTTGGCTTTTCGGATTTCCCACGGCTGTGCTGCACACAGAGCAACGCAAACTGACGCCACTGATCGCCAATTGCGGTTAATTGTTGCGAGGCAGCGCATAAAGCCGGCTCATTTAACAAACTACCGGCTTCCTGCAAGAAACTGGCGTACATAAAGCGAAAACCAGCTCCCCCGGTGCCAATCTCCTCCTGCATACGCACTATATGGGTCAGATATAGGCGGTTGTATTTCTTCGCTTGCTCATCCAAGCCTGCAATTTTACGCGCTAAATACGCAATGCCACGAATACCAATCCAAGGCAGTGGTAAACCATCAATAATCCGGCTGGTGGATAAAATACTGCTACGGATCAACTTCTCCCAGTCAACTTCACTGGGCACATCTTCTAACCAATACAGCAAACCCTTGGCAGCCAGCGAACCTTTGGCAAAACGCGCTCTTTGTAGATCGTCACTGGCGCAGCGCACTGGTTGTTCAAACACGGGATCGCTAAGTAGGTACTCCTCACCTTCGCGGCCATAGGCAAGCAAGTTATGCGCGTTGAAGTGAAAACGCATTTCCGGTGGAAAATAGGGCAACCAAAACACCGAACTCTGCATGCCCACCAAACGACCTTGTTCCAGTGCTTGATCTAAGGCTTGCTTACCTGCTGCCGGGTTACTGAAAGTTGCGCTGTGTAAACGACAGCCCAGGCGTTTGCTTAGCGTTTTAATAATATGCTTAGGTGGCATGCGGTAAGCGATTAATGGCATACCGCTGAGTTTTACTAAAGGAATATAGGCAAAGGCAATGCCCGAGGATAAGCCTAGCGCCATCGGCTCGCTCATCGGCAACCCCGCATGGGTCAACAGACTCGACATCACCCCGCTTTCGCAGTGGGCACTTTGTTCGTGATTAAAGCTCATCCAGTTGACCTTGTTGATACGCGAGTAGTTGCTCCACAGGGAGTGAAAACGCTTGGGCGTAGCGGGTTAAAATCCGCACAGGTAATTGTTGATAAACCGGCACTTTAAAATGGCGACGAATACGCCAGCGCCACAAGCCAGTGCACTGCGCCAGAGCTAACTCATCCATCCGGTAGCGATACATCAAATAGGGCAGTACCGAGGTCTCGCCCGCCTGCCAACGCTGCTTTGCCTGCTGCTCAAGCACTTCCAGCTCAGCTAAGGCCTGTTGCGTTGCATAGTTTTCTGCATCCCAGCCAGCACTTTGTGCGCCTTGGTAGCAGCCTTCCTCATCCACCGCATACAGCAGTTTTTGATGGCCTGCATAAGCAGAGCTTTCCGTATCCTGCGGCACTTCATCAAGCTTCATTGCCAACCACCGTCAGCTGCATAAAAGCACTGGAAAAGCGTCCGCTTTCTGGCACATAACACAGCAAGGTTTCGCCAGAGCACAAACGGTCTGAATTAAACAACTCTTCTAAAATAATAAAAATAGACGCTGAGCCCGTATTGCCTTTACTAGTTAAATTGGTAAACCAGCGCTCGTAAGGAATTTCCAAGCCCACCTCACGCATACCATCAGCCAAACGCTCACGGAAAAACTCGGATGAGTAATGGGGCAAGAAATAATTAATTTTATCCGCCTGCAAATCACGCTTACGCATAATTTTGCGCAAGGCTTTGACCACGGTATATTTGACTATATTTTCATTGAGCAGTTTTACATCCTGCTTCACCGCCAACACCGAACGCGCATTGCGCTCTTGTGCGCTATAACGACTCCAACTTTTTAACTTGCCATTTTTATAGTCCGCACCTGCATACATACAGGCAGGCAACTCATTGGCAAAGGATAAAATATCCAGCCAGTCGATACGTAAACTCAAACCTGTTTGATTAGGCTGCTGAGACAAACGCACCGCGCCGGCTCCATCAGAGAGCATCCAGCGCAAAAAATCTTTTTCAAAGGCCAATTCTGGCTGTTTAGCCAACTGCTCAGCACGTTGCTCATACTCAGCACTAAAATTACTGGCACGCATGAGATTGGAAGCCACTTCCGAACCGCACGCAACAGCGTCTTGGCTTTGTCCCAACGCCACGCTCATCCATGCGTATTTCAAAGCGGTCATGCCGCATAAACAAATACCTGAGGTAGCCACCACCTCACACGCGGGATTACCCAACTCACCGTGCACCATCACGGCATGATTGGGCATCATCTGATCCGGCTGTGAGCTACTGGCTACCAAGCAATCAATCTGCTCCAGCGGCATAGCTTCATCACATAAACCGCGAATGGCTTCAGCGCTGAGCTGCGCATTGCTGTAACTGGGTGCTAAAGTCACTGGGTCAATAGCATAATGGCGTGAACGGATACCATTGCTGCGTAAAATGATTTTACGTGCCCGCGATGGCTTATCACCAACCATCCCCAAACGCTGCTCCATTTGCTCGTTACACACCGGCTCATGGGGCAGGAAGGCACTCACTCGATTGATATAGACTGCTTGTGTCACGGATATTCCTTGTCCTTATTCCCCAGAGGGTTGTGCAAAATAGGCTTTTTGCTCAGCTGTTTTTCTGCGCAATAGCGGGGATAGTATTTTTCTCACTAACGCACTAATGGGTACGACTGTAATGATCATGACTAACAAAAAGATCACATAAAACATTAAGCCCACACTGCGCGCCACACTAAGTTGCGGTCCCAATTTGCTGAGCAAACGGCTCCAAACCTGAAAACTGCGATTACCAATGCGCTCACTGGCTATCAGCTTCTCGTTAATCTGTACTGCCGCTAAACCACGCAACATGGGCTCGGTGATCGGCTTCGTATCAGCTAATAAGCGAGTCTTTATTGCCCAACCAAAGCGTTGTGCCGCACTGATATCTTGCTCGGCAATACCGGCTTTGGGCAACCAAGCATAGGCTTGTCGCTTACCAGTAAACATCCACATAGGAGTAGCTAAAAAGCTGGCAGCACTGCCGCAAGCATCGGTCAAAACAGCATTATCCACTAAACGGGCACCCAGCTGCTGTAAGCGTGATTTTACTTTTTCTTGCGCCATCAGCCACATATTTCGGCAGCCAATTAGCGTCATAACAGGCCTATCCTTTAGTAGCAGCCGTGCTTGTTCAGTCGCTAAAAAACTCGTCATAGGCAACGATGGTGATAAAAACCATACTTGGTATGCCAGAATAATGAGGTCGTAATGTTTGTCTATGTCCAGCGTAAAAGGCTGCAAAAGTTGTGGACGCTGCAAAACAGTTTCAGGGAAAACATGAAAGAAATGCCAAAACGGCCAAGGAAAAGGAAACTCCTCTTGCATTTGTAGCGTTAAATACTCAACCTGAATTTGCTCCTGCCCCAGTAATGGCGCTGTAACAGCATCTACCACTTTATTTAACTGCCCACTTTGTGAATAGTGAATCACTAAAACATGACGCATTNNCTGATTATAAGCCAAGCTTGGCTGTTGTGGATAAGTTTTCCTAGTTTTGCGGCCACACTGGTCATTGAGTTATCTGAACAACAACCGCGCGCTGTGATCCATGCGGCACTCTATGACCAGTCAAGCACGAACTGGGAGGCTCAGCCACTGCGAGCAGTGGAGACCACAAAAGAAACTATTGTTTTTACCGGTCTGCCCCCGGGGCGGTATGCAGTGCAGCTTTTTCAAGATATGAATGCCAATGGCCGTTTAGATAGCTCACGCAACGGCATCCCTAAAGAGCCGGTTGGTTTTTCCAACAATCCTTCATTATTTCGTGGCAAGCCTAGCATTGATAAGTGTTGGATTAACGTAGCAGAACCCTTGGTCACTGAAAACATCCGTTTTTTTGTGCGCAAACGCTACGCTAATACGGAGGAATAAAAAAAGGCGCACCCATTTATTTTAAACGTAGTGCGCCTTGCTTTTGTGCTGTAGGTACTATTGGTCTTACATTCCCAATAAGCGTGGCAAGCCCATGGACACCGAAGGTACGTAAGTCACTATCACCAAGAAACCCAATAAGATCATCAACCAAGGCATGGCAGCGCGAATTACCTGAGTAACAGGCATCCCTGTCACTGCTGAGGTCACAAACAGGTTGAGCCCTACCGGCGGAGTAATTAAGCCGATCTCCATATTGACCACCATGATGATGCCTAGGTGGATGGGGTCGATACCTAGCTCCATGGCGATTGGGAACAAAATAGGTGCCAAAATTAAAATAATGGCCGACGGTTCCATAAATGCGCCCGCTACCAGCAAGACTATATTAACGACCAGCAAGAACATCCACGGCTGCAAGCCCGCCTCCAACACCATGGCGGTAATTTGCTGTGGGATTTGTTCAGTGGTTAAGACGTGAGCAAACAGCATCGCATTGGCAATGATAAACATCAGCATAATGCTGAGTTTGGCTGACTCTAGCACCACTTTTGGCGCTTCACGAATGGTCATGTCTTTATAGACAAACAGCGCAACAAAAGCTGAATAGACTGCCGCTACGGCAGCAGCCTCGGTCGGGGTAAACAGTCCGCTATAAATCCCGCCAAGGATAATTACCATCAGCAGCAAGCCCCAAACCGCTTTATGTGCAGCACTTAGCCATTGGCGGACAGTGGCGCGTGGCATAGCCGGCAGGTTCTTTTTTACGGCAATGACATAGATAGCTATCATCAGTAGTACGCCCAGCAATAATCCGGGCACAACACCAGCCATAAACAGCGTACCTACAGATGTTTCCGTATATGCCGCGTAGACAACCATCACCACCGACGGTGGAATCAAAATACCAAGTGTTCCCGCGTTGGTGACAATACCAGCCGCAAAGGCTTGGGGATAACCTGAGCGCACCATACCTGCAATAGCAATCGAGCCTACGGCAGCGACCGTTGCAGGGCTGGAACCCGATAAGGCGGCAAACAGCATACAAGCCAAGACCGAACCAATCGCCAAACCACCACGAATATGTCCAACACAGGCGTTGGCAAAATCAATCAGTCGGCGCGCCACCCCACCGGTGGTCATAAAAGAGCCAGCCAACAAGAAAAATGGAATCGCTAACAGGGTGTAGTGTTCACTGGTTTCAAACAGCTTAATCGCCAGTGAGCTGACGGAGTCAGGGCTAAAGAAAATAATCGTTAGTGAGCCAGCCAAACCTAAGGAAATAGCAACCGGAACGCCAATCAACATCAGCGCAAACAGCGCAACGAATAGAAACCCAATAGTCATTACTGGCTCTCCTCGTTGCTGCTTAACTTCATCGCATCGGCGGCTT
>LFRM01273882.1_pt2 | contig 10719 bp, 11 predicted proteins | sample 618341 | NCBI WGS metagenome assembly LFRM01 (sample SAMN03654438, study PRJNA283298) | anaerobic digester metagenome | isolation source: pool of bioreactors CSTR01a, CSTR02a, and CSTR03a thermophilic anaerobic... | place: Denmark: Kgs. Lyngby | collected 2014-05-21 | reverse complement strand
CCGGAAATGAACTTTTCAATGGACGAAATTGTTAAGGAAATTGAAGATGGTCGTAGACGCGGTAAAAAACATACCATCATTATGCTTGCTGAAGGTGTTATGAACGGAAACGAATTTGCAGAAAAGTTACAAGAGTACAAAAATTACCATACACGCGTGACTGTACTTGGACACGTGCAACGTGGAGGATCACCTTCTGCAAGAGATCGAGTTTTAGGTAGTTTATTTGGCTATAATGCGGTACAATTACTTAAGGAAGGAAAGGGAGGACTGTGCATCGGCATAAGTGGCTCTCAAGTCGTCTTTAATGATATAATAGAGACGTTAGAGAGAAAACGTGATGTTCCGTATCTTTCTCTTTACCAAATCAACAAGGAAATCTCATTCTGATTTCTTTAACTATAATTGCAAAGAGGAGTTTTTAAGTATGAAGAAAACCAAGATTGTATGTACGATTGGTCCAGCAAGTGAAACAATCGATACACTTGTTCAATTGATTGAAGCAGGAATGAACGTTGCACGTTTAAATTTTTCACATGGTGACCATGAAGAACATTTAGCACGTATTAAAAATATTCGTGAAGCTTCCCGTATTACAGGAAAAATGGTAGGTATTCTGCTTGATACGAAAGGACCAGAAATCCGTACGCATAATATGGAAGATGGTATCGTATCTTTGGTTTCTGGTGAGACAGTACGTATTTCAATGACGGAAGTACAAGGAACCAAAGAGAAGTTTTCAATTTCCTACCCTGGTCTAATTGATGACGTTGTTGTAGGTAACCACATCCTACTTGATGATGGATTGGTTGACTTGGAAGTAACTGAAATTGATAAAGCTAACGGGGAAATTGTTACGCTTGTAAAAAACTCTGGAATTTTGAAGAATAAAAAAGGTGTTAACGTCCCTGGCGTTTCCACAAACTTACCTGGTATCACTGAAAAAGATGCATCCGATATCAAATTTGGTATCGAACAAGATGTAGACTTTATCGCAGCGAGCTTCGTTCGTCGTGCAAGTGATGTCTTGCCAATTACTGAAATTTTAGAAGAGAATAATGCAACGCATATTCAAATTATTCCAAAAATCGAAAACCAAGAAGGTCTGGACAACATTGATGAAATCTTGAAAGTTTCTCAAGGTATCATGGTTGCTCGTGGTGACCTAGGTGTTGAAATCCCGACGGAAGAAGTTCCAATCGCACAAAAAATGTTGATTGAAAAATGTAACCGTCTAGGTAAGCCAGTTATCACAGCTACACAAATGTTAGACTCTATGCAACGTAACCCACGTCCGACACGTGCGGAAGCTGGAGACGTTGCGAATGCAATCTTTGATGGAACAGATGCAGTTATGCTTTCTGGTGAAACAGCAGCTGGAGATTACCCAGTAGAAGCTGTTACAACAATGGCTACAATTGCAAGACGTACGGAAGATGCATTAGTTGGCCGCGATTCATTCGCACTTAAAGCTTACTCAAACACTGATATGGCAGAAGCTATTAGCCAATCGGTTGGTCATACAGCACGTAACTTGAACATTCAAACAATCGTGGCTGCAACAGAATCAGGACATACGGCACGTATGATTTCTAAATACCGTCCAAAAGCTCATATTGTTGCTGTTACATTCTCTGATCGTCAAGCACGTGGTTTATCATTATCATACGGAGTTTATCCATTTGTAACTACTAAACCAGCTTCAACTGATGAAATGATGGACCTAGCAACTGTTGTTGCTAAGGAAAGTGGTTTTGCATCTGAAGGTGACTTGATTATTATTACAGCTGGTGTTCCAGTTGGTGAGCGTGGAACAACGAACTTGATGAAAATTCAACTACTTGGATCTAAATTGATTGATGGTCAAGGAATTGGCGATAAAGCAATCGTTGGTAAAGCAGTTGTAGCGAGTTCAGCTGAAGAAGCGAACAAAAACGCAACAGAAGATTGTGTCTTAGTTGTTAAAACGACGGATAAAGACTACATGCCAGCTATCGAAAAAGCAAGCGCAATCGTAGTAGAAACTGGTGGATTGACTAGCCATGCTGCTGTTATTGCAATTGCACAAGGTATTCCTGTAGTTGTAGGGGCAGAAAATGCAACTACATTAGTTACAGACGGTGAAATTATCACTGTTGATGCACGTCGCGGAATTATCTATCGTGGCGCAACTACAGCAATCTAATCTTTAACTAAAAAGTAAACAAAACTGGAGAGATACACGGTTTGTGTATTTTCTCCAGTTTTTTTGTTTGTGAATATTGACCTTATTTGAAACAAACAGCGGGAATTATGATAAAATAACACTAAGCGTTAAAAGACATAAATAACGAAGAATAAAGCGGATTTGAAGGCAGAATCCAGACGGAGGAAAGACATGAATAAAGATCTGGGAACAGTTGTTACAGCACTGGTAACGGACAAAAATGAACAAGCATACTTTGTTCAAAAAAGTGGCGTTACATATCGACTGGCAAAAACAGAGGTAGAAGCAGAACTTGACTTAGGGGATACAATTGAAGGGTTCGCCTATGAATCAATTAAAAAAGAGTTATCCTTCACTACAAATATTCCAAAAAGTCAGGTTGGGCACTTTGGTTGGGGAGAAGTCGTTGAAGTTCGAAAAGATTTAGGTGTCTTTGTCGACATCGGACTTCCTGACAAAGAGATTGTTGTCTCACTGGATTTCCTTTCTGATATTAAGAGCTTGTGGCCGAAAAAAGGCGATCGCTTGATGATTGGCTTAACTGTAGATGACAAGGATCGTATTTGGGGAGAATTGGCAGACGAAGAATTAATGCGCTCTATTGCACGTATACCGCAAGGCGACGATTGGCGGAATAAAGACGTAACAGGGACAGTTTATCGTTTGAAAATGGTTGGGACATTTATCCTTACCGATGATTACTACATCGGCTTTATCCACCCAACAGAACGAGAAGTTGAGCCGCGTCTTGGTGAACAAGTTAATGCGCGTGTTATTGGTGTGAGCCCGCACGGTATGTTGAATTTATCACTAAAACCACGTGTACATGAAGCACTAGAAGGCGATGCACAAATGATTCTAACGCTCTTACAAAGAAGCGCAACACAATCCTTACCTTACTACGACAAGAGTGATCCAGATGATATCCGCGATTACTTTGGTATCAGTAAAGCGCAATTTAAACGTGCATTGGGTCGTTTAATGAAGGAAGGCTTAATCATTCAAGAAGACGGACAAACCAAGCTAAAGACTGAAGGAACGAAGTAAAATTTTAGAGGAGGAGTAGAATGCTACAACTATCTATAAGTGATATCAAAAGCCAGTTGCAACGAGCTGGCTTTAAGATGACTCCTCAAAGAGAAGCTTTAGTTCAAGTCTTGATACAGCATAAAACAGCACATTTGAGCGCGGAAGAACTATTCATGCTCCTCAAACGTTCGCATCCCGATATTGGACTGGCGACTGTTTACCGCACGTTAGAGATTCTTACTCAACTAACGATTGTAAAAAAAATAGTGTTTGAAGACGGTATTGCCCGCTATGATTTGAAGCGGAAAGAAACAGGCCACTTTCACCATCATTTATTGTGTGTGAAGTGTGGCGAAATTGAAGAAGTATTCGAGGACTTATTATTCGACATCGAAAAGAAAATTGAGACAGATTATCACTTTAATATTATGGATCACCGGTTAACTTTTCATGGGGTCTGTAAAATCTGTCAATTCGCTGAAAGAGATGAGAGCTAACAATGGATGATATTATTCAAGAATACTTACAGCATCTAAGAATTGAACAAGGACTTGCCGTCAATACCGTTCAAAGTTATAGAAGAGATTTGCTGAAATTTTGTCGTTACTTAGAGGAACATAAAATTCCGACCTTTGATGCTGTGACGAAATTAGATGTTCAAGCTTATTTAACGATTTTAAATGAAGAAAATCTGGCAACGAGTTCGATAAGTCGGATGATATCAGCTTTAAGGCAATTTCATAAGTATTTGGTACAAGAGAAAATAATTATGAAAAATCCAATGGATGACTTGAAGATGCCTAAGAAGAAACAAAGTTTGCCTAAATCATTAAGCATGGCAGAAGTAGAACAACTTCTCGCTGCACCAGACGTAAAGACGGTTCTGGGATTAAGGGACCGGGCTATTTTGGAGGTCCTTTATGCGACGGGTCTTCGGGTAACAGAATTAATCACACTTACCTTAACCGAGCTTCACTTGGAATTAGGATTCATCCAAACGATAGGGAAAGGTGATAAGGAGCGGATTGTGCCACTGGGCGAAGAGGCTTCTTATTGGATGCAAGAGTACTTGGCAACGAGCCGTCCAGCTTTATCGCATGGAAGAGCGAACGCACCGTATGTCTTTTTGAACTTTCATGGCAAGGGATTCAGCAGACAAGGAATCTGGAAGAATCTGAAAATATTGGTCAGAGAAGCAGGAATTAACAAGAATGTTTCTCCCCATATGCTCCGACATTCTTTCGCAACGCATATTTTAGAAAATGGCGCTGATTTGCGGATTGTGCAAGAGTTGCTCGGTCATTCGGATATTTCAACAACACAAATATATACACACATTAGTAAAGAGCGGATGGTTGAATCATATCGTAAACACCACCCGAGAGCTTGAAAGGAGAAAAAATATGAAAAAATATAAACGTATACACATTATTGTTATGGACTCAGTGGGGATAGGCGAAGCACCGGATGCAGCGGCATTTGGCGATGTTGGTGCGGATACGCTGGGTAATATCGCAAAAACGGTTGGATTGGACGTGCCTGAGCTTGAGAAGTTAGGCCTGGGTCATATTGCCGATATTAAGGAAATTAAGCCCGTAGAAAACTACGTGGGATACCATACAAAATTGGAAGAAATCTCAGTTGGTAAAGACACAATGACTGGTCACTGGGAAATTATGGGATTGAATATTGAGACACCATTTAAAGTATTCCCAGACGGCTTTCCAGAAGAACTGATTGAAAAGATTGAAACTTTTTCAAATCGTAAGATCATCGGAAACAAACCAGCAAGTGGGACAGAAATACTAGACGAATACGGTGAGCATCAACTGGCAACAGGCGACCTGATCGTTTACACTTCAGCGGATTCGGTATTGCAAATTGCTGCTCATGAAGAAGTTATTCCTTTGGAAGAACTTTACAAAATTTGTGAATATGCACGTGAAATCACGTTAGAAGACCCATACATGATTGGCCGTATTATTGCACGTCCTTACTTAGGCGAGCCAGGCAACTTTGCTCGTACAAGTAATCGTCACGACTATGCTTTGAGTCCATTTGAAGATACAGCGTTGGATCATTTGAAAAATGCTGACTTGGATGTCATTGCAATCGGAAAAATCAGCGATATTTTTAATGATAAAGGGATTACTGATTCTGTTCGTACTGTTAGCAACATGGACGGTGTGGATCAATTGCTTAAAGTTATGGAACGTGATTTCACGGGAATCAGTTTCTTGAACTTAGTTGACTTTGATGCGGTATACGGACACCGTCGTAACCCAGAAGGATACGGACAAGCAATAGAGGACTTCGATAAGCGGATTCCAGAAATATTAAATGCTTTGGAAGAAAATGATTTACTGCTTATCACAGCTGACCATGGAAACGATCCGACAGCTCCAGGAACAGACCACACACGTGAGTATGTACCATTATTGGCTTACAGCAAATCAATGAAAAAAGCAGGCAAGCTTCCGCAAGGCTATTTCTCTGATATCGCTCAAACAGTCGTAGACAACTTTGAAGTGAAAGAAACAGAGAATGGAAAGAGCTTTTTAGCAGACTTAAACTAAATATAAAACTATAGGAGTGCAAAATATGTATATTACAATGGAAAAATTAGAAGAAACGACAGCTTATTTAAAATTAAAAGGATTCTTGGAGCCTGAAGTTGGTTTGATTTTAGGGTCTGGCCTAGGTGACTTGGCTGACGAGATTAGCGATCCGATTGCAGTTCCTTATGACGAAATTCCTAACTTCCCAACTTCAACGGTTGCGGGGCATAAAGGCCAGTTGGTTTACGGTACATTATCTGGTAAAAAAGTTATTGCGATGCAAGGACGCTTCCATTTCTATGAAGGCTACCACATTCAAGAAGTAACGATGCCAGTCCGTATCATGAAACTGTTGGGTGTTCACTCAATCGGAGTTACGAACGCAGCAGGTGGGGTTAACTTTGATTTCACACCTGGCGATTTGATGCTAATTACGGATCACTTGAACTTTACAGGACAAAATCCGCTAATTGGGAAAAATGATGACGCAATGGGACCACGTTTCCCAGATATGAGTACGACATACGATAAAGAGTACCAAGAAATTATTAAAGATGTAGCAACTAAGATGGAAGTAACTATTAAAGAGGGAGTCTATATGGGCTTCAGTGGACCTACTTATGAAACACCAGCTGAAATCGTTATGTCGCGTACATTAGGCGCTGATGCAGTAGGAATGTCAACTGTTCCAGAAGCAATTGTTGCCCGTCATTCCGGCTTACGTATTTTCGGTATTTCATGTATTACGAATTTAGCTGCGGGTATGCAGTCCAACTTAAATCATGATGAAGTAGTTGAAACAACAACACGTGTGAACCACACATTTAAAGAGCTACTTAAAAATATCCTAAAAGAAATTTAGTCAGCAGCTTGACTGATTATTTGAGATTCCTGACCCTGTGTGGTAAAGTAACCTTTGGATTTTCAGGGTTAGGAAGCTTAATAATCATTTCTATAGATGTGAGGAGAATAAAGTGCTAATTTCTTATAACCAGAATTATGAAAAAATAGCCATGGGACTTCTTTCCTACATTGCAGACTTTAAAGCAGTCGATCGTTTACTAGATGAAATGGAAAGTTATATTCATTCCGAAGATAAACGGTTATATTTGTGGAAAGATAAAGAGACAGAGAATATTGTTGGCATTATTGGTTTGGAATACAATGATGTCGTCGTATTAGTTCGTCACTTAGCTATCAATCCATCGTTTCGTAACGAGGGGATTGTTTACAAAACGTTAGATAAATTACAAAGCCACTTCCCAGATCACGCGATTAACGGAACACTGGAAACAGCACCTTTAATTGCAAAGTGGGCTCAAAAAATGAATGAAACAGATAATTCGGGGAACCAACCATGACCAATGAACAAGAGTCTTTAACGATAAAATTAGAAAGCTTCGAAGGACCTTTAGATCTTTTGTTGCATTTGATTAAAGAATTAAAAGTGGATATCCTTGATATTCCAATGGCTGAAATAACTGAACAATATTTCCAATATCTTCATGCAATGCAAGAATTACGTCTTGATATTGCTGGAGATTATTTGTTAATGGCTGCAACGTTAGTTGAAATTAAAAGCAGGATGCTCTTACCCAAGAAGATGATAGAAATCGAAGAAGATTTCTATGAAGAGGGAATTGATCCACGCGAAGAATTAATTCAACAGCTATTGGAGTATAAAAGGATTCAAGAAGCAGCAAAACTCTTGAAAGAGATGCAGGAAGAGCGGGGAGAATACTTCACAAAACTTCCAGCTGACTTAGAGCATTATCGCCAGTCGATACCTCTTGAACCTGGAGAAGTGTCACGCGACGATTTGATGCATGCCCTTCAGAAGATGTATCAACGGATGCAAAAGAAGAAACCATTGCGCGCCAAGATGAATCATGAAGAAATTTCTGTTGAACGGACGATGGTTTATATTTTGGGCCGCTTTGAAGAATGTACGAATAAAAAAAGTATGCAACTTCCCTTCACTTCATTTTTCGAAATTCCTTCCAAAACAGCTATTGTAAATACATTTTTAGCAATGTTGGAATTAGTAAAAGAACGTAAAATTATGTTTAAGCAAGATTTTACATATGGCGAAATATTGCTGGAAAGGCTGCAGGAGAGTGAGTAATTGATGGAAGAGAGAACGGGTGCTTTAGAGAGCCTTTTATTTATTGCAGGAGACGAAGGCATGACGCTGGAAGAAATGGCGGTTTTATTGGAGATGACGCCATTGGAGGCTCATAACTTGGTATTAGCATTACAAAAATCATATGAAGAAAAGGAAGGTTCCGGGTTAACTGTAATCGAAACGCGGAGCCGTTACCAATTGGCAACAAAGCGCCGCTATTCCGAATTGATTAAGAAATATGCTGTATCTCCATTCATTTCACATCTTTCGCAAGCAGCCTTAGAAACATTGGCAATCATTGCTTATAAACAGCCGATTACGCGTATCGAAATTGATGAAATAAGAGGCGTGCAGTCCGCAAACATGTTACAGCGTTTGGTTTTGAGAGGATTGGTTAAAGATCTAGGTAGAGCGGAGACGCCAGGTAGACCGATTATTTATGGTACGTCAGATTATTTTATGAATTATTTTGGGTTGAAAGACTTGGAAGATTTACCGAATGCTGAAGGACTGTTTGATATAACAGATGATGAAATGTTCGATTTATTCGAGCAAGAAGACTTCCCAATGAATGAGGAAGAATAGAGGAGATATTATGGAAAGACTACAAAAAGTGATTGCCCACGCAGGTGTTGCATCACGAAGAAAAGCAGAAGAGTTGATTACAGAGGGTCGCGTAACGGTTAATGGTAAGCGTGTTGTGGAACTAGGAATTAAAGTTTCAAACCGCGACAAAATTGAAGTAAATGGCTTGCCGATTTACCGCGAAGAGCCTGTTTATTACTTATTCTATAAACCAAAAAATACTTTGTCAGCAGTATCAGATGATCGTGATCGTACTGTAGTAAATGATTATTTCAAAGGTAGTAAAGAAAGAATTTATCCGATTGGCCGTTTAGACTTCGATACAACTGGATTACTCCTTATGACAAATGATGGCGAATTTGCAAATCTCTTGACGCATCCAAAGCATCATGTTGAAAAAACGTATGTTGCCAAGGTAAACGGAATCCCGACACGGGAACAATTACTCAATTTAGAGCGTGGTGTCGTTATTGATGGCAAAAAAACATCCAAAGCAAAAACACGCTTAATTTCACAAAACATTAAAAATAGAACAGCAGTTGTAGAATTAACAATTCACGAAGGCTGGAATCATCAAGTTAAGAAGATGTTCGCAGCAATTGACTGTCCAGTTACAAAGTTAAAAAGAGAGCGTTTTGGTTTCTTGACGTTAGGAAACTTACAACCAGGGATGTACCGACCTTTAAAAGCGTTTGAAATCGAAAAAATGAAAAATATGGCAAAACAACAATAATAACTTGTATTTCTATCAAGGAGGGTGATTGGTTTAGTGGAGACAACAGCTAAGATACTTATCGTTGATGATGAAGAACGAATCAGGAAATTATTAAATCTATATTTGGTAAAAGAGGGCTACAAAACAGAAGAGGTCGCAAACGGCGATATTGCCCTTAAGCTCATTCTAGCCAAAGACTATGATTTAGTGCTCCTGGATATAATGTTACCGGGGATAGACGGTATGGAAATCATTAAGGAAGTCAGAAAAGTCAAAGAAACACCAATCATTATGATTTCGGCACGTGGTGAAGAGATTCATCGTGTCGAGGGCTTCCAAGTCGGAGCAGATGATTATATTGTGAAGCCGTTTAGTCCGAGAGAAGTGATGTTGCGTGTCAATGCACTGTTGAAACGTACGAAAGTCTATCATTCCGAACCAGAGATAATCACATTTTCAGAGTTAGAAATTCATCCCGATTCGCGTCTCGTTTTGGCAGCCGGTGAACCGCTTGTTTTAACTCCAAAAGAATTTGATTTAATTCTGTATTTAGTTCGGAATCCAGAACGTGTATTTACCAGAGAGATGCTTTTGAAGGAAGTTTGGCGTTATGACCATTTTGGTGATTTAAGAACGGTCGATACACACGTTAAACGCTTGCGTGAGAAGTTTCAAAAGCAATCCAATCTGGCTGCAAAAATGATTGTAACGGTTTGGGGAACAGGCTATAAATTCTCGCCTGTACGAGGCGAGTAAAGCCAAAACTCAGAGTATAGTTGAGGTGAGCTATGAAAAGGAAAAATCTTAATCTACGCAATGCTTTTATTCTAATCATTTCTACCTTAGTTATCGTGACTGTTTTTAATCAGTTGGAGCGGAAAAATTATCAAAGCACGATTCAACAAGAATATATGAACTCCGTAAATTATACTTTGAATAAAGCCGAAAAATTTATTAACGAAAATCCAGATACTCACGTCTTGCAATTTGCGCCAGACGTGAGTGTCATTCTTATCGAAGAAGGTACAATCAAAGAATTGAACCAAGAATTGACATCTGCCGGCCTTTCGACATTTTTGCAGTCTTTTTTTGTTTATTCGGAAGATGGACAGGCATTTTTGGATAATAGGGCTCCCGAGCCAGTATATTTTTCATACCAAGATGATCTTAACGAAACTTATTCTTTTTTCTCGTTGAGGAGAAGAACGAAAGCCGGTTTCATTCTTGTTTCTAAAAATGCGACGGCTTTTGAAGGTTACCTGCATAATAAAGAGCTTTTAGACTTCGGTCTGATTATTTCTTTGATTACGATTTTCTCTGTGTTAGTGCTTTTCCTGAATAAACGTGTTTTTAACCGTATTTCGCAAATGACCGAACTTGCCTATGAATTTTCTGAGAACAAGTTTGAAAATAGTATCGAACTGCAATCGAATGATCAAATCGATAACTTAGGAATTGCCTTAAATAAAATGGGCAAAACGTTAGAAGCAACCAGTCTTAT
>LFRM01348216.1_pt1 | contig 10722 bp, 5 predicted proteins | sample 618341 | NCBI WGS metagenome assembly LFRM01 (sample SAMN03654438, study PRJNA283298) | anaerobic digester metagenome | isolation source: pool of bioreactors CSTR01a, CSTR02a, and CSTR03a thermophilic anaerobic... | place: Denmark: Kgs. Lyngby | collected 2014-05-21 | reverse complement strand
CCTGTTTTACAAGCATAAACTGCTGGATAGTTAGAAGGAGAAACCACATCGCATCTGTTTGTTGATGCATTATATGTTCCTACTGAACAATATGGTGTTGCTGTATAGCTTGATGATGTTGTTATTGCGCATTTTTTAGTAGATACATCATAAGTACCAGTAGTACATTTTGGTGTAGCATCATAACTTGACGGTGTTGTTATTACACATTTTCCTGTTGATGAATTATATGTTCCACTATCACATACTAATGTTGCATTATATGTAGTAGTGTTACCTACAACACATTTTCCTGTTGATGGATTATATGTACCTTGAGAACAAATCTTACTAGGTTCTTCTTCTCTAACAACATATTTTAAACATGTATTTGAATTTTCATTATATACATAACCAGTTGGACATGTTTTATCAGGATCTGTTGAAGTTGTAACTGATTTCTCACAAGAATCAGTATTACTATTATAAGCAAATCCTGTATTGCAATTTAATTTTGCTGTTATTTTTTCCAATATATTGCTTTCTTTAACACAAGAACTTCCTTTAATATCGTATCCACTTGGGCAAGTATAATAATCTATAACTTTTTTACTTCCACTTCTATAAAATTGATATTCTAATACTAACGAATCCTCTTCATCTTTTTCACAACTATCATCTTCACATACATCATAGCATCCAAAATAATCTATAATATAATCAGTTTTAGTTGGACAAGATAAATTAACTTTAAATACATAATCAGTTTCCATTTTAATAACTTCTACATAAGAATTATCAAAATCACATGTATTACCATCTCTATCTAAGAAAGGTAATATCATTTTTTTGTCGATCATATCTCTTAAAGATAATTTTTTCTTATCTCCTATTTCTATAGGCAATCTTTCAACTGTAAAATAATCTTTAGCGGCATCTTGCATCATTTTTAAGTTGTCCGCAAAAATCCTATCATAAAATGTTTCTAATTTAGGCATAGGAAATAACCATATAAGTAAAAATATAAATAACAATATTAATGCTATTCTTACCAATAAGTCTCTCCAAAAATTATCCTTGTTTTCTACATAAAGTCTGTTTTCCATAAAAAATCCCCCTTTTTTTATGCTTTTTCTCTCAGTTGTGCCTTATTATACATATATTTACAAGATTGTCAAGTTATTACTTGATTTTTTTTGTTTTTTGTTGTTTTGTAACAATATTATACCATCTTTTAATGTAAATAAAAAGTTAAATTAATATTGAATTATATATTTTTATTTATATTACTTGTATAATAGAATATATATTAAGAATAAGGAGGAATTATGATAAAAAAAATATTAATTTTTGTTTTTATTTTATTAATTTTTCCTAACTTAGTTAACGCTACTATAGATGGAGTAATTACAGGTCAAGGAGTTAGAATTAGATCTACACCCAAAGCAATAGATGAATCAAATATTATAATAACTACCAATATTGGTTTTTATATTAATCTTGTTGATGAAACACTATATACAGGAATTGGATGTACAGATGGATGGTATAAAATAGTTTATGATAATAATGATGCATATGTTTGCAGTACTTATGTCAACATTACTACTAACCCTGAATATAATACTAGCGGTTGGACCTCAAGAACTTATGGAAATTTTGTAAATGTTAGAAGCCGACCAACTAGCACATCCTCTTTAGTTAACTCTCTTATATTAGGAGTTAATCTTACAATATTAGAATATCATCCTAGTGGTAATGGTTGCGTTGGTCCATGGTATAAAGTAAGTTATTATGATGATAAATCTTCTGGATACATATGTAGTGATAATGTTGTAATAAGAAATAACATTACTGATGAAGATGAAGCATATGAAGAAATTTTAAGAACTTCAGGATTTCCTGAAAGTTATTTTCCTTATTTAAGTTTCCTTCATAAAAAATACCCAAATTGGACTTTTAATCCAATACAAACAGGTTTAAGATGGAATGATGTCATAAATGGAGAAAATTACAAAAATTATATTCAATTTTATAATGAACAATATTCTAATAGTACTTCTATAGCGGAAGTTCCAAATTGGTATTATGCAAATACTGGAGTAATATCATTTTATATGGATCCAAGAAACTTTTTAAATGAAAAATATATATTTATGTTCGAAACACTCAATTATGATATTAATCATGAATTAGAATATCCAAATATAGTAAAATCTACATTTTCAGGAGGAACATTTAGTAATGATGAGTTTGCAAACACTTTAAATACTAGTGGTAAAACATATAATATTAGTCCCGCTCACCTTGCAAGTAGGATAAAACAAGAAGTTGGAATTAGTGGAAATGCCGCAACAAGCGGAGCTCCTTTTACATATGATGGAGTTCAATATTCTGGATTCTATAATTTTTTTAATATTGGTGCATATGGAGCTACTCCAATATATAGAGGTTTAGCATATGCTGCAGGAGTTATTGATAATCCAAATAATACAAGAGAACCATGGAATACTGTTGAAAAAGCAATAAATGGAGGCTCCGCATTTTTATCAGGTGGATATATATCAAAAGGACAATACACATTATATTTTCAAAAATTCAATACGGCTCCAACTGCATATTATGATAAATACACTCATCAATATATGACAAATGTTCAAGCACCTTCAAGTGAAGCTTCTTCTATTTATTCTTCATATAACTCTCAAAATTTATTATCAAATGCATATTCATTTTCTATACCAATATATTTGGAAACTCCAATGTCTACTTCTTTACCTAGCTCTGGTAGTAATATTAATTATTTAAGTTCAATTACCCTTAATGATATATCAATTAATGACTTTGATAAAGAAGTACTAGAATATACCTATTTTATAGATAAAACAAACTCTTCAGTTAATATTAAAGCTACTGCTGAGAATTCTCTTAGTAAAATTAATGGGGATGGAATAATTCAATTAAATGATGATTCAAACGATATATCCATTATAGTAACAGCTGAAAATGGAGAAATAAAAACTTATAAAATCGTAATAATTAAAGTTGAGAGTATTATTTCTATTAACGAATTATCAAATTTATTAGGAGTTGATAATAATGACTTTATTCCCAATAATTCTGTGGGTAATACTATAGAAACCCTTACTAATAAGATTAATTCTAATAGTCCAAGTTCAATAATTACTGTTAAAGATTCAAACGGAACTATAAATGACTATAAAACTATTCTTAAGACTGGTCAATTAATTACTATTACAACAACTTCAAATGAAACAAAAACATATACAGTATCAGTTACTGGAGATATAGATGGAGATGGAAAGATTAATATTTTAGACTTATTAAAAGTACAAAAACATTTAGTAAAAGCCAAATCATTAGATAGTGTTTATATTGTGGCAGCAGATACTAATAACGATAAAATAGTAAATATATTAGACTTACTTAGAATACAAAAAAATATTCTAGGAGAAATAAAATTATAGGAGAAAATATGATAAAAATAATTAGACTTTCATTAATTGCATTATTAACGTTTACTTTACTAATAAACAAAGTAAATGCAGCAAGTGCATATATAGGTGTTAAAAGTTCATCTTCTACTATCATTGTTGGAAGAACTTTTACAACGACAGTAACCATATCTTCATCTGTAGCTTTAGGTTCTTGGGAATTTAGTTTAAACTACAACCCTTCTCTATTAAAATTAGAAAGCGGTAATGTTTATGTGGCTGATTATGGTAATGGTACTATGAAATCAGTTTCATATACTTATAGGTTTAAAGCTCTAGCATCTGGTACAACTAGAATAGGAGTAAAGTCATATGCTGCATACGATTGGAACGAAGCTAAAATGACTTTATCTGCTGGAACTTCCTCAGTTAAATTATTAACCTTATCACAATTAGAAGCCACTTATTCAAAAAACAATTATTTAAAATCATTATCAGTTGAAGGTAAAGAATTATCTCCTATATTTGATAAGAATACATTAAATTATACAGTTGAATTAGATTCAAATATAGAAACAATTAAAATAATAGCAAAAGCAGAAGATTATAGATCTGATGTTGATGGAACAGGAACAAAAGAAGTTAACGAAGGTGATAATAAATTTAATATAATCGTTACTGCTCAGAATGGTTCCACAAAAACATACACATTAAATGCAATAGTTAAAGACCCAAACCCTATAGAAGTAACTACAATTACTGGTGATACAATGACAATAGTAAAAAGAGAAAGTTTGATTACTCCTCCAGAAGAATTTGAAAAAAACTCTATTAAAATTAATGATATTATAGTGCCATCTTTTTATAATCAAAATAACCAAATGGTTTTAGTGGGTCTCAAAGATATTGAAGGAACGATTGCGTTATATATATATGATAATATAGATAACAAATACTCTCCTTACATAGAGCTTGTATTTGATAAATTAAGAATTTTACCTCTCGAATTAGAAGAAAATAAAGATATATTTGTCAATTATATTAAAACAGTTGAAAAAATAAACAACATTGATTTTCAGGTATATAAAATTAATAAAACTTCTGAATTTGCAATATTATATGGTATGGATATAAATACTGGTGAAAAAGATTATTATATATATGATTTAATAAGTAATAATGTTATAAGATTTAATAACGAAGAGTCTCAATTATTAAACAAAGATATTAAAGAAAATAGTAAAATTATTAATATCCTAACAATTTCAAATGTTGTTTCTCTTGTTCTATTTATAATTTCTATATCCTTATACTTTATTAAGAAAAAACCCATTAAAGAAACAGAAATAATTAATAAAAAAGATAAGAAAAGAAAAAAAGGAAAACTTGATGACTAACTCAAGTTTTTTTATTGTTAAAATGTTATAATTAATATATAATTAAAAAAGTTGTGAGGAGCTATGAGCAAAATTATAAAAAATATATTAAACAACAAATTTTTCATTATATTAGTGATGGTAAATATTCTTTATTTTTTAAGTAATAGTTATCTTATTTTTTCTGTTTTTAAATTGTATAATATTGAAAATTTAATAAGACTTTTATTAATAATTATATTATTTATTTCTTTTATTTTTTTTACATTAAAATCAATAAGGTTTATTGCTAAAAGAAAGAGAAAAAGATCTATATTCCTTTCAATTGTAATGATAATTATCTTTATAATTCAATGCCTATTATATAATGTAATCGATAAAGTTTATACTTCCTTAAACACTATTAGTTCTAATGAAACATTATATTCTTCGAGTTTAGTAGTATTAAATGAAAGCAACATTAATGATGTTAAAGAACTCAATAACATGAAAATTGGACTATATAATAATAAAGATAGTATTGAGGGATATGTAATACCTAAAGAAATAATTAAAGATAGGAAATTAGATAAAACTAATGAAATTATTAACTATGATGACATTACTGCTCTTGTGTTAGGACTATACGAAAAAGAAGTAGATGCAATATTAATTACAACAAACTATTCAGTATTATTTTCATTTAATGGTTTTGCTAATATCAAAGATGAAACAAAAATTTTAATATCTAAAGAGAAAAAAATTAAAGTAGAGGATAATACTAGACAGGAAATAACAGAACCATTTACTATTTTATTAATGGGGGTTGATTCAACTTTAGAAAGCATTAAAAGTGGTTCAGCATTTAATGGAGATGCTTTAATGTTAATTACTTTTAATCCCAAAACATTAAATGCTACTATGCTCAGCATTCCAAGAGATACATATGTACCAATAGTATGTTTTGAAAATCAGAGAGAAAACAAAATCACTCATGCTGCATGGCATGGTGAAGAATGCATGATAAAAACTATAGAAAATTTCACAGAAATAAAAATAGATTATTATGCAAAAATAAATTTTAAAGGCCTAGTTAAGTTAGTAGATAATCTTGGAGGAATATATGTAGATGTTCCATATAGTTTATGTGAACAAAATAGCAATAGAACTTGGGGTTCAGATACTGTGTTTTTAGAAAAAGGATATAAGAAAGTAAATGGTGAGCAAGCCTTAGCGCTTTCAAGAAATAGACATAAACCAAATGATGGTTCTGCAATTGGAAAACAAATGGCAGCATATTGTCCAACCTATAATGAAGGAAAAAGAGATGATATCGAAAGAGGACAAAATCAACAAAAAGTTATAAATGGAATTATGAGTGGCGTTAATAATATAAATAAATTAGATGACATTTATAATCTATTAGAAATAATGGGTGATAGTGTTGAAACAAACATTAATACTAATCAAATATTATCCTTATATAATGTTATAAAAGGAATGCTATTAAATAATTCAAATTCGACTATTTCTTTTGATTCATTATTTTTAAAAGGATCAGACACTTTAATTTGGGATGAAAAATTTAAAACTCAACTTTATAACTATTATTATAATAGACAAAGCCTTGCTGATATAGTTAAAGCAATGAATATTAATTTAGAAAAAGTCAAACCAGAATTAATTAAAGAAATGAATTTTTCAATCAATGAAACATATGAAAAAACTATAATTGGAAAAGGTCCATATAAATATGAAAGTACAATTAATTTAGTAGATAAATTCATATCAAAAGATATTGAAGTTGCAAAAGAATGGGGAAAAACTAATAATATAAAAATAGAAGAAGAATATGTTGATGTATATAATATAGAAGACAATAATAAAATAATAGAACAAAGTATTCCATATGGCTATATTGTAAAAAACATAAATGAAGCATTAATTATTAAAATTGGAAAATATTCAGATAAAGTTCCCGAACAAATTGATGATGTAATTCCAAATTTTGAAACATATTCAATTGATGAAGCATATACTTGGAAAAATAATAATACAGATAAACTAATAATTATTATTGAAGAAATTAAAATTGATTCTGAAGAATATAATGAACTAAATGCTGGTAAATTAAAAAGTCAAAGTGTAGAAGCAGGTAAACTGCTTAAAGATTATGAGGAGATTAGGATTATATATTATGAAAAAACTAAAGAAGAAATCCCTATACAAGAATAAATCAAAGTGGTATAATCTTCAAGTTATGAAAAAATTTAATTTAAATAAAAAATTAGATAAAATATTAAAATTTGTTTTAAACTTTTTAAAAAACAAGTTTTTTCATTCTATTATTTTAGGCTTTTCTTCATTTTTTATTTTAGATATAGTAACTAGATTACTAGGAAAAGAAATAGAATTCTTAAAAATTAATTCATTTGTTCCTAACTTATTTAGTATTGTTTGGATATCATTATTCATGCTTTTAACTTTATTTATTAATAAAAAAATTGGAAAACCCTTATATATACTTTTCTTTATTCTAAGTATAACAATGTTTGCAGTTAATAATGTATATTACTCATTAACAAAAAATTTCTTTGATTTTGCGCTTTTAGGATTAGCTAAAGAAGGTAGTGAATTTTTTGTATCTGCAATAAAGAGCGCTAATATATGGATATATATAACAATAATAATATCTATTGCATTATTTGTTATTAGTTTTATTAAATTTCCTTGGAATAATAAAACCAACTACAAAGGATTAATTATTACAATTATATTATTTATTATCATTCATCAAACAACTCCATTATTACTAGGAGAAAAAAATAATGAATTAACATGGAATACATGGAAAAACCCTAGAAATGTTTATGAGAATTATAACGATAATAATAAAAGTTTAAGTGTAAGTGGCATTTTTGAATATACAATTAGAAACTATTATAAAACATATTTAGAAGAGAAAAAAACAACAGATGAAAAAGAATTATTGTTTTTAAGTAATATGTTTAAAGAATCTAAATTAAATGAAAAAAATAAGTACACAGGTATTTTTGAAGGTAAAAACATTATTTTCTTACAATTTGAAGGCATTGATAATTGGCTATTAACAAAAAAAATAATGCCTAATACTTATAAACTATTAAATAATTCTATTAACTTTTTAAATCACTTCTCTTATTACAATGGTGGAGGTTCAACATTTAATTCCGAGTTTGCAGTAAACACAGGTTTTATTACTCCTATTAGCTATACAAAAAATGCTTATTCATTAAATAAAAATGATTTTCCTAATTCTTTAGCAAAAATATTTACTAATTTAGATTATAGAGTAAATGCTTTTCATATGAATACTGGAGAATACTATTCTAGAAATATAAATTATAAAAATTGGGGCTTTGATAAATATTATGGATTAAAAGATTTAAAAACCTATGATAACGAAGACTATATGTTAGATAGAGAATTAATTAATAATGATTTCTTTTATGAAAACATGTTTAAAAAAGAAGGCAATTTTATAAATTATCTAATTACATATTCAGTACATATGCCATTTCAAAAAGATAAAGGCTTATGTCAAAAAATATTGAACAAAGAATATGAAGAAAAAATGTTAAATGATGAACTTACAGAAGAAGAAAAAGAAAACTTATTAATAGAATTTGAAGAAGCAATTTATACTGAGGAAGATTGCATAAATATACAAGCAAAAGAAACTGATGATATGGTAGGATTATTAATGCAAGCTCTAAAAGATAATAATTTATATGATAACACAATAATAGTAGCATTCTCAGATCATTATTTATATACAATAGCAGATAAAACTTTATTAGATAAAAAGAAAGAAACTTCAAACAATTTAATTAATGAAACTCCATTTTTTATATGGAGTAGTAAACAAAAGAAAACAAATATATATAAAGCTACTTCTCAAATAGATATATTACCAACAGTACTTAATCTTATGGGCATAGAATATGATAACAATAATTATTTAGGAAAAGATGCTTTAGGAAAAGAACATAATGGAATAGTATTTTTTAATGATTATTCTTGGTATGATGGAAAATATTATGTAGAAAATGGCACAAATGATAAAATTAAGGACATTAATTATATAGAAGAATCCAATTCATATGTAGATTATATAATTAAGAAAAACGATTTAATATTAAAACATGACTATTTTAAAAACAAGCAATAAGTTAATGCTTGTTTTATTTTTTTGATAAATAAATATCTTCAATAGTAACTTCACTAGTATGTGGAATTGGTTTCCATGTTACTTTTACAAATAACGCTATATAAGATGTGTATATTCCTATTAAATCAAAAATAGGCCATGTTAATATATACTTTATTTTCTTTATAAAAGTAATTTTTTTAATTCTTTTTCTTTCAATAATAAATATATAAATAGGCATTATGAAACTTAACAAATATGTTTCTATTCTAAATAATAATCTTAATATTAATACGATTATTAAAGATGCAAACATAGCTTCAATACCTGGAGCAAAATTAAAATAAATATCTTTAAATATATTTGTTAATAATCTTCCTATTAGTGAAGTTTCAAATACTAATGATGTATTAGAAACACCATTTGAATATGAATATATTACATATAATAAAGCACTAAAAAATAACCAAAAAAACAAATTAAATACTAAGAACGGAGTTTGATGCATCAACATATCAAAAGATGCAAATCTATGCCTTATTGATTCTAAAAATTTATTATTTATAACTGGAGTTTTATTTACTATATATTTTCTACCAAATATAATGTTTTTTATTAGACTTGGAGCAGTTTCAACATACGCTAATAAATGCCCCTTAGACCATCTTAAACGTTGTCTTAAAGCTATTCTCAAATTAGTTGGCTGTTCATCAAAAAACTCCGCTTCATCATTATATGTAATGCTATACCCCTTTACAACCGAATCTGCTGATAAAGCTCTATCTTCAGTTAATGAAGTAAATTTCCATCCATCTTTGACTATTTCACTCGCAAATAAAAACCCGGTTCCTTGAATATTTGTTGCCAATCTCAAAACACTTCTTGCTCTATGATCATTTCTTATAGATCTTAACCAATGTAATGCATAATTTGATGCAATCCAATTTTCATCAAAATTTTTAGTATTCCTATATGAAGTAATTATTTTTTCTCCAGAATCAAAAGCATCATTCATTTTTGAAATATAATCTTTATTCAATAAATTATCAGCATCGAATATAAAATATCCTTCAAAAGACAATCTTCCATAATCTTCTTCAATTTTATTTAATAAAAATTGTAATGCAAAACCTTTTGTTTTATCTTTATCATTAAATCTTTCATAACATATAGCACCATTATTTCTTGATATTTTAGCAGTATTATCATTACAATTATCCGCAACAACAAAAACAGTAATATTATCTTTAGGATAATCCTGTTTATTAATACTTGATAGTAAGTTTCCTATTACTTTTTCTTCATTTCTAGCTGCAATCAATATAGCATACTTATGTTTCTTTTTAGCTTCTTTAAACTTTCTAGTAAAAAAAATTCCAATAATTAAATATATCATTCTATAGGAAACCAAGCTTGCAATAATTATCCCAGAAATAATATAAATTTTTTCACCTATAGCATAATAATCATTAATATTAGAAAACACCATTATGCATCCTCCGTTCTGTATAATTAAGATATGTTTGTTTTTTTAACAATATCTAGTCTATTATTTTCTTTTATAAGCATTAAAATACATTCTTTTTCATATCCATAATCATTTTCATATTCCCAATTTAAAAATACTTTATATGATTGATATTCTTTTTCTTTATATTCAAAGGTTGTTTCTTCAATATTAATTACATTTACTTTTTTTACTAATGGTAATTCTTTCATATTAGGATTCAAATATTTATATATA
>LFRM01134858.1_pt1 | contig 10722 bp, 8 predicted proteins | sample 618341 | NCBI WGS metagenome assembly LFRM01 (sample SAMN03654438, study PRJNA283298) | anaerobic digester metagenome | isolation source: pool of bioreactors CSTR01a, CSTR02a, and CSTR03a thermophilic anaerobic... | place: Denmark: Kgs. Lyngby | collected 2014-05-21 | reverse complement strand
AACAACCCTGAGATTATGCTGGATTCAGGTGTAGGATTGCGCGGTACGGTTGAGCTCAAGTACTGCAAGTATGCCTTGGACAACCTGCTAAAGGTGAGGGTGCTCGGGGTAAATATCCCCGTGGCTACCTTTGCCGTGGTGGCTGCGCTGTGCCTGGGTATCAGGTGGTTGTATAAGACCAAGTTGGGGCAGGAACTCAGGGCAGTGGGCCAGGATATGGCCGTGGCATCTGTTGCAGGCATCAACGTGGCCCGTACCAGGATTATAGCCATGGTGATGTCTACGGTTTTGGCTGCCATAGGCCAGGTGATATTCCTGCAGAACATGGGCGTTATCAACACGTTTAACAGCCATGAGCAGATTGGTACGGTGGCTATTGCATCGATCCTGGTGGGAGGGGCGAGTGTCACCAGTGCCACCGTCGGCCATGCACTTATAGGCACCTTGCTGTTCCAGCTGCTTTTCATAGTGTCTCCTTCCGCAGGCCAGCGGCTCATGGGCAACGCGCAGGTTGGTGAGTTTTTCCGGGTGTTCATAGGCTACGGGATTATCGCCGTGGCACTCCTCATCCACTCCTGGGAAAGGAAGGCTTCTTTAGAAAGGGCATCCCGGCAGCCTGCGGTGAAAGGGGAGGCAAAAGTCGCAGGAAGCCCGTAACCGGGCACGAAACCTAACATGGAGCAAATGAGCAAGCCATGCAACAGGGCATGGAGGAGAAAATGCAGTAAGCACATGTTCTAGAGCATGTAACAGAGTTACATAAAGGTTACATAAGGCAAGGAGGGCTACAAGTGAGTTCATTGGACAAGGTTATTAGCTGGATCGATGAGACCAGGGAGCAAAGCATTGAGAAACTGGCAAGGCTCATCAGCCAGCCCAGCGTGAGCTCAACCGGCGAAGGCGTGGAAGAATGTGCCCAATTGCTGGTTGAGATGCTCACGGAAGTGGGCCTGGACGCCAAGGTTATGCCTACCAAGGGCTTGCCTGCGGTGTACGCCGAAAGGATAGCACCCGGGACTCCCACGGTGATCTTCTACGGACACTACGACGTCCAGCCGGTAGGTGACCTTTCCCTCTGGGAGACGCCCCCGTTTGAGCCCGACATCAGGAACGGACGCATGTACGGGCGGGGGACAGGCGACAACAAGGGCCAGCTGCTCACCCACATCATTGCCGTTGACGCTTTCCTGAAGACCTACGGTGAACTGCCCTGCAGCGTAAAGTTCCTGCTAGACGGAGAAGAAGAAAGCGGCAGCCCCAACCTTGGAGACTTTGTCGAGGAAAACAAGGAACTGCTTAAGGCGGACGTGTGCTATTTTGCCGACGGCCCTATCCATTATTCAGGCCGCCCGCAGGTTGTGTTTGGATGCAGGGGAATCATCGACGTTGAAATCGTGCTCGACGAAAACATAAGGGACTGCCACTCAGGCCACTATGGTGCGCTCATCCCCAACCCTGCATGGCGCCTGGTCCACCTGCTCAAGACCATGAAAGATGCTGGCGGCAAGGTACTTGTGGAAGGGTTCTATGACAAGGTCAGGCCCATCACACCCGCCGAAGAGGAAGTCCTGAAGCACATCCCGTTTGATGTGGAAAGCTATTTCGAAGGTGTAAGATATCCCGGCACCGGGCCTGAATGGGACCGCATAGAGGCGCTCAAGGCCCATATGTTCCAGCCCACTATGACCATTACCGGGCTGGGAAGCGGCTACACAGGAGAAGGCGTGGCCACAATAGTCCCGGCTAAAGCCGTGTGCAAGATCGACATGCGCTTGGTTGCCGACCAGGATCCCGACGAGATCTTTGAACTCATAGAGAAGCATGTCAAGAAGCATTTGCCTGAAGCTAAGGTCTCTGGGCACGGCAAGATGTATCCGTCACGCACCGAGCTGGAGCTGCCCATTTCCCAGGCAATTATCGGTGCGGTCAAGCGGGCATGGGGCGTGGACCCGGTTGTGGTGCCGTCTTCGGGAGCCAGCTGTCCCGAGTATGTGTTCACACAGATCCTCGAGATGCCGACGATTTCAGTGCCTTATGCCAATCCTGACGAGAACAACCACGCACCTAACGAAAACTTTGATCTGGATCTGTTCATCCAGGGTATAAAGACCACTGCCCACGTCATCGATACCATCGCGAAGCACGAGGAGTGGTAATCAGCCTACTGAGACGACTATGAAGAAGACAGCGGAGTGCCGCTTAGGGCTGATCATAATCCGCTGCGTGATGGGTTGCTGACAGGTGTAGGATGCAAACAGCCAGGGGGCGGCTGTGGACGTTTCACCCCGGGATTCAAGCGGAATTCAAGATTGGAAGGGGAGCAAACGTCTGCGGCTGCTCCCGTAGACTGCCAGCCTCAACTTCCGCCGTCTTGGATCTGGCTGCTCCTGTTGCCGAGATCACCGGTTCGTGTAGCTTAGCGTGTGTTCGCCCCGCTGTGAACACCTTGAAGTTGTGTCATCCGCAGCCTTTTGCTTCATGAGGCACGCCATCAAAACATAATGTTCTAGTGAATCCCGTCAAGCTTGCGTATTGAAATAACTCTTTCATATGCTCGGGTTAGACCGGAGGAAAATGCTGAACCCGGGAACTATTTGTGTTATGTTGACATCTTAACTTATAGATATTCGTCATATATCGGCAAAATTTTCATTCTCCCACAATATTGCAAAGAGAGTTTACAGAAGAGGGTCTGCAACTATGAGGCGTTCTGAGGTTTTCGATTCATCTCCGCATGGGGTATCACGTGGCTTTCTGCGGCTGCCTAAGGCCGGCATGGTGCTCCTCGTATTCCTTATATTAAGCGGCCTGGCTGGGTGCAGTGTTGCAGGCTTTGTGGTACCTGTTTCCCTTGAAGGGGTGAGCACAAACCCAGGACAAGACCTTCCTGCAGACGATGGGGGCAGGTACAAATACCTGGAGCAGTCCAACACCCACAACCATCAGGCAGGCAGGGTGGAATCGGTAATCGAGTACGGCGAGGATTTTGTAATGGGTGTCCACTACCCGGTGTTTGGGAAACACCAAATCGACGCTGCTGTAGGCGAGTTTATCGATAACATCATATCCGGCTTTATGTCTGAAGTTGAAGATTTCACCGCCGGCCATCCCGACCATCGGGCGGAACTCAATGTGGATTACGAAAGCTGGCTGGTAGAAGACAAACTGCTTAGCATAAAGTTTATCAGCTTGGTATACATACCTGGTTACGCCCATCCCGACGTGACTATCCAGACCTTCGTTTACGACTGGGCAACAGAGCAGCCTGTTTTGCTCGAAGATATCTTGGTTGAAGCTGGCTTGCCCAAACTGGCCCAGCTAGCCAGGGACGGGTTGGCGGCTAATCCTGACTACGCTGACTATACCGGCTTGGACCTGTTTAACGCCGGGACGGAGCCCGTGCCTGAGAACTACTCCCTTTTCGTGCTTACCCAGGACCATTTCGTATTGTTCTTTCACAGATATCAGGTATTGCCGGGTGTTGCGGGGATTCCCAGCGTCGAACTGTCCTATGAAGATTTGGAAGACATAATCGATTTCGAAGCACTTAACCTTAACCCGGCTAGGCAGAGCGTAAGCAAGCCAGGTGAAACCGGACTAGGTTGCGTGGCACATCCGCCCTACCTGGTTCCCCACAGGGCGCGTGACTACAAAGGCTGCGACGCTGCTTACGGCGGACAACACAAGGGTGAAGCAGCTGGACCCGGTACTCCAGGCGGTCAGGATCCCAGGGGACAGGTGGTCAGGAAAATTGACCCTGATAAGCCCATGGTGGCGCTTACCTTTGACGATGGGCCGGATCCCAGCACCACATCTTCAATACTCGATACTCTAAAGCAACATGATGCGGTTGCAACCTTCTTTGTCATCGGAAATCGTGTCCATGACAACGCGGACCTGCTCAAGCGGATGATTGCAGAAGGTAACGAGATTGGCAACCATAGCTTGAGCCATAAGCGGTTGACCACTTTGTCCGGGCAAGAACTGCAGTATCAAATCGAAAAAACTCAGGCAGCGGTAAAGGCCGTCACCGGTGTTGAACCTGTCTTTGTGAGGCCCACCTACGGGTCTTACAACGATGAACTAAAGCAGCACATAGGCATGCCCATGATCCTGTGGTCGTTGGATACCAGGGATTGGGAAACCCGTGATGCGCAATCGATCATCCGGCATGTGCTTGATAACGTGCAAGACGGCGATATCATCCTCATGCACGACATCTATATGTCTACCGCGGAAGCAGTCAAGGTGATCGTGCCTGAGCTTAAGAGCCGGGGATTCCAGCTTGTCACCGTCAGCGAACTGCTTACGGCCCGGGGGATAAGTTTGGAGGCAGGCAAGGTATACCGCAACGGCGGCAGCTCGTAAGCCGCTTCCCATGAACCGGCCTTCTGCCTTCACAAAGGGCCATTCACACACCTCTCCCTAGATGCTCCGGCGCGATTCAGGCCGGGACCAAATGTTTTAGCCAAGGAACATTCCACGTGATTAGACGTCAAACACAATGACTNNCCACTTAGACACACCGGTGTGGCGAAAGCTTTATGGCCATATGGAGGTCTTGCTTCTCCTGGATGGCCGGCAATCTCAAGGGTAAGAAAGGATGGTGTTCATGGCAAAGAATCGCTATGTGGTTTATGCTTGTGTGCTGCTTCTCCTGGCAGCAGGAGCCAGCGTGTTTGCAAGCGGTTTGGCTCAAGGCAGCAACTTTGTGCGCATATTTGTCGGTGGAGAAGAAATCGTCGAACCAGGCGATGCATATGTAGTTGACGGAAAGACATTTGCACCTGTAAGGGCTATTGTGGAGGCCCTAGGCTTTTCCGTAGCTTGGGAAGGTGAGTCACGGACGGTCAGGATCTCGGCTGAACCAAGCCACGAGAACCAGGCCATGAGGATCGATTTGCTCGAACAAGCACTTAGGCCAATAAGCCCTGAGGACGCGATCGGGAAGTGGGCTGAGGGCGTCAAGACCAGAAACGGTGCACTTCAATACGCCGTGATGTCTCCTGGGCTCCGGGAGCAGAACTATGAGTATTTTGTATCTTCAAATTGGGTGACGGCTACTTCCAGCCCTTGGGTTGAGAGTTACGAGATAACCGAGGAGTCGGAAGCTTTAGATGGAGCCGTGCTGTATAAGGTAAAATTCGCGCTTGCTACCTCTACCGGGGATGCAGGCACTATCGTGAGCGACGTTGTGGTAAAGCAATACGATGAAACCTGGCTGGTGGATCAGATAACCGAAGAGTTCGAATTCCCCGGTTTTGAGCCTTCCTATACAGATGGTATTGTAAAGCAGATCGACCAAAGCGGTGAGCGGCCCCGCTTCTTGCTCGAGGGTGGGCCCATATCTAACGGAGAGCCCTTCCTCATCTGGCTCTCTGTGAGCGAAGACACCGAGTTCTGCTTCGCCGAAGTGTCTGAGGACGGTGAGATCGATCCTGAATCATTCACTCAGGCCAGCTTTGACGATCTGGAGATAGGCCAGCAGGTGAAAGTGCTGATACCTGGCCCGATTCTCGAATCCTACCCGGCACGGGGAGGAGCATCCGAGGTACTGATTCTAAAGTAATCAGGTAGTTGGGACGGCCAGGGCATGCTTTGACAGTTTGCCCACGGGTAAGTAAAGGTGTAAGTGTGCTGACGGGTGAAGATGATTCCTGCCGCAAGCGGCTTGTTAAGCCCGCTTACGGCAGGATTTTTACTTTCTTGTTGATCTCTTGGCGGACTTCTGCTTCCGTAGGGTGGTAGTATTACCTGCCGGGAGCCACTGTCTACCACCCTGAGCCACAAGTCCTCCGGCTGTATACGTGGCAGTCTTACCTGCCGGGAGCCACTGTCCTGTGAAGTGCCTATTGCACTCCATACCGCCGTCACATATACTAACCGTATAATGGAATCGTTCGTTAGAGAACGATCTGCCATGGGAGCTAGTATAGTGTTCATCAGGTGTGGCGGAGGGGGCAAACCCGTGGTTGAGAAGAAGTACGATCCAATGAGGTGTGCCGGAGCGGCCGAAGCCCAGATCCCGGCGGAAGGCACGGTTCGGCGCAGCTGTGGTGCATCCAAGGCAGGCAAGGCTGCCGGTGGCACCGGCAACTGCGACTTCAACGTGGAAATGTTCGTAGACCTTCTTAGAACTGCCAACCACGGGCTGCTTAACATAGTCCGGGAAGCATGGCATAAGTATCCGTTTCCGCCTTCCGGCATGGTAATAATGGCTGAGGTTATGAGAAATCCTGGTTCCTCTGTGAGCCAGGTTGCCCGGGACACGGGATTTGCCAAGTCCCATGTGTCCAAGACGGTTGACATTTTGGCTAGTCAAGGGTTTGTAGAAAAGCGGCAAGACCCTTCTGATCAGAGGGTCATCCGGCTTTACGCTACAGAGCAGCTCAGACTGCGGTTTCAAGAGGTGAAGGGGTCCATAGAAAACCGCTTGGCGGAAGTGTTGACCGGAATACCTAAATCAAAGCTGGACGACCTGGTAGAAGGGCTTGAGCTGCTGAACAAGGCCCTGGAAGAGTCCGGGTATACGAGGGCGGACTGTTCCCGGGTGTGATTGGAGCCTGCGCAAGATTACAGGCGCCCGCCGGGAGTGAACACGGGACACCAAGCAGTATGATTNNTATGATTACAGGTGATGAACAGGAGATGATCCAGTGAGACGGTTCTATCAATACCTGAAACCCTTTGCCCTGCAGGTATTTATAATCTTAGTGCTTGTTTTGCTACAATCCCTTGCTGAACTGGCTCTCCCCAGCTTTATGGCAGACATAGTCGACAAAGGAATTGCCCTGGGCGACACGGCGCTTATCTGGAGAATAGGCGGGCGCATGCTGCTGGTGGCCTTCTTGGGCACCATTTGCGCCGTAGTATCCAGCTATATGTCTGCCCGGGTGTCGGCGGCCTATGGGAAGCAGCTCCGCAGCGTCGTGTTTTCACATGCGACATCGTTGTCTGTATACGAATTCGACAAGATCGGTACCGCATCGCTTATCACCAGAACCACCAACGATGTGTCTCAGGTGCAGATGGTAGTGCTCATGTCGATGCGCATATTCATGTTTGCGCCAATGATGCTTATCGGAGGCATCATGCTGGCGTATTCAAAAGAACCTAAGCTCTCGCTTTTACTCCTGGCCATCTTGCCCATACTTGCGGTCTTGATTCTGGTCGGGTCCAAGAAAGTGCTTCCTATGTTCAAAGTGCTTCAGCAGAAACTGGACAGGCTCAACCTTGTGCTTAGGGAGAACCTGACCGGGGTACGTGTGATAAGGGCGTTTGACCGGATTGACTATGAGGCGGGACGGTTTGACGATGCAAGCAGGGACCACATGCAGACCGCGCTCAAGGTTTACCGGCTGTTGGCAGCTTTGATGCCCCTGATGAACCTGATCATCAACCTAGTAATCATCGGGATCATATGGATCGGAAGCCAGAGGATCGATGCCGGTTACTTGGAAGTGGGCGGGCTTATGGCTTTCATCCAATACGGTTTACATATACTCATGTCCCTTATCATGGTTTCCATGATTTTTGTGATGATCCCCCGTGCATCAGCATCGGCCGCGAGGATAAACGAGGTGCTGGATTCAGCTCCTGAGGTAACCGCGGAAGCGGCAGTGACAGCGGGCAAGGCACCTCTTGACATCAAAGGCACCGTTGAGTTCCGGAATGTCACTTTCAGCTATCCAGGCGCAGAGCAGCCGGCCATTACAGACATATCGTTTGTCGCCAAGCCGGGAGAGGTTACGGCTATCATCGGGGGAACAGGCTCGGGCAAATCAACCCTGGTGAACCTCATCCCCAGATATTTTGATGCAGACCAAGGCCAAATCCTCATAGACGGGGTGGATATCCGCGACATCCCAAGGGAGGAATTGCGGAAGCACATCGGGCTGGTCCCTCAGCAATCAGTGTTGTTTTCGGGGACAGTTGCCGAAAACATCCAGTGGGGCAAGCAAGATGCAACTGACGAGGAAATACGGTGGGCAGCAGCGATTGCCCAGGCCCTGGAGTTCGTAGAACAAATGCCTGATGGGTTCGGCTCCCACATTGCCCGGGGAGGCACTAACCTTTCAGGTGGACAGAAGCAGCGACTGTGCATCGCCCGAGCCATTGTAAGGCGTCCCAGGATCTATATTTTCGATGACAGTTTCAGCGCCCTCGACTTTAGGACCGATGCCAGAGTGCGTGCTGCGTTGCGGCGGGAGGTCAAAGATGCCACTGTGATTGTAGTAGCCCAGCGCGTGAGCACTGTGATGGATGCGGACAAGATCATCGTGCTTGACAACGGGAAGATAGTGGGGGATGGAACGCACGCTGAACTCCTGCAGACTTGTCCGGTTTACCGGGAGATTGTCCAGTCCCAGCTGTCGGAGGAGGAAATCGCATGAGCGATAGGCATGTGCGCCAGGGTGCAGCCAGAGATTTCAACAAGTCACGCCGTTTTGGCCCCAAGCCGGACGAGTCCGGCGGCAAGTCTTCAGGTTCAGGCATGACAGCCGGAGGCTCGGCGAGCAGGTCCGGCAGGCCGGTTGGCATGCATAGGATAAAAGATTTCAGGGGGACCTTGGCAAGGCTTTCAAGCTACCTCGGCCCTCGGAAACCTGCTCTGGTCGTAGTCATAATGCTTTCTGTGATAAGCACCTTGTTCTCCATAGTCAGCCCCAAGATCATGGGCAAAGCCACTACAAGATTGTTTGAGGGGATTATGCAGAAAGCCCAAGGGGTACCCGGCGCCGGCATTGACTTCGAGTACATAGGCAGGATCCTGGCTATCTTAGCCGTGCTCTATGTGGCTAGTGCAGCGTTCAGCTTCTTGCAGGGGTTCATCATGGCCGGGATTGCCCAGTCCACAGTATATGAAATGCGCAAGCAGGTCCAGGCAAAGCTAAACCGCCTGCCCCTCAAGTATTTCGACAGCCGGCCTCACGGGGAGATCCTGAGCCGGGTGATAAACGATGTGGATGCCGTAAGCTCTACTTTACAGGAAAGCTTGGTGCAGGTAATATCGGCGGCTGTAACCCTTGTGGGCGCATTTGTGATGATGCTGACCATTAGCCCGTGGCTCACCCTGGTGACCCTGGTAACCTTGCCTCTCACTGCTGTGGCTACGTGGTATGTGACCCGGCGTTCCCAGGGCTACTTCGTGGGATACCGCAAGGTGCTTGGCGAACTCAACGGATACGTAGAAGAGATGTACGCCGGCCACAAGGTAGTGAAAGCCTTCGGGCTTGAAGATGAATCTATAAACCGGTTTGACCAAGTCAACCAAGAATTGTACGAGCAGGGCTGGAAGTCCCAGTTCTTGTCAGGTTTGCTCATGCCGGTCATTGGGCTCATAAACAACATAGGATACGTGATTGTGGCGGTGGCCGGTGGCCTGATGGTGTGGAAGCGGACCATAGAGATCGGTGATATTCAAGCATTTATCAATTATTCACGCAGGTTTACCCAGCCAATCCGGCAGACCGCCAGCATAGCCAACGTGATCCAGTCTACAGTGGCTGCCGCAGAGAGGATATTTGAGATCTTGGATGAGGAGGAAGAAACCCCCGACCCCGAGGATGCCGTACCGGTGCCGGTAGACCTCAAGGGAGAGGTTAGGTTCGAGCACGTGCGGTTTGGGTACGAAGAGGATAAGGTGCTAATAGAAGATCTCAACTTCCACGCCAAACCAGGGCAGACAATTGCCATCGTCGGGCCTACAGGTGCAGGTAAGACCACCCTGGTCAACTTGCTCATGCGGTTTTACGACATAGACGGCGGCAGGATTACGATCGACGGGATCGATATAAGGGATTTCAAGCGGAGCGACCTGCGCAGGCTATTCGGGATGGTCCTGCAGGATGTATGGCTGTTTAGCGGCACTATTAGGGATAATATAGCCTACGGTAGGGAAAACGCCACCGAAGAGGAGATGGTCAGGGCAGCCAAGGCGGCCAGGGCGGATCACTTCATACGCACGCTGCCTGACGGGTACGATACCGTGCTTACTGAAGATGCTTCCAACCTGTCTCAGGGACAGAAGCAGCTCTTGACAATTGCCAGAGGGATTCTTGCTGATCCGCCGATGATGATACTAGACGAAGCCACCAGCAACGTGGATACCCGGACCGAGATCCTGGTGCAAGAAGCCATGGAGACTTTGATGAAAGGCCGTACCAGTTTTGTAATCGCCCACAGGCTGTCTACAATCCGTAACGCCGATCTCATCCTGGTAATGGATGATGGCAAAATCGTTGAGCAGGGGACCCATAGTGAACTCCTTGCCAGGAACGGGTTTTACGCAGAACTTTACTACAGCCAATTTACTGGGAGGAATTCGGAAACTGGTTCTTAGCGACCTGGACCATCATAATGGAACATCTGGTGCACCAGTCTTTAAGGCACCAACCTGGCTTTCACACAGGATGGTGCACCACCTGCACCAATATTTCCGCTTCTTGGTCCCCTCACAGCCGAAATGGTGCATTGTGTGTACCGATTCTGACCGTTTCCTGCACCAGTGGAGTGGAAATGGTGCACTACGCGCACCATTAAGTTCTATCTCCTAGGGGATTCCGGTGAAAACGGTGCACTAGATGCACCAAGCGCTCGGGCTTCGAGGCTGTTTTAGGCAAAAATGGTGCATCACGTGCACCAATCTTGCGGGTCTTGGGCATTTTTGCAGCTGAAATGGTGCACCAGATGCACCAATTTCCGGGTCTTCAAGCTTTATAT
>LFRM01045932.1_pt1 | contig 10722 bp, 11 predicted proteins | sample 618341 | NCBI WGS metagenome assembly LFRM01 (sample SAMN03654438, study PRJNA283298) | anaerobic digester metagenome | isolation source: pool of bioreactors CSTR01a, CSTR02a, and CSTR03a thermophilic anaerobic... | place: Denmark: Kgs. Lyngby | collected 2014-05-21 | reverse complement strand
ATCACACTCCTATAATCTACTCTCTTATTATAGCGTAAATTCCGAGTTCGTGACACCATAAAAAAATTCACAAACTTTCCTTTCTTTATTTATAATTAATCTAAATAAGGGTCTTGAAAAGAAAGGTTAAAATACGGTTAAACGTTGATTTAACAACGAAATCAATGTTTTTTAAAAGAGTGAACGGTGAACAGATTGTGGCAACATTATGAATAAATGTTAAAAAAGGGGTAGCCAAGAATAACTTTATCCTGTATAATAGACTCTATAAGATACATTTATTAAGAAGAACAATCGCTTACAGGAAAGGAGAGATCCATTTATGGTTACTCTATATACTTCACCAAGCTGTACTTCTTGCCGTAAAGCGCGGGCGTGGCTGGAAGAAAATAATATTCCTTACACGGAACGCAACATTTTCTCAGAACCTTTATCTCGGATCGAGATTAAAGAAATTCTGAAAATGACTGAAGAAGGTACAGAGGAAATCATCTCCACACGATCAAAAGCATTCCAAGAAATGAATGTGGATCTCGATGATTTACCATTGAACAACTTATTCACGCTCATCCAAGAAAATCCTGGTCTTTTACGTCGTCCAATTATTTTAGATGATAAGAGACTTCAAGTTGGATATAACGAAGACGAAATTCGTCGTTTCCTACCTAGAGAAGTACGTGCAATTGAGCTTAAAAAAGCCCAAGAGCTTGCTAACTTCTATTAATATCGCTCACTTTATCTAAAGCATGTCTGAATAGGCATGCTTTTTTGTACGCATTTCGTCGCATTGCAAACGTATAGTAGATGCGGTATAATCTAGAAACGGATGAATGGCCTTATAGCAGTCACCCTGTTACAATGATAGTACAGAAAAGAGGTGTAGCATCATGGAAATGGAAAACATTAACGAGAATACGATTCGTGTGGTAATTGAAAGTTCTGACCTTGAAGAGAGAGGGATAACGTTCTTAGATTTGCTCGGGAATCAAAAACAAATCGAAAGCTTCTTTTATAGCATTTTAGAAGAAGTTGATGTTGAAAATCAATTTCTGGAAACAGATGCCATCACTTTCCAAGTGCTGCCAAAAGGAAGCGGCCTTGAATTNNTTTATAAGCAAAGGTGACGCTGATGATATGGAAAATTTTGATGAAGAGGGGTTCGATCCAGCAGAACATATACTGGATATTATGAGCCAACATACTGAAACTATGAATGAAAATAAAACTGAACCACACTTAATCGAAAATGATTTAGGAATTCTTGACATGATGGTCAAGTTTAATGACTTCGAAGACTTTATCGAAGCATCCAAACGCTTTTACCTAGAGAGCGGCCATACATCTTTGTATCACTATGAGGGAGCATATTATTTATCAATTGAATTCTTAATAGATGAAATGGTGGATACAAATCTCGATAATCAACTTGCTATAATCCTTGAATTCGGAGAAGAAGCAAATACCACGCCCGAAGTTCTTGGAGAATATGGTCAGTTGATTATGAATCAAGATGCCTTGGAAAGTGCACGTCACTATTTCAAATAACATGTAACGAGTTAGCTCATTGTAGCTGACTCGTTTTTTTGTACGTTGATGCCAGAGAGACCGGCATACAGGAATTTGGAACCACCTGTAAGCCGGTAAAAGTGACAAACTACCGGCATACAAAGAATTCGAAATCCCTGTACGCCGGTAAAAAGTCATTTAAACCGGCGTACAAGAATTTATAAACCAACGAATGCCGGTGTAACGGGCACGATTCATCCAAAATTTCTTCGTTCAATCCTACTTTAAATAGCCTTTCTTCTATATAATAGAGGTAAATATTCACCAAATTTGAAAAGGGGTCGTTCTGTGAAAAAGAAAGTGGATGTCATCATCCTTGTTCTTTCTGTAGTAGTTGTTATTTTGAGTATTACGTTGTTGAAAATATCATCAGATCCTCAACCCAAACTAATTGGCTCTTACCAATCTGAAACCATGCCGCCGGACATCTATATGCTTTCTTTCTTCCAAGACGGGACCTATGAAGTTTACGAAAATTCGAATTTAGTAGATGAGGGAACTTATATTTCAACTGACACCGACGAAGCTTATCTCATCAAATCAGAACAAGAAAACCAACTCATTGTACTCAGTAAAGACGATAATTTTTACTACTATTCGCCTGATCAGAGCGTCTACTTAATGAAAAACTTGGACAAATATCCAGTTTCGTTGGGCGAACCAAACTAGCCAATTCTAAGAAACATCTTAAAAATCACCTGCCAAAAAAGCTTTTCGCCTTTTTTTGCTTATCTATATACAGAGAGATAAAAGGAGGTTAATAAGATGTTTTTTGCTTTGACACAAATGAATGAAAGAATTAGTGCCTCTGACTACACCCGAACCATTCCCGTGAGTTGTCCAGGGTGCAACAAACCCGTATTTTTGAAAAAGGGACCTAAAATAATGGCACATTTTGCCCATTATGCAGGTGCCGAATGCCACCAATTTTCCGAAGGGGAAACGCCCCAGCATCTTTTAGGAAAACAGCGCCTCTTTGAGTGGCTTACCAAACTAAATATTCCCGTTGAAATGGAAGCCTGGCTGCCTGAATTGAAGCAGCGCCCCGATTTATTGGTGACTTACCAAAATCGGAGGATTGCCCTTGAGTACCAATGCAGTTCGATTCCGTTTGCCCGTTTGAAAGAACGTACGGATGGGTACATGAGTAAAGGTTATGAAGTCTACTGGATTTGTGGAATGGATTATGTTCCCACCACTTATACAGAACGCATCGCTGCTTTCAGGCAGAAAAATAATACGCTTATTTGCCTCGACAGCAATCAAAATACTCTGCACATGTATCACGATTTACACTTCGATACCCGTAACCGTCTGCAAAAAAAGCAATTTTCCATCATTTTAAGTGATTTGGACTTCCCTTCATTTGAGACACTCTTTAATAAGCCGCAACCCAATTATCCACGAAAAAAAGCGGCAATGACTTATCAGAATCACTTACTTTTACTAAAACGAAAAGATGCCGTCCACCGTGACTTTTTACTGGATATCTATTTAGGAGGGCACACCGTCCATTCATTACCGAACTATATCTTTACGACACCTTCCAAGACGTTAGAGTTCTGTCAACCAAGCTATATATGGCGGTACCAGCTACTGGCGAAGTTTAGGAAATCCATAACTGTCCAGGACCTAAAAGCCTTTAGTCAGGCGATACCCCAATATGATGCACTTTACCTCCATGAGCCACTAGAACCGCTTCTGGAATTTATCGCAGAGCTGGAACAAGCGAAAGTGTTGAAACGTATGGATGATAAAAGTTGGCAAGTGCAAACCAAAAAATCCTGTCTCGATTTTTTTTAGATGATATAATGGTAATTAATGAAGCAAATGATTAGGAGGAATAAAAATGAATATTCAAGATTGTGCATACTGTATGGGTGGAGACCTATTAGCAGCCTTTGGATACCCATGTATCGAATTGGACGAAACAAAGGTCTACATCTTTAAAGAACAAAGCCACAAAGGACGCGTGATTGTTGCTTCAAAACACCACGTAAGTGAATTGACAGCTTTATCTGACGATCAGCGTAACGCCTTCTTTGCCGATGTTGCGAAAGTAGCAAAAGCACAACATGCTGCTTTTGGCCCAGACAAAGTAAATTACGGTGCTTACGGCGATTCCGGTCACCATCTGCATTTCCACCTTGTACCAAAATACAAAGACGAATTCGAGTGGAATGCACCATTTGCAATGAACCCAGAAAAAACATTTTTATCAAATGAAGAATACGAAGCACTTGCCGAAGCGATTCGTAGCCATATGAACTAAATATGAATAAACAAAAAACATTTCAAAAACCTCCAGGCAAAAAAAGCTTTTGAAATGTTTTGCTTGTGCAAAAAAATTGCAAGTTCAAACTTTTTTACTTCTAAATAAATGAGAGTATGTTAAGATTATTAATGTGAAATAAGAATGAGGAGGCCAAACAATGGCAGAATTTAAAGAACTACCAAAACGACATGAAGTCGCTGAAGAAATGACTTGGGATTTAACAAGCATTTTCGAAAATGATCAAGCTTTTGAAGCAGCGTTAAGCGAAGTCAGCGCTTTGGCAAAAGAAGTAAAAGCACTACAAGGAACAGTCGGCGAAAGCAGTGACGCTTTGTTGAAAGCGATTGAGACATCGCTAAAAGCGAATCAAAAAGTTGAACGTGTTTATGTGTACTCACATTTGAAAAACGATCAAGATACAGCAGATAACACGTATCAAACGTTACACGCGCGTTCAATGGCAGTCCTAACAGAACTTGGTGAAGCATCATCATGGTTCAATCCTGAAGTTTTGGCTATTCCTGAAGAAAAATTAGCTGCATTCATGGCTGAAAACGAAGGCCTGAAAAAATATGAGCACCTATTAAACGATTTAACTTCACAACGTGAGCACGTCTTGAGTGCCCGTGAAGAAGAACTTTTGGCAGGCGCATCAGAAATTCTTTCTGCATCCAGCCAAACATTCTCTGTTTTGAACAACGCGGATATCGAATTCCCAACTGTAAAAGACGAAGAAGGTAATGAAGTTAAACTATCCCATGGTCTATATGGTAAATTGATGGAAAGTTCAAATCGCGAAGTTCGTAAAGAGGCTTATGAGGCTCTTTATACAACATACCGTGGTTTGAAAAATACATTCGCATCTACTTTGTCAACACACGTGAAGTCACATAACTTCAATGCAAAAATCCGTAACTTCTCGTCTGCTCGTGCAGCGTCACTAGCAAACAACAACATTCCAGAGAGCGTATACGATACACTGTTGGAAGTTGTAAACAAAAATTTACCGTTGCTACATCGCTACGTTGAACTACGTAAAAAATTATTGAACGTTGATGAGTTGTATATGTACGACATGTATACACCTTTAACAGGTGATGCACCGATTGCCTATACAATCGAAGAAGCAACAGAAACGACATTGAAATCTTTGGAGCCATTAGGTGAAGAGTACCAAGGTATTTTGAAAGAAGCATTTGATAATCGTTGGATTGACTGGTACGAAAACGAAGGAAAACGTTCGGGCGCTTATTCTTCAGGGGCATACGATACAAATCCGTACATCTTGATGAACTGGCAAAACTCTATGAACCAACTGTATACATTGGTTCACGAATTAGGTCACAGTGTTCACAGCTACCACACACGTAACAGCCAACCATATGCGTATGGCGATTACTCTATTTTCTTAGCTGAGATTGCTTCAACGACAAACGAAAATATTTTAACAGACTATTTATTGAAAACTCAAACGGATCCAGCTGTTCGTATCTATGTTTTGAACCACTACTTGGATGGTTTCAAAGGAACTGTTTTCCGTCAGTCACAATTTGCGGAATTTGAACATTACATCCACCAAAAAGCGCAAGAAGGCATTCCTTTGACACAAGAGTTCATGACAGAGTACTATGCTGATCTAAATGCACGTTACTACGGCGATGCTGTTGAACGTGATGAAAATATTGCCTTGGAATGGTCACGCATTCCACACTTCTACTACAACCACTATGTTTACCAATATGCGACAGGTTTTGCTGCAGCAACAGCACTATCTAAACGTATCTTGGAAGGCGAAGAGGGTGCATTGGATAAATATCTGACATACCTGAAATCAGGAAGCAGCGATTACCCAATTGAAGTGATGAAGAAAGCTGGTTTGGACATGACAGATGCGACATACTTAGAAGATGCAATGAAAGTATTTGAAGCACGCTTGAACGAACTGGAAGAACTTTTAGCAGCGGAATAGAATGGAGTGGACGTCGGATTTGTCTTTTTGAGCAACGCCACTATTATCCGTTAATAGTAAAGGGGCCGGGAGTTTTTCCCGTCCCCTTTACTATAGATACAGAAAGAGGGTGGGACCGCGGTCCCACCCTCTGATTTTATTTAATAATCTGTAAGTAACTTTTTCCGACTGAGCGGGCTTTTTTCTGGTGTGGCATTTGTGACTGGTGATCTAATGAATTCGCATGATTGAATGCTTTTTCAATTAGTTCACAATTAATGACATCTTCCAGTAAAACACCAAATTGTTGATTGAAGTTATCAAAAATGACCAAAGAAGGGTTGTTTGAGATATTCATCTCTTGCGCTATTTTTTGGTCAGCATCGTAACTACTTTTCACAAAAGATGATGCCTTATCTTCAAGAAACATTTCTACATCCAGATTTGCGCCTTTAGCAACTTCGATCAATAGGTCAGAAGAGTACTCGGCCATATTAATGTTTAATTCTTTTTGCAGAAGCATCAAAAATTTTCTTCCGCGTTTTTTGCCTTGCATCAATGCAGCTTTATAAGCGAGACTAGCCTCATAGATGGTTTCGTAAATTTGATTACGCAATTGTAAATCATTCGTTGGCATATTTAAACGCTTCATGTACTGGGTGACGGTGTTAAAGTTATGGAATGTCAGGAAACGGAAATGGACCTTAAATCCCTCATTTAATTCAAGACTTTCAATAAAATGCAAAACTTCATGTTCAGAGTTCAGACATTTTAAACCAATTGGATTAACAAATAAGTAAAGCTCGAAAACGTGTTGAGAGGGATTTAATTTGCGATATGAATTATTATTAGATTGCATAATATCCCTTCTTTATACTGTGTTTTGTTCCATTCAAATGTGAGGACATCATCTACAGAAACGGACTTACATTTCTATTAGATGTAGTTCTTATACTGCTATTATTATATGACAAAAAAAGGATGGAAGTAAAATAAGATGCCTACGAAAGGCATCTTAAAATACACATATGTTCACAATGTTGCCACAAAAGCACAGAAAGCTTGAAAATTATGTTCTTTAACTTAGTCAATCAATAAACATATGTTACTTATTGGGGTACTTTAGAGCACGGGCAATCTTTTGGACGGTTTCCCGGCGGTTGATATTTCGAGCAATAAGAAATTGTTCAAATTCGCGAATACCGTTCTCTAAATCATCTGTTTCGTATTCCAATTCGTAATCATTTTGATCTTGGTAGTAGCTTGCATCTAGGAAGTAGGTTCCAGATTCAGCCGGAATTTCATACCGGACCGTTGAAAGTTGTCCCACCTGTTCCAAATCGGCGACATTAATGCTATGCTCCGCCAATTTTTTTGCGATAAAGCCATCTCGCTTCAGTTCGCCGCTATCGACAAAGTTCTGTCCTTCTTCATGGGTCAGGCGATCTGTCGTCTCCAACATTTTGTGTTCACTAATCGGCGACTTCAAAGTCTGTTCTGCATAATTATCATATAGACGAATACGCAGACCCATCCCCAGCTTGCGTAACTTCCAGTCCGGGCTGTCATAATACACATTTGTCTGTTGAACAGGTTCCGTATCCTCTAAGTTAAAATCAATAATAAGCATTTCATATTCTTCTTTAGTAAGTAAATTTTTGAATTCTGTTTCTACTTGTTGGCTCATCAGCTCACGACCTTTCTTATAAAAAACGAACAAAATCGTTCTCATCTTATCCTAATAGTATCATAACGTTCCGAAAAAGGCGCATTTAGACATACGAATAAGGTAAATTATGCTAAAATATACTTATAATCTAATCGTAAGAATGGGTGTCGGGAATGGAAAATGAATTTGTCGAAGACTGGGGTGTCTTTCTTGCTCCCTATGAACAAGCAGTTGAAGAGTTAAAAATTAAACTAAAAGGCATTCGTAAGCAATATCGTGAAACCAACTCACATGCGCCGATCGAGTTTATTACGGGGCGAGTAAAAACCAAAGAAAGTATTTTGGAGAAAGCTGAAATACGTAACATCGCTTTGGACCGTTTAGAAGAGGATATCCAGGATATTGCCGGTATCCGCATCATGTGTCAGTTTGTAGAAGATATTCATGAAGTAGTACGTTTGCTGCGCAGTCGTAAGGATTTCGAAATCACCATTGAACGCGACTACATTACGAATAAAAAAGCAAGTGGGTATCGTTCGTACCATCTGGTAATTGAGTACCCGGTTCAGCGTATTGAAGGGGAGAAAATTGTTATTTGTGAAATACAAATACGAACTTTGGCAATGAACTTTTGGGCGACCATTGAACATACTTTAAACTACAAATATATGGGGGAATACCCACAGGAATTACATAATCGTTTGATTAGAGCAGCCGAAGCGGCGTTTCTTTTGGACAAAGAAATGTCGGAAATTCGCGAAGAAATTATGGAAGCCAATTATTACTTTTCAGATAAAAAGAAGAATGTCGATTAGGAGTGCTTAATATGCGTGTAGCATTAGTCAGTTATGATAAACCGAAGACAGTTGCTCTAGCCGAGGACTTTATCCGTAAAACAGCCGGGACAGCGATTGTTATTGATGAAGAGAATCCTCAGCTCGTTGTGACAATCGGCGGAGACGGAACACTTATCTCGGCGTTTCATAAATATAGTCATTTACTAAATACGGTTCGTTTTATTGGAATTCACACAGGACATCTGGGTTTTTATACGGATTGGCGTGACTATGAACTGGATGACATGTTAGAAGGTTTAAAACATGATAAAGGGGAGAGTGTCAGCTATCCACTTTTGGATGTGCGCGTGAAGTACCGCGACGAAACTGAACCAAAGCGCTTTTTAGCTTTGAATGAAGTCGTATTAAAGAAAATTGATGGTACGATGGTGTGTGATGTTTTCGTTAAAGATGAATTATTTGAAACCTTTAGAGGAGACGGCATCTGTGTCGCAACGCCGACCGGTTCGACTGGTCTCAGCAAATCGTTAGGTGGAGCCGTTATTCACCCGCGTACCGAAGCGATTCAATTAACAGAGTTAGCTTCCGTTAACAATCGCATTTACCGAACCCTTAGTTCACCCATGGTTATTGCCAAGGATGAGTGGATTGTGGTGGAGGCGGCCGACCAAAAAGGTTTGATTTTAGCGATAGACAATTTAACGTTCGAAAATCAACAAATTGAAAAAATTGTGTATCGGATTGCCAAAGAACGTGTACATTTTGCACGTTATCGTCATATGCATTTTTGGAATCGTGTAGAAAATGCATTTATTGGGAAAGTTGGAGAACAGGATTATCAGGATGGGAGTCATTAAAGTGCCAAACATACTAATTATGCGACCTTTAAAAGATAAACATTTAGACGAAATCAGACAATCATTGCCAGATTATGAAGTTTTACTGGAGCCCGAAGAAGCAAAATTGGCCGAGACAGAAATTATTGTTCATTGGACACCGGACATTCAAGAGCTTTGGGAAGCAAGTAAATTGCCAAACTTGAAGTGGGTTCAGGCGATTTCAGCAGGGATCAATTATTTGCCGCTGGAGGAATTGCATCAAAAAGGAATTATTCTAACCAATGCCAGTGGAATCCATAAATATACCATCACTGAATATGTAATTGGTGCCTTGCTCTATTATTTACGTGACTTTGGAAAGTTAAAGAGAAACCAAGAAAATCAAAGATGGGATGTAGCGGTTCAAACAGAACAGCTGCATGAAAAGACGCTGATGATTTTTGGAGTTGGGAATATCGGGCGCCAGTTGACTGTTGTGGCCAAGGCATTCGGGATGCGGGTGATCGGTGTCAATACTTCCGGGAAAAAAGTGGAAGAAGTGGATGAGACCTATTCACAAGCGGAAAGTACCAACCACTTGAAAGAGGCAGATGTAGTTGTCAGTATCTTACCACAAACGCCCCAAACAATCGCTTTTTTTGATAAAGAGCGCTTTGCTAAAATGAAGCCAGGGACGCTGTTTGTTAACGTTGGGCGCGGAAGTTCCGTTGTAATAGACGATTTGATCGAGGCATTGAATCAAGACATTTTAGCCTTTGCAGCTTTGGATGTTTTCAATAATGAGCCATTGGAAGAAGACAGTCCCCTTTGGCAGCACGAGAAAATAATGATTTCTCCGCATAATTCCGGAAGCGTAGCGCATTTTCGTGAGGCACTCTTTTCTGTGATTGGGCCAAACGTTGCGTCGTATGCCCAAAATGGAAAACCAACTATAAATGTGATAGACTACGAGAAAAGTTATTAAGATACTAGAAACCTGCGGAACATTTCGGCAGGTTTTCTGTTGATAAGAATTGGAGCAATAGATGTGATTTATGAATGGCATTTTGAACGGGATCAGGATATTTTGTTACGCACGTTCTTGAGAGAACAAGGCGTTTCACGAAAATTATTAGCGCGAGTTCGTCACCATGGGGGCAAAGTTTGTATCAATGGTGAAGCATCGCATATGCGTACACATTTGAAACAGGGCGACTTTATCAGTCTACATGTTCCAGATGAAGGGGAGCATGAAACGACTGTTCCGAGTGCGATACCTATTTCTATTTTATTTGAGGATGAGCACTTTTTAGTCGTTGACAAACCGTACGGCGTGGCTTCGATTCCGTCGCGACAGCAGCCGGATATGTCGATGGCCAACCGCGTAAAGGGCTACTACCAATCGCAAAACTATCCCGATCAGGTGATTCATATCATTACACGTTTGGATCGTGATACAACAGGCGTGATGTTATTTGCCAAGAATAAATATACGCATGCCTTAATGGATCAACAATTGCGTAAAAAGACAATTGAAAAAATCTATTACGCTATTTTGACAGATACGGCTCGTTTTTCCGCGGATCACGGTTTTATTGATGCGCCAATCGGCCGGACGGAAGATTCCATCATTACCCGGATGGTAAGAG
>LFRM01158350.1_pt1 | contig 10723 bp, 3 predicted proteins | sample 618341 | NCBI WGS metagenome assembly LFRM01 (sample SAMN03654438, study PRJNA283298) | anaerobic digester metagenome | isolation source: pool of bioreactors CSTR01a, CSTR02a, and CSTR03a thermophilic anaerobic... | place: Denmark: Kgs. Lyngby | collected 2014-05-21 | reverse complement strand
ATAAAGATGCTAATACATCAATATAATGCTGTTAAAACAGCTTATAAGACGGAAGAATTGAAGTCTGTAATATCTGATACTGTATTAAAGAATTTCAACAGAACGAGACTATATAAAGCAGACCATGATGTTCTTGCTAAAGAGATAGAGAAATTAGATATAGGGGTTTCTATTAGTAAGCTGTCTGATGCCGATGCTACCATCACTATAGGGAAGAAGAAATATAATGTTAAAAACCCTATGGACAGGATTAAGTTTATCTCTGAATTTGGTGAGGTATTGAAAGATATTAAATCAATGTATCCTAACAATATGTTCATTAACTTCATTAAGGTTACAGGGAATAACAATGGCAGTCTATATGGTATTGAATCGGCTATGTTCTTACCTTCGCAGGCTAAGGCTGACCTAATGACAGCATTAGATTCTATTGCTAAGGAAGCTTATAAAACAGACACAGATGTTTCTTATGATGCTGCCTCCACTAATAATGCTACTAATGCTTTAAAGGCGTTGGAGTTTATGTCGTTGTTGACTTATGGTAGGTCAGGGAGAGACAATATGTTATCTTTATTACCGAGAGTGGCACGTGCTAAATTTGACGATAAGGCTACAGAGATAAGTACAGAGATGACAACCCTTATAAACAATATTAAGAGAGATGGTATTTCTAATCCTGACTTAGTATATATGTTGCTAAAGACTTCCCAATTGGAGCAGTTGCCAAGAGATTATAAGCCAGACACAAACAGTCTGTTGTTTAACGATGGTCCTGTTAATCCTTCTGAGGAGACTACTAATGACAAGAGAGATGGTACTAAAGAAGAGGCTAATGCTAACCAAGAGGTAGATGAAGAAAGCTATGTAGATTGGAATGTATCCGCTTTCACCTTTAAATCTATCACTAAAGATACGGCTAATGCTTTGCTTACTAAAGACGGGAAGAGAGTGCTATTAGGTAGCCCTTATCCTTCTCGGTACAATATGTATGGTGTTAATGGATTAATAGCTCCTATCACTAAGAACGTCCCTTCTTTAACGTTACTGCCTAAACATTTAAAAGAGGTATACAATGGGGCTAAGACGATTACTATCTCTGCGAATGAGGCTTATAATATGAGACAAGCTGATAATATGAATACCATTAACAATGCTTTGGCTATGGATAGAGGGTATAATGTTAATATCTTAGGGCAGGCGTATAAGCTCACTGGCAAAGCTACAAAGACATCGGCAGAGAACAAAGGTATAATGCCTAAATATACATTGACTTTGATAGAGCCTGCTGTCCAAGAATATAAAGCTTTATCATCTTATGAGGGGATGGAGTTCTCTTATCATGCTATAGATACTAGGAGATTTGATTCTTTCTTAGATAGGATAGGCAATGTCTTCCCTAATGTAAAGATTAAGACAGTACGTTTAGGGAGTGCTGCGGAGATTGCTTCTGTATCTAATGGTATGGTTATTCTTAACATGGATAGGTTTAGTCCTAGCAGTGCTATCCACGAGCTAGCACATATCTATACTATGATTATCAAAAGCACTAACCCGGAGATGTACCAAGACCTATATGATGAGGCTATGTGGCATGTGGACAATGATAGTGAGATGTATAAATATGTTGTAAATAAATATGGAGGTATCATTAATAACATAGGGAGTAAGGCTAATGTATCAGAAGAGCTTATCTTTGAGATTATAAGTAATATCATACAGAAGTCATACGGCAATGCTATGGATGCTTTCTATACCTCTAATGATGTGTCAGCAGATACTGTCAATAGAATTAACGATAGCACGTCAAAAGAAGGCGTATTTCAACGTTTCTTTACTAAGGTAGGCAATTTGCTCTCTAAACTATTTGGATTGAATAAATCGAAAATTAATAAGGCTTTTGATTTGTCTGCTAATAAGCCTATGACAATACAGTCAATGGGGCAACAGTTATATGATGCTATTATTAGTGGGAAAGCGATATCTTATATGACTTCTTCTGAATTAGCTTCATTAGGGCATAGTACTTTGTTCGCTGCTAATACCAATAGTAAAGTAAATAACTCTAATGATCTTATCTCTAAGTTCATGAAAGAGAATCATAAGTTCTCCAATATGACAGATGATGAAAAGGTAGCAGAGATATATAACTACTCTCTTCAATATGGACGTATAGTATGGGGAGACTATTCTTATCCTACATCTTCTTTAGGGAAAGATCAGATAGAAGCTCTTATAAGGAAAGAAATCTTGCCTAAATTCCAAACTAACATGGCAGGGTTTAAGACTGACTTAGTAAAGGCGCTTACCTCTATGAAAGCGGACTTTAACCACACATACCTTTCTAAAGGGATGGGTACTCATACTACTACAGGAATGCCAATATATCATGATACTGCTATTGATTCCTTAGCGAAGATAGTAGGATATGATAAGACGAAGAAGTATGCTAAGTTATCAGACCTTGTTAATGGCGATAATAAAATAACATTAGATTCCCATAAGCAAGCCTTTAAAGCTCTTAAAGACCTTATAGGTTACGATCCTGTAATTTGTATAGAACATGAATCTAACAACCAATTAGTAGTATCTATCTATGACTTCATCAACAATAGCTTTAACGCTACAGGAGGAATAGGTATCCCTATTAGTAATTTACTTGCTGACTATGGATTGAATGATAAGATGGCAAAAGCTAATGACTTTAACCTAACAAACACTAATTATAGTGTAAGAAGTGTTATGCTTACCCTTATTGCTAACAAACTACAGTCGGCGAACTCTAACATTAAAGTCCGGGACATCTCTATCACTAAGATACAGACAGGAGAAGAAGAGGTAAAATCTAAAGGGGTTAACTCTTTTGATATATCAAGAGGGTTAAACTTCATGAGTAAAAATGAAGCCTTTATGGATACCGTAGAGAACAGCGATATGATAGACCTATTCTCTACAGAGCAGGATAATATTAGAGTGAATAACATTGATTATTTTGAGATGCTTTATTCTACATACGTAGACTATGACTATATGGATTACGATTCCGACCAATACGATTCATTATTGTATAAGATGAAAGACAAGATGGAGGATGGAGGTCTTACTATAGAAGACAAAGTTATCTTGTTAAGATGGAGGATTAGGAAGCTTACTGCTATCCCATATTCTAATATGGACATTCATCACTTCAACGAGCTAAAGACATGTATGGAGGCTTATAAACAGATGAGAGAATCTTCTTATGACATGACACAGATAGACACCGAACACATGATGGACGGGATTAATAAGATGTCTGCTCAGTTTGACATACGTTCCGAAGAGGTACAGACGGTAAGGAAAAGTATTATCACTGCTACCAATAGAACGCTTGATGAGACAAGGAAGATAAAGAAACAATCTGATGTTGCTTTTGAATATTTCCAGAAAGCTAAAGGGAATGTAAAAGGAGCTGTTTTAAGCCCTTATTATATTTACCAAGACCTTTATGCTACAGTGAAGGTAAAAGACGTAAATGGGGCAGAAAAGGACGCTTATATTGGGAGAATATATTGGACTACAGATGTAGCTTCTGATGAGTTTGCTTCACAAGCGCAATCTAAGATTAACGATGGTACGCTAACGGCTGAAGACATACAACATGCTAACATCATCTGTGATAAGATAGAAGACCTATATATCATGATGTTTAAGCATCAGCATAAACAGCAGACAGGAAGAGACCAAGTCTTTATGCAATCGAGTAGGAAATGGGAAGATGTATCTGATGACTATTGGAGACAAGAGCTTGTAGCAAGAGGATATAAGAGAGGGATGGTCCCTATCGTACCAAAAGATTATATTGATTCTGCTAAGGCAATATTAGGCAAGTTAAAGCTTAGTGTTAAGCAGCAAGGGAATGAATACGCTTTGGTAGAAGACGAACAAAATCCAATGGCTAGTGATAATATGATAGATGAAATATCTAATATCTTCATTAATCAGCTTTCTAGTGGTGCAAGGAATCTAACAGCACAGGCTGACCTTGCTAATATAGGTTCTTCTATACACCCAGAGTATGGAGCTAAAGCAAGGTATAAATACTTAGGGTTCCAAGATGACAGTACCAATGGAGAGCTTCACTTCAACCCAACATCAGGGGAGAACACCAATGCAAACATGAATTTAGACCTTAACTTCTGCTTTGACATGTTTAATCTTACCATGAATAGGAAAGCTATTTATGAGCAAGAGGTTATTCCTGTATTTAATGCGGTCAATAAACTCGTTAAATACTCATCGGCATTCTCTATTGATAAAGATAGTGTAATGGTTCAAGATGTAATGAGAAACATATTACAGATGGCAGTAGAAGGGAAAAACTACAAGACTAAGATGTTTGGTAAAGATATGTTTGGAAAGAACAGTGGTTCCTTAGGAGAGTATATAGGTGTTGTTTCTTCCGCTACAGTATCAGCACAGATGTTATTGAATGTGAATGTAGGGATACAGTCTATGCTTATTAATAACTACAAGCTATTAATAGAAAGTGTTATTGGAGGACAAGAAGAAGATTCCTTTATTGGAGGTGTCGCTAATAATACCTCTGCTTCAGCGTGGGTGTTTGCTAACTTAGGGAAGGCTTATAGTATGGCTTATGACTTCCATATCATACAGAACACAGAGCAATCTCTTACTAACGCTGGGTGGAAAGGGACTAAAAGCAATAAGACATTATTCAATCAATTTACTGCTAATCTCTTCAACTGGGGAACAGATACTAAGACAAGAACAAATGTGTTAGTTGCGAAGATGAAGAAAGATGGCGTTATAGAGGCTATCACCTTTGATAAAGATGGTCAATGGGAATATGATGACACCAAAGACAAGAGGTTCTTTAATGAAGATGGTTCGCAGTCTGACAAACAAAAGGCTCTATACACAGAGATGCTTAAAAACCATAGAATTGCAGGGATAACCCTTAAGAACGTCAATGGAGAAGAACATCTATCACAGCCTTATGACTGGGATGAATGTAATGCTATTAAGGAGTTTGCTGATAAACGTCTTATAGGTTCTTATGATAATACTACTAAGTCTCTTATGGGAGTAGAGGTGTTAGGTCGTATGGCTACTATGTATTTCAACTGGTTCCATGCAGCTATTGACAATGCTATTGGTAAAAGCCATACTATAGAGACTATATTCCAATATAGAGTAGATGATCAGAACAACGTCTTTAGAGATAAGATGCAGGTAGAAGGGTATTTTAGGACTATAGCTGGTATCATTGCTGATGCAGGTAGGTCTAAAGATATTACAAGGCTATGGCATCCTAAAAATGCTTTAGAGAAGCAAAACATTAGAAGGTTTGCTTACACTATGGCATTAGCAGCTATGATGAAAATATTATATTCGTTAATAGCTATTGATGATAATGATGAAGATGATACTATTGGATTCATAGATAAAAGAAATAGATTTTTAAAGAACTTAGATTACTCTGCTAACGCCCTTACCTTATGGCAAGATGTCTTAGAAAGAGCGGATTCTCCTATCCCTCTATTTAATATGATCTCTGCTATCTTTGATGATGGGTTTAGACCTAAAGCAGCGACAAGACTTCTTCCTTTATATCCTACAGGAAGAGCATTTGTAAACATATTTACTGACTATAATTTTAAATAAAGATGACTTTAAAAGAATTAGCAAGCAACATGTACGAGATAACCCCCGGTAGCACGGGGAGGTCGTACTATCGTATTTTCGATTTCCTTGAATACGACTTTAACAGAGTTCCTGAATATTCGGAACATAAGGAAATAACAGGAAGCGTTAAGATAAAAATGGAAGACAGCCTATATGTCATAGAGTTTATCGAAGTAGACAACAATGGGGATGTGAATAGCTATACCCCTAATGTAGTTTTTGTCCTTAGCAAGTATGAGGAATGCAAAAGGAATATCTTAGGATATATTTTATGTGGTAATGAGAAGTGCAATGAGAAGTTAGACTGCAACAGATATGATGGACTTCGGAATGAATGGCATGTTAAGCTATCTGAAATAAAACTTATCTATAATGAGTTATTAGAATGGACGAACATCTATTTAGGCAATAGCGCTATCGAAGAAGAGATAGATTATGCTAAGCTCATGATAAGACATAGATACTTACAGATTGCTAAGATGGCTGATAGCTGTAAAGAATGTAAGAGATGTGATAAAGAACGAAATAAATTAATTAAGCTATGAAGAATTTAGATAATGTATCCATACAAATATTAAAAGGGAAGTACCATCTTGTTATTTCCGACTATAATGTCGGTTATTCTTATTCTCTTGGACTTATTAATGAATGGAGAGGGAAAGACTTTATTCAGGTAGAAAATTCAAATACAGAGCTAATAATGGGCAAAGAAGGCATATATGTCTTAGCAGTATCTTTTAATGGAGAGACAGACACCGCAATAATATTATATCTTCCTACATTAAAAAAGTGCCGGGAGTACATGATTAATATGATAACATGCGGTAATAATAAATGCGCTCCAAGACATGACTGTAGCAACTGTGAAGATCAGAACAACAAATGGTATCGCATGCTATCGGAAGCGATAACTTACTATGATTACCTGAAAAGGGTAGTAGACAATATCTCTTTATTAGAAGATGAAGACATAGAAGCCAGGATATTCAATGTAGGGAATAAGATAGTAAGTCTTACAAGGAGCTGTCAGATGTGTGTTAGATGTGGAGAGACTAAGAAAGTCATTCCTGTTAAGTCAATAAAGAAAATATCAACGTGTAAACCATGTGGAGGTAAGTGATGAAGATATATGGAATAGCAGAAAATTATAATCAGGAGCTATATATAAGCCCTGATGTCTTCTTTGAAGAGTATGAGTTTAATATAGAGCAGTTGTTCTCTGGTGTGTCTATGGGATTAGCTACATGTAAGTCTATGATGATGGCTACAGACATGATATGGTTTGAGGACATGCTACTCGTTATCGAACAATGGAAGCATAGGTATCTAAACTTAACAGGGGAAGAGCCTACACGGAAACAGATAATAGAGGAGTTTAATTTAGAATGTATAAGAGATCGGTTCTTATGTAAGTATAATATAAACATCTTGAAATTAGGTAGAGATAATAAGCTTATATCGGTTTATGACCCTTGCCTTGACGGAGATGGTGGAGATAGTGGAAAGATTATAGACCCTACCAATCCATTGCACCCTTCCAAATGTAAAAACGCCCCTTATTACAAGAGAATATCAGATAACGTAATAGAGGTATATCTGAAAGGGGTATATGACAATTCAGTAATAGAGATAGAACCTCTGTCTTCTAATATGACTATCTCTACTGACTATACTACTGCAAAAGATAAAGTTATTGTCACTATTTCTGGGAATAATGAAGGACAGTTAAAAATATTCTATAAGAACTGTGAATATTACTTATCTCTAGCTGAAGGAGGGTGTGATCATGCTGCTTTTGGGAGATATGATCCAGACACAGACACTTATATAATAGAAGTAGTCCCTCAAACATTAGGGGGGAGACCTCTTGCTCCTAAATTCTATAGTGGGGGCTATGAGGTGTCTCCAGATAAATACAGTTATGATGTTGATTCTTCCATTGTTACAATCCCTAATGCAAGTAATTTCTATGGAGAGGCTTCTTTATATATTAATTCAGGATGTGGATTCTTTCATTTTACTGTTCCCTCAAAAGACTGTAATACAGAAATAATAAGGTATGAACAGACGGAAGATTCTTTAATCATTCACATAGAAGAGAAAGAAGAAGGGCAAGGGAGTTATCCTCCAGGGACAGGAGATGTGTCTATCATGTTCAATAATAGAGAGGCTCGATATCGAATAGAGGATAATAAGATTATTCTTGATGGGTATGGAGATTCTTCTGATGTCCAAGGAGCTTTAACTATATCTATTAACCCTTGCAACTCATATACTATCTTACTATACCCAGACATGGAAGTTATTGTCCCAGAACCTTACCTGCAAGAAATTTGTGGGAGCATGAGATTAGATGATGATGACAATATAGTAATAGATAGTGGATGCGATAAGAACACATATAGAGTGTCTTTCTCTCATAATGCTGTCTTAGATATTATAGAAAAAAATATCTCTTTGGTTAGCACTATCCCTAATGGGTGCCAAACTATCACTAGTAGCACTGAATTTAGATGCTTAGGGAATAAATATCAATCCCGAATTATTACAANNTTACAGAGAAATGTTGTATGGTCAATGGGGAAAAGGTATGTGATGAAGAAGAAGGTCAATGGACAGATATGGATGTCCCAGATGAAGATAATCCTTGTAAGAATACAGGGGAACCTATTCTTCCAGACCCATATACTACTACTATATGTGGGGTATTGTCTGTATCTAATGGGAATATATTAATGGTAGAAGGATGTGATAGGAATACTTACTCTGTCTCTTATATCTTAGATGATACCGTTGTAGTCCCTGTAGTTACTCTTACAGAAAGCGTAGCTAAAGGATGCGAGGTCGAAACATCTTATACGGAATTTTCTTGTAATGATGGAGTATATCAGTATAGAGATGTAACAGTTAAATGTTGTCCTTCTACTAATGGAGACAATTGTATTACTACAGAAGGAGCATGGTCGAACATGGAAGTTCCAGACGAGGAAAACCCATGTCTTAACCCAGAGGTAATATTACCTACTCCTTACTCTCAAACGGTATGCGGAACTATGTCTTTAGATGCTAATGGAGATGTAGTGACTACCTCTGGTTGCGATCTTAACACATACGAGATAACATATTCCTATAATGCTACCCTTAATGCTGTATCTACTAACCTTACATTAAGTAGTTCTATCCCTAACGGGTGTAAACAAGAAATGGCTATCACTGAGTTTAGATGTAATGAAGAAGTCTATCAAACAAGAACAGTTATTAAGTCTTGTTGTGTTATTAATGGTCAGCAACAATGCGATACGACAGAGGGACCATGGACTAATGTAGATGTCTCTGAGGAGGAGAATCCTTGTCTTAACCCTCCAGAGGTAGTGGTTCCTGATTCTTACTACCAGACAGTATGTGGGACACTCTCTTTAAATAGCAATGGGGAGATAGTAACTACAGATGGCTGTGATAGGAACAAATACCTTATAAGCTATTCTTATGATGAAATAAATAATACTATTATTAAGAATCTTAGTCTGATAGAGTCGACCCCTAATGGATGTCAGACCACGATAGAGAGTTTTGAGACGAGATGTGATGGAGAGCTTTATCAGAGACGAACAATAACCTCAGAATGCTGCGTTATTAACGGTCAAACAGAATGCACGACTAATCCTTCATCTTGGACTACTGTCGTCCTTCCTGATGAAGAAAACCCGTGTAAAACGAAAGAAACTATTATTATCCCAGACCCATATATTCAAGATGTGTGTGGAGAACTCTCTATAATAGACAATAATATAGTCATCGTTCCTGGCTGTGATAGGAACACCTATAGAATCACCCATTCCTATGATAATACTACTGAAGAAATGACTAAGTCCGCTGCCTTGATAAATAGTATTATAGATGGATGTAAGAGAACTATCTCTACAGTAGAGTATAGATGTTTAGACAATGTATATCAGACAAGGACAGTGACTATAAGATGCTGTATGACTAATAATGGCGATGAATGTGTTACTAATGAATCTCCTTGGGTTAATGTTACTATCTCTGAAGAAGATAATCCTTGTTTAAAAGGAGAATCACAAACAAAAGAAGAAACCTCTTGTGAGAATATTTGTCATGAAGGGTTTGTCTCTTTGAGATGTATTACTAAATACTATTCTTTCAATGAGGATACTACTTCATGGGTGGAGATAGGAGAACCTACGGTAACAATAACCCCTACTACAACACCTTGTTCTTATGAAGACTGTCAGAACTATTGTTCGGAAGGTAATCTTATGAAGAAATGTTACAATATGGACTATACATATAACTCTTCTAAAGGGATATGGGAATGGGTACAGGTTAATCTCCCAGCAGTGATAATAGAGGTTAATTCTCCTTCTTGCCAGAGCGTAGAGATTAAAGAAGAAGTAGAGACTAAAACAATATGTAGTAATGGTAGGATTGCTGAAGAAAAGACGACACGTAGCTATACTAAAAACCAAATCACAGGGCAATGGGAAGAGAATGCAGAATCCCCTACAGTAATTGTTACCCCGACTACGGCACTATGTACTCGTCAATCAACCTCATCGTCATGTGTAGGGAAAGATCTATATAAAACTACGATAGTAGAGAACTACTTATATAACGATACTTCTAATCAATGGGAGTGGACATTAGTCTCCACAACGACACAGTTAGAGGAAGCCCACTCTCGTGATTGTCAGGCAAGTATTTCTTTATGTGAGGACCTAGAGCTTGATTACTCACAGGTGTATGAATCTGGGAATACGATCTCTGAGATATTGCTATTGTTCAAGATATTTCATGCAGAAGATTATATTATTAATGATATAAGCAAGATTACTATGAGAGAGATAGACTGTGATGATCCTGTCAGCAATATATGTGGAGAAGAATCTCAGGTAGTAGACATAGAGTATAATATAGAAGGTTCTTCTTTACAGATAAACATCCCTTTCCCAGAGAGTATAACCATAGAACAATGCTTAGAGCTATGTATCTTTATAGAATGGGAGGATCCCCTTACACA
>LFRM01028151.1_pt1 | contig 10725 bp, 7 predicted proteins | sample 618341 | NCBI WGS metagenome assembly LFRM01 (sample SAMN03654438, study PRJNA283298) | anaerobic digester metagenome | isolation source: pool of bioreactors CSTR01a, CSTR02a, and CSTR03a thermophilic anaerobic... | place: Denmark: Kgs. Lyngby | collected 2014-05-21 | reverse complement strand
ATACTGAGAAGCGGATCGGCAACGGCTATCAGCGGCGAAAGCGGTACGCTGGTAGATGTAAGCGTCGGCAAGGATCTTCTCAATGGTACAGCGGTTCCCGTCCAGCATCTGGTGATCTCACCCAAGGGTGACGGCAGGGGGCTTAAAATAACCTCCGATGCCTGGCTGATCGTAAGAGGCGGATACACAGTTAAATAAGTTATTAAAACCTATAAGATGAACTGCTTCGGAATCAAGATCTGATTCCGGGGCAGTTTTTTTCTAAATGCTTAACCAATTGCCATTATCTCAATCAAGCTGTGACTTATGCCCGATATGCTGTCGGATGCTCGTTGATTAGCTCTCTTACAGGGCCCCTTTAATGATAAAACGCCATCAAGACGATATATAGATTATAGGAGGCTGCGCTATCTTCATATTAAGGGTAATTGGCGCAGCCGGAAGTCACAGTGTAAATGTTTGCCCGACCATAAACGGGGTGTTAATAATGAAGCGTGAGCGGCTCATCAAAAACCTGCTGCTGGCAGTCATATTTTTTCTGGTTCTAAGATTTGGCATAATGCCCTTGCTGACGGGAAGCTCTTTCAGGGAATACATGAGCAGGATTACCGCCGGTAGGTATAATTTTGCCGAAAACGAGTATGCCATCATCGTGGTGGGCTCTGAGCCCGAAGGCATCGCAGCGGCGGTTTCCAGCGCAAGAACCGGCTTAAAAACACTCCTTATAACAGAGGATTCCGATCTGGGAAGCTATATCAAGCAAAGCATGATGGTGGAAATCAAACCGGATGAAGGTCTGATAGAAGGTAAAAAGGAAAACCTCAACAGGGGCTTTTACCGGGAGTTGTTTGGAAATCTGAGGATGGGCTTTACCTCCCAGGACTATGTGGATTCGGTTAAAAAGCTCACGAAGCAAGAAAAGAATCTGGATGTCCTGTACAATTGCAGACTGACAGGCGTGGTGCTGGATGACAGGTTCTTAAAAAGCATTAGGGTTTATGCTGACGGAGAGGAAAGGATCTTATCGGCTTCTACATTTATTGACGCTACCCAAAGAGGAACTCTTCTGGAACTCTGCGACGTGCCCTTTACAACGGGATCAGGCGATATTGGACTTCCCGATACCTACATGCCCCTTGAGTTTAACTTCATGGTTTCAGGTGTCAAATGGCAGGATATGAGGCAGATACAGAAGACCTCTGATTTTGTGATAGAGTTCAGGGATGTACTGATGGGGTATCAGCCCTTCAACAAGCGGACCAAGATCGAAACCCCCACATTTATCGAGCAGTCTGAAGAGCAGATCATTATCCGTGGGATCAGGCAGTGGGGTGTAGACGTGGATGATCCGGAGGATGTGAAACAGGCCTATGATGATGCTCTTGATGAGGCCACGCTGCTCACCGCATATATGAAAACAGTCCTGGTACCCTTTAGTGAATGCAAAATCGAAGCGGTGCCGGATGAGCTTTTCATCCCCGAGTACAGGCATTATACCGGAAGGTACACCCTTACGGTTTCAGATATTCTGGAGAACAGGGATTTTACCGGGAAGATTGCTCTGGCGTCCTCCCCAGTTGATGCGGGAAAGTTTGTGGGCAACAGGCTGAGCTATACCATAGCTGATCCAAATGTTTATGCCATACCGCTGGGCTGTATCATTCCCGTCAATCTGGACAATGTGCTCATGCCGGGTGCAAAGGCATCCTTCAGATCCTTAGCGGCCACCAGCGCAGGCTATATCCCCACCAGGATCACCATGGGGGAGTCGGCAGGGCTTACGGCAGCCTGGAGTTTTTTCAGCCACAAAACACCTGCTGAGATACTGAGCATGACCCCGGAGCAGATCAAAGATTACGAAGACTATCTCATAAAAGGCGGCATCTACCTTAAGGATATTTCCGAAAGCCTTATTGATGCTTCCACTGGGCAGCCTCTGACAGAATCCTGGGCCTATCCATATATCCGGGAGTTGGTCGAATATGGCTTGATCGCCGGAGGAAGCAACAATGATTTCAGGCTTGACAGCGAAAGTAGCTGCGATGTTTTAGCCATTCTGTTGAAGAATGCCATAGTCAAGATGTCACCCAGTGCTTACAGCTTCAGGATGAGCAACGTGCTCCAGGAATATGAAACCAGCGACAGGCTGAATGGAGAAAAGGCTGCCGCCATGATTCTGGATGTCATCGGAATCTCTTATGAATCCGGTAAAGCTTTAGAAACCGCGTCAAACATGAACCTGTTCAGCAAAGTACCCGAAGGTATGCTCGCCAAAGACGGTGGTGTCACCATGGATGTGGTTTACTGTATTGCAGTGGAAACTGCCCTGATGCTGCAATAGATAAAAAAACAACTCTGTTTGAGAGTTGTTCTATGAATCTTTTTTCAGGCGGAAGCGTCTTCTAATTGAAAGCAGAATGAACCGGGGCAGATCCATCATCCGGGGCAGGCGTCTTGGTTCTTTAACAAGCCTGAACAGCCATTCAAGACCGGCTCGTCTCATGAATTCCGGTGCCAGTGCCGCCGTCCCGGCCAGCACATCTATACTGCCGCCGATTCCCATAGCCACCTTGCAGTTGAGTCTGTGAGCGTTCCTATGAATCCATTTTTCCTGTTTTGGTGCTCCAAGCCCCACCAGCAGGATATCAGCACCGCTCTCGTTGATCCTGTTTATAATGGTGTCTTCCTCATCAGAATTGAAATAACCGTGCTGCCAGCCTTTGATCTCCGCTTTTGGATACTGGGACATTATGTTTTCGGCGGCTTTTTCAGCAACGCCGGGCCTGGCTCCAAAAATAAAGAAGCTGGCAGGCCTTTTGTTTGTGTTTTCGAGGATTCTTTTCACCAGGTCAACCCCTGACACCTTTTCTTTTAAAGGCCTCTTCAGTATCCTGGAGGCCAGTACCACTCCGGCACCGTCGGCTATGAGAAGGTCTGCCTGGTTGAGTATATCTTTAAGCCCAGGATCCCTTTGGGCCTGCATCATTATCTCCGAGTTGGGAGTGTATATCTTCGCAGTCCCTGTCCTGTCTAGCCTGCCTATTACATATTCAAGAGCCTCGTCCATGGTGACATTATCCATCATTACACCGTGGATTTTTATTATCTCCATAGGGTATTCCACCTTTGATAACCACTCATATGTTCAGGATTTCTGAACATACTATAGTGTAAGCCAAAAATTAACTTGCTGCAAGAAGTCATTTCCCGCATAGGGCGGTATTTGGAGTGCGCTGCCAATCTTGCGGATAGATTAAAGGGTGTTGGTATGAAACTGTGCGTAATAGGTCTTGGATATATAGGGCTTCCCACTGCGGCCATGTTTGCGTCAAACGGCCACTATGTGACAGGGGTTGATGTCAGTGCCAGGATTATAGAAGCCCTGGGCAGGGGTGAAACCTATATTTGCGAGCCTGGGCTTGGAGATGTGGTGCGCTGGACAGTTTCTGAAGGAAGGCTTATAGCAAAAGAAGTGCCCCAGCCTGCCGATGCCTACATAATCTGTGTGCCCACACCCATCAATCCGGACCGCTCTGCGGACTTAAGCTATATTCAACATGCTGTGCGTTCCATCCTGCCCATTCTCAGGAAAGGGAACATGGTTATTCTGGAGTCCACGTCGCCGCCGGGGACTACACGGAATCTGGTATGCAGTATATTGAGTGAGTCGGGGCTGACCCCGGGAAGAGATCTTTATGTGGCCTATTGCCCGGAGAGGGTTCTTCCCGGCAGGATACTCAAAGAATTGGTGAGTAACAGCCGGGTGATCGGGGGCATAACCAAAGAATCGGCCATAAGAGTCCGAAACCTGTACAGTTGTTTTGTCAGAGGAGAAATGTACATAACCGATTCCACCACAGCCGAGATGTGCAAGCTGGTAGAGAACACTTACCGTGATGTCAATATCGCGCTTGCCGCCGAATTGGCCATGATTTGTGAAAATCTTGGCATTAACGCATGGGAGGTTATCAGGTATGCCAACAAGCATCCCAGGGTGAACCTTCATCAGCCGGGGCCAGGAGTGGGGGGACACTGCATTGCAGTGGATCCCTGGTTCATCGTTCAGAGGCAGCCTGAAACTGCCAGGATGATTGAGTTGGCCCGGAGGATAAACGACTCCATGCCCCGGTACGTGCTTGACAGGGTTAAAACGCTTTTAAAGGATATAAACGGTGTCAGGCGGGTATGTGTACTGGGGGTCACCTATAAACCCAATGTGGATGATCTCAGGGAAAGCCCCGTTGTTCGCCTGATATCCATGCTCAAAGCTGAGGGCGGCTATTCGGTTATAACCGTCGACAGGCATGCGGACTATGAAGGCTCAAAGGGACGAGAATTGTACGAGGCTGTCAGGGGTTGCCATTTGCTGCTTCTTGCCGTGAACCATCGGGAATTTGAGCATGTGGACTTCAGAAGAATCAAGGAAAGAATGGCATACCCCTGTGTATTGGATACCAGGAATTTCTGGCGCGCCGAGGAGGTGGAAACCGCAGGCCTGAGCTATCATTTGCTGGGATGGGGGAAAGAACCCAATGAAGAAGGTCCTGATGGTGGCGTACCAATTCCCGCCGGCGGGGGGTTCAGGAGTTCAGAGGAGCGCTAAATTTGCAAAATATCTGCCAATGTACGGCTGGGAACCCGTTGTCCTTACAAGAAGGGTAAGCCGTATCGGACTGCGGGATCATACCCTGCTAAAAGAGTTGCCGGCTGATATTGAGATTATCAGAACGCCTGCCAGGGATTTGACGGCTTTCCCCGGTCCTCTGTCCAAGATGGGCAAATTCATTGCATGGAGGCTTTTGATCCCCGATGGAGAAATACTCTGGATGAATCGGGCTCTGAAGAAGGCTCGGGAAAGGCTGGCAAAGGGGGATATATCCAGCCTGTACACCACGTCCTATCCATATTCCGATCATCTGATGGGACTCAGGATAAAAAAGATGTATCCAAACCTGCCCTGGGTTGCGGACTTCAGGGATGAGTGGACAAATAATCCATATCTTCTGGACAAGCCACACCCGGCATGGCGATCCAGGAGGGAGCGTTTGATGGAAAGGGAGGTTCTTGAAAAAGCGGACAGGCTGATAGCCAATACGCCGGTTATGAAGAAAAACTTTGTAGCCCTGTACCCGGATCTTGATCTGGAGCGTCGTATGCGGGTCATACCCAACGGATTTGACCATGAGGATTTTGGACAGGCTCGGGTTCATAATTCTGAAAGACGGTTTACGGTGACCTATACCGGTTCCCTGTACTTAAGGAGAACACCCGACACCTTTCTTGAGGCAGCCGGGCGTCTGGTGAGATCCGGCCGGATTCCAAAGGAATCCTTCTGCATCCGGTTCATTGGCAACATTAAGGAGAAACCCATCATCCTTGCCATAAGTCAAAACGGCCTTGAGGGGGTTGTTGAAATCCTGCCCTACATGGAACACCGTGACTGTATAGACAGTATGCTTAGATCCCATGTCCTGCTTTTGCTGGAAGGCGGCAAGGGATCCGAATGCTTCTATACGGGAAAACTCTTCGAATATATTCGAACTGAAAGGCCCATACTGGCTCTGGTGCCTGAACAAGGGGCGGCAGCAGATCTGATCCGCAGGACAAGAACCGGTATGGTCTGCCATTGGTCGGATACAGCGGCCATTGAGCGGAGTCTTGCCGAGCTTTATGACCGTTGGGTCAGTGGTACCCTGAAACTAAGTCCAAACCGCGAGGAGATCCAAAAGTATGACCGCAGGGTGCTTACTGAAAAGCTTGCCACGATCCTGGACGGGATGGCGGCTGGCAGGCCACCTTAACCAGCTGACACGAGGCACACCTTGGCCATGGCTCCATGGTATCTTGACAATATCGATTCTGCGGGAGGTTCTGATGAAACTAATAGACGAGAGAGGACGATTATTCGGCCTGATCAACCTTTTTGACCTTATGGCACTGATTGCACTGGTGGTTGTGCTGACTGCGGTGGGCATGAGGCTTGTGGATAAGAGCAACGAAAAACAGGCAAAGGCACAGGCAAAGACCTGGGTTGCCACCATAAAATGCCCGTCCGTACCCGACAGCTTTGCGGAAAGTGTCATGAAGGATAATCGGATATACTATGAGACCGATGGCTTTGTCAATGCCAGGGTTGTGGAGATCAAGGAGGAAGAGGCTGAATTTCTGAGTGTTATCCCCGTTGATAGTACGGCTGTTGTCTATGACCCGAATCTGAAGGATGTATATGTTAAGGTTGAGATTCAGGATGACCCCGGTGATGAGGGTGTAAAAGTAGGACGATATGCAGTCTGTGTGGGTGGAAGCTTTCCCATCAAAACCCCCTACGCTTATTCAACCAACGGGCTGGTTCTTGACCTTTATGAAAAATAGGGGGGGGGTAATCCCATGGACCTTGTAGCCACATGGTTTAAAGAGAGCCTGGTCTATCATCTGCTAAGATATTGCAGCAAAATATGGCATCACAGCCTTCTCCGGCGGGGATTTAAAAGGGTTGAATCCATTTTTTCAAACAGCCGCATCTCAAAAGGGCTTTCCGCTTATTTTCACAGGAGATTCAGACCCAGACAGGCTTTTGTTTACAGGCTTCATCGCAAATTGCAGATAAGGCTGATTCCCCTCAAAAAAAGTATCTCTGAAATCATCGGTTCAAGCCTTATATGGAGAATAGCCAGCCAATCCAGGTTTATGGAGATACTCTCCCGCTATCTGATCCCGTTATCCGTGTTCTTCGTATTCATTGATGAACTGGGAAGAGACCTTTTCGGTGAACAGAGCCTCTTTGGGGTCTGGGACGAGGTATACCTTCTGCTATGTGTAATTCTTCTGGGCTTCAGTTGGATTATGAATAAGGGAAGATCGCCTGCGACAGCCACGCCGCTGGATATCCCCATCTTCCTGCTGATCTCAGTTTCCTTCTTTCTGTATCTCAACTATTCGCCCCATCCCCATATCGGATTTGAAGGAATGCGGAGTGTGGTGCAGTTCGTTCTCTGGTTCTATGTTTTCAGCCGATATCTGGATTCTGATAATAAATCGGATCAGATGATCAGCGGCCTGATACTGACGGGGGGGCTTCTTGGTATACATGGGATCCTTCAGTATGCCGCAGGGGTTGAAACGCCGGCCAACTGGATGGATGCTGCAGAGGGGTCACATTCGGTTCGTGTTTTTTCAGTGGTGGGAAGCCCCAACATCCTGGGAAGTCTCTTGGTTCTGATCACTCCCATAACCCTTGCCCGGGTGCTCCAAAGTCAGGTGACAAAAAAACAGCGAATCTTCGGCATTACCTTGCTGGCTTCCATGGTCATTTGTCTGATCCTCACTCTGTCCAGGGGCGCCTGGCTTGGGATGGCCGTTGCCATGATCGTTTTCTGCGCGGCCTGGAATCCCGGATGGATTGCAGGCATGGTGCTTGCAGGGGGAATTACATTCTTGATACCTCCGATATACAACCGTATTAGCTATATGCTGTCGTCCCGGTATTTCATGAGTTCAATCACCGGGGGCCGCCTCCTTCGCTATAGAACCGGCTGGGAGATGTTCAAAAACAACCTGTGGACAGGCGTAGGGCAGGGCCATTTCGGCGGAGCAGTGGCTATGAATCACAGGGATCTTTTTCCGGACACTTTCTACATGGACAGCTACTGGCTCAAGACAGCTGTAGAAATGGGCATGGTGGGCCTTGCAGCCTGGTTCATAGTTATATGCGCCCTTTTTGTCTGGTCGGTAAGAGCCATCAAGACCACCATGGATAGAGACATAAGACTTGTCATCATAGGCGGTTTTGCCGGGATGATGGGGGTATTGGTTCACAATCTCTTCGAAAATATTTTTGAAGTGCCCTACATGGTCATTTATTTCTGGATGGTGGCCGCCATAGTATTTTACAACTACAACAGAAGCCAGTTCCGAGTTGTGTGACAGGGGATGGTAAGCCATGTGTAAACAAAGTATTAGTATGCTTGCAGGGATGCCGTAAAGCCCGGCCGCAATGACAATTCGGATACGTCATTGCGAGGAGGCTCTTCTTTCTGTCATTGCGAGGAGGCTTAGCCGACGAAGCAATCTCCGACTTCCTTTGAATGTCATTCTCAAAGCGAGCCAATCTTCTAACCCAACAACACTTCATATTCCTAATATTGACATATAATAACATCAAATGATAATATTAACTCAACCAAATTTTAGGAGGTAGGGTTATGAAAAAGTTTCTCGCAGTCCTGTTAACTGTCTTTGTTGTCCTGGGTGTCTTTTCTTCCGGGATGACCCTGTCCCACGGCGCAGTAAGCTTTAATGATGTACCAAAAGACGCATGGTATTATGAACATGTTCAGTACGTAGCTAACCATCCGCAGGAACTGATGGTGGGTTATGCGGGAAGCTTTGGACCCCTGGATAACCTCACAGTTGAGCAGTTCATAAAGATAACCGTGGCAGCTGCCGGAAAGGGTGTAGTCGTTCCATCGGGCAAATACTGGGGAGATGTATATGTGCCCATAGGCCTTGAACTTGGCTTTGTTCTTCCGGGAGAGTTCACCGACTACAAGAGGCCAATCACACGAGCCGAGATGGCAAGAATCATTATAAGATCCCTTCCCATGATAACCGGAGAAAAGGATATTATATACAATGAAAGCGATATCAAATCCAGGATGGTCGACTACGACAGCATTCCTGTAGGCCTTAGGGAGTATGTCTGTAAGGCTTATCAGCTTGGTATTCTTGTAGGTGGAGCAGACGGATATTTCAGACCCAATGATAATCTTACTCGTGCCTCTGCCGCGGCTGTCATTCACAAGATGCTAGATCCCAGTATAAGGACGGTATATACTCCACCAGAAGAGATATGGAGTGATGAGGAGTTTGAGGCGTATATAAGGGAGAATGCGGACAATTTCTATTGTGTTGCTAGAATTGAGGATAGGAAGTTCTACCTTCGAAACGCAGCAAATACTACACCGACGCTGTTGTCTGACAAACATAATCCCCTTATTCATGAGTTACTGTATGAGTGCGCTAAGACCATGGCATACTATGCAAAGAAAAATGGCAATCACTTCAGTATTTCGTACAATCATTTCTTCGGTGGCTATGCTCGTTTGGGTTACCATCTTATTAGCGATATTTATAAGGCAGATATTGATTTGATTATTTATGCAGAACCGCAAATGAGCTATATTGCCGAGCAATATGCACCTGGAGAACAGAAAAATCCTTCATCCTATTCATGGACTCTTGGTGCCTTATACGATGTTGACTATTTATTAGGTCAAGGCTGGGAGCCAGGAGATGATAGAACCAAATATTCATGGATACAGGACAAGTATACAGACGTACTAGGCCATTTGTGCATGATTGTTTATGGCCCTACTCAGGGTAATGCCTTCTGTGATTTCCTTATTGAACGATATTTATATATTTTCCATACAGATTTCAGAAAAGAAGATAAATATATCGGATATATACCTGATGCAAATATTGAAGCAGCATACTACTTTAATTATCCCGATGCAATGATACAACGTATTTGGACCACCAGGCCGGAGGTGAGGAAATGAAAAAGAAAATGGGTTTGCTGTTGATTATCATATTAGTGATATTCACTCAAATTATTATTTCTGACGCCGCTTTACCGTATCGCACACATTCACGATCCGGACTTCCACTCGAATTTGAGACATCCATGCTCTACAAAACCGAAGTATTCGGTAAACCTTTTGGGCGTGAGGATTTACCAGGTAAAGGCTTTCATAAGTGTGAAGATGGCCTAATGAAAAATGAAAAAGGAGAAAAAGGCGAGTATGCCTATCTCGGATACAACTATTATGATCAAAAAATCACCAATGACAGATACTTTCGAAGCATTGAAAGTCGCGGTAATGCATTCGATCAAAACTATTCCAATGTAGAGTGGCAGGAGATAATTCCCCAAGCACAAGAATCATGGGAAGAAATATTAAATGATCCTGTGATTTACAACTACATTCTTACCATAAATTTCTACGACGAGGATCATCCCACAGAAGGTAAAAGCGATACGGGCTTTAATTTGCTAAAACTATTCAATATCCCGGAGGGAAGCACTGATTACTCGGAAATATACAGGAAGGCCTGGGTTTTGACATCCCCCGATACAGGCTCCGCCCATATCCAGTTAAGGTATAACAACACAAACTGGAATACCATAATAATTCCTGCAATACCCAGAATAGAGTGCATCATGACGGCCGAGGCCGATAAAAGTGCGATAGAAACGGGCAAGACCGAAAGCGTGACCATTACCATAGACACCGGTTACAGCTACTGGGTTATGGCGGACAAGGAAAGCAAAGAGATATCAGAAAGAAGGTACTGGGCAGGAACGGACTCAATGGTGGAAAGCGAAATAGTAACCAGTGAAGACAGTGTTTGCCGTATCACCTTACATAACGTACCACCCAACACAATGATCCATGTATGGAGCAGTGTTACAAGCCATGAAATTGAAGGTCTGGGCTTTGACGGAACCGATGATGCTGTGGCAACACTGTTCATCGGCGAGATTACACCTTCAGGTTCAACAGGTACAGGCAACAAAGAAATAAAAGAACAGTATACCAGTCCCAATACCCAGGCTATTATCAAGGCTGATCCAAGGGGTAATGAACGTTTTGATGTTTTCAAAGGCATTCCTTCAGGTGAAACACTGTATGCCAACATCCTCACCAGCGAATATCTATACCG
>LFRM01128770.1_pt1 | contig 10726 bp, 8 predicted proteins | sample 618341 | NCBI WGS metagenome assembly LFRM01 (sample SAMN03654438, study PRJNA283298) | anaerobic digester metagenome | isolation source: pool of bioreactors CSTR01a, CSTR02a, and CSTR03a thermophilic anaerobic... | place: Denmark: Kgs. Lyngby | collected 2014-05-21 | reverse complement strand
AAGCCACCACCACCAGTTCGGTTCTCATGGTGCTGTGCATATATACTATAGATCTGCCCCATTTGCCCCGCAGTGTATATATCCTAACCTGGCTGCTTATTTCTGGGTTTATTGGGGGATCCCGCTTAGGCTGGCGGATATTAAGAGACTATATAATCAACCAGAAAAACAACCAGGGCAAGAACACTCTCATAATCGGTGCCGGTGATGGGGGAGCCATGGTAGCCCGGGAACTTTTGAATAACAGCAGCCTTAACCTGACTCCAGTGGGATTTATCGATGACAGTCATTTCAAGCAAAACCTCACTGTTTACGGGGTGCCGGTATTGGGCAGACGTCGAGACATACCAACCATAGTAAAGGAATACCAAGTGGAGGAAATAATAATTGCTATTCCATCTGCCAGTGGACGTATCATCCGCGAGATTATGGATATCTGCCGCCAGACCCAGGCCCGGGTACGTATATTCCAGGGAACCAGTGAACTATTAGTCGATAAGTATAACTTTAGAGAAGTTCAGATGGAAGACTTGCTGCGCCGCGAACCAGTACAGTTAAATCTCAATAAAATATCCGGCTATATCCAGAATAAGACTGTCTTAGTCAGCGGGGCCGGGGGTTCCATAGGTTCAGAACTATGCCGGCAGATAAGTGGATTTTCGCCCAAGGCACTAGTGCTTGTAGAATATAGTGAAAACAACTTATTTCAAATTGAACTGGAACTAAAAGAAGTTTTTCCCGGCTTAACCATCTACCCCGAATTAGTGGACATAAAGGACCGGGAACGTCTGCAAAAAATATTCAAACAATATCAGCCCCAGGTGGTATTCCATGCTGCCGCTTACAAGCATGTGCCCATGATGGAAAAACACCCGCAGAGCGCTTTAAGAAATAATGTCCTCGGCACCAAAAACCTGGCCGAATTGGCTGACCAGTATGCAGTGGAAACCTTTATATTTATTTCCACTGACAAAGCTGTACAGCCTACCAGTGTCATGGGTGCTACCAAGCGTATTGGGGAAATGATTATTGAGGAGATGAACGAGAAGAGTAAAACCAAATTTGCCGCGGTGCGCTTTGGCAACGTTTTAGGTAGCAGCGGTAGTGTGATTCCCATCTTCGAAAAACAGATTAAAAAAGGTGGCCCCGTTACCGTTACCGATGCTCAAATGACCCGCTACTTCATGACTATTCCCGAAGCAGTCCAATTGGTAATCCAGGCTGGCGCCATGGCCAAAGGAGGAGAAATATTTGTCCTGGACATGGGTGAACCCGTTAAAATATTAGACATAGCTGCCGATTTAATCCGACTACATGGCCTTGAACCAGATAAAGACATAAAGATTGAAATCACTGGTATTAGACCCGGAGAAAAACTCTATGAAGAGTTGTTTAGTGCCCATGAAACCATGACAACCACATATCATGACCGTATTTTTGTATCTGAAAACGGCCATCAGACTTTAAACGTACTGGAATTAGCCGATAAACTAATCGTACATAATGCTTTCCTGGATTCAGCTGATGCCATTGACATAATTAGAAAATTCCTCCCACAATTTCGGGTAGAGGATAGTATTAAAGCTGAACAAGAAATAGCCGCCGGCATAAATGATTAGTAAATTAAACCTATTGAATACTAATATTATCTTAATTTAAAGGGTGGGAAATAATGCACACTGGACCAATGGTGAGTATAAGCTGCACAACTTATAATCATGAAAAATACATAGCAGATGCTATAGAAAGTTTTTTAATGCAAAAAGCAGATTTTACATATGAGATACTGATACATGACGATGCTTCGACGGATGGAACACAGGCAATTATTAAGAAATATGAATTAAAATACCCAGATTTAATAAAGCCTATATACCAAATAGAAAACCAATATTCAAAAGGAGTAAAGGTCGGGCGTCTAAACGCGAATAGGGCACAAGGAAAGTATATAGCTATTTGCGAAGGAGATGATTATTGGACTGATTCTTATAAATTACAAAAACAAGTTAATTATATGGAGAGTCATCCGGAATGTAGTCTATGTGTTCACGCGGCTAAAAAGGTTCGCCCGGACAAAGTCGAATTAATTTCTGCGATTAGGCCAAATCGTGGGAACAAGGTATTTACTGCACAAGAAGTAATATTAGGTGGTGGTGGATTATTTGCAACCAATTCAATGATGTACCCCACCGTATTTAATGAATATATACCTGCTTTCTATTACAAGGTGTCTGTGGGGGATTATCCATTAGCAATATTTTTAGCATTACAAGGTAGTGTTTACTATATTGATGAGAGTATGTCTGCTTACAGAGTATCTGTACCAGGTTCGTGGACCAAAAGGACATTGTCTGACATTGAAAAACAGACTGAAGTATATGAACAGCTTATAGAAATGCTAAAAGACATTAACAGGTATTCCGACTATAAATATGAATCAGCAATAAGAAAGGAAATAAAAAAAATTAGAGTCAAGAAGACCTTAAAGAAAATATCTCACAAATATTTTCCTGGTATTCTTAGATATTCAATGAAATTAAGAGAGAACATCTAGGATGAGTATGAATGTGAAAAAAACACAAGTATTATCGTCTCTATTTTGGAAACTCATGGAGCGGGGAGGAACCCATGGCATACGATTCATCCTAGAAATTCTTTTAGCGCGAATGTTGTTGCCTGAAGACTTCGGGTTATTCGCAATAGTATTAATTTTTGTAAATATAGCTAATGTTTTTGTGCAAAGCGGCTTAAACACAGCCCTAGTTCAAAAAAAAGATACAGATGAAACAGATTTCTCTTCCGTATTTTTCTTGAGCTTATTTATAGCCTGTCTAATATACGTGATTCTTTTCTTTGGTGCACCCATAATAGCTAATTTTTATGATAAACCACAGTTAATATCGGTGTTCAGAGTAATATCCATCATCCTCTTCTTTGGGGCTTTTAATTCCGTTCAGAACGCCTTTATAGCACGAAAAATGCAGTTCAAAAAGTTATTCTTTAGTAGTACTGGTGCGATGATAGGTTCAGGCATACTTGGAATATATTTGGCTTACACAGGTTTTGGTATATGGGCATTAGTAGTTCAGCAGATAAGCAACCAATTTCTTAGTGTGATAATACTTATGTTTACTATTCAATGGAGACCAAAGGCAGAGTTTTCGCTTACGAGAATAAAAGGTCTTTTCTCATTCGGATGGAAACTATTAGCGGCGTCGTTAATTGATACCATATACCAGGATTTACGCTCTCTGATAATCGGGAAAATGTTCACTGCTGAAATACTGGGATTTTATAATAGAGGGCAGCAGTTTCCTTCTTTGATTATTTCTGACATAAATGGATCCATTCAATCTGTAATGCTTCCAGTTTTGGCAGCTCAACAGGATAACAGAACTCGTGTAAAAGAAATGATGAGACGTGCGATTGTTACGAGTTCGTTTGTAATTTTCCCAATGATGGTAGGACTGGCTGTGGTAGCAGAGCCCTTGGTTCAATTGCTACTTACCGATAAATGGTTACAATGTGTTCCTTTTGTGCAAATATTCTGTGCAAGTTACGCGCTATGGCCGATACATACAGCTAATCTTCAGGCAATAAATGCGTTAGGGCGTAGTGATATCTTCTTGAAGCTAGAAATTATCAAAAAAGTTATTGGCCTGTCTATCTTGGTAGTAACACTATTCTATGGCGTTTATGCTATTGCATTAGGTACGGTTCTGGGTGGAATTATCTCAACGGTTATTAATGCTTATCCAAATAAAAAAATGCTTGATTATAGTTTCTTTGACCAGTGGAATGATATTATGCCTTCGTTACTGTTATCTCTAGTAATGGGTGCAGTAGTTTATAGTATTACCTGGTTGGGATTTTCAGTATTTAGAACTTTGATTATTCAAGTGTGTATCGGAGTTATTCTATATGTAGGAATGGCGTGGGTTCTTAAACTTGAATGTTTTAGGTATTTACTCAATATGCTTAGCAAGCTTGCACAAGGGCAGGAGGTGAAATAACTCTGGCATGAAGAAAAATAGTTTTTGGGAAACACCCATCTGTCCCTTAAATTATAATGATTCGAATAATAGTTTTTACATAAAACGTGACGACTTGATTCCTTTCTCCTTCGGTGGCAATAAGGTAAGAATTGCGAATAAATATTTTCGAGATCTTGAGGAAAAGGGATGTAACTGCATAATTGCTTATGGCAATAGCCATTCCAATCTTTGCCGTGTTATTGCTAACATGAGTAAAGCAAAAAAAATACCTTGTATTGTGATTTCACCAGATGATGAATCTGGTGAACGTATCGAGACTAATAACAGCATGATGATCAGGGCAATGGGCATTCAGATAATACCATGCCTCAAGTCAGAGGTAGCACAGGCGGTATCAAAAGTGATAAAGCTGTGTAGAGCCCAGGGATTAAATCCCTATTATATATATGGCAATATCAACGGCAAGGGTAATGAAAAGGTTGCCGTGCAAGCCTATGTTGAAGCATATGAAGAGATCAAACAGTATGAGTTAAATAACAATATCGTTTTTGATTATATCTTTCATGCTTCAGGGACAGGTATAACACAGTCAGGATTGGTGTGCGGATGTCTTTTGCACGGGGACAACACACAGATAGTAGGTATATCTGTGGCACGGGATGCAGCGTGTGGCAGTCAGGTAATTCAGGACAGTGTTTCAGAATACATGGGTACAAAAGGGGATGTGAAAGACGCTATCCATTTTGTAGATAAATATGTAGTTGGGGGATATGGGCAATTCCATGCCCAGATTAAAGATACCATAAAGGCTGTACTTGAAGCAGACGGTATTCCACTTGACCCGGTATACACTGGAAAGGCCTTTTGGGGCATGACAGAGTATTTACAAGAGCGTGCAATCAAGAATAAAAGAATCTTGTTTATTCATACAGGCGGACTGCCATTGTTTTTCGATCAACTAGTCACTTTATTCAAAACTTGAGAGGAGTGATAGAGATTGAAATGAACGTTATGGTGTCGGTTCTAGGTAGGGATGCTGAAAGCTATCCACGAGTATTTGATTTTATAAATAGTGTTGAAAAGTGTTTTCCTACTCCTATAAGCCAAAAAACAGATATCAGTGCATTTACAACAAAGATCCTTGATAAAGCAGTTGTTTTACAGGCGGTAATGAATGATGAAATAGTGGGATTATCTTCGTTTTATGCGAACGATATAGAAAATAGGAAAGCTTATTGGACTTTTCTGGCTGTAACTCCAAGCTCCATGAATATGGGTATCGGAAGCAGATTACTAACGAAAATGCTGTCAATTCTTAGAAACATGAAAATGGTTTCAGTTGAACTCACCACGGAGTCGAATAATGTAGCGGCCAGAAGTCTTTATGAAAAATTCGGTTTCAGATTAGCTGAAGAGAAAGATGAAAAAGTGAAATACGTTTACTATTTGCAACAGGAGTAATGAGAATGAACATACTTCTTACATCAGTAGGAAGGCGCAGTTACTTAGTTAAATACTTTAAGGAAGCACTGGGGGAAAATGGAGAGGTGCATGCTTCTAATAGTACCGCCATTACACCCGCTTTTACCTGTACAGATAAAAGCGTAGTTACTCCTCTAATATATGATGAACAATATATCCCGTTTCTGCTCAACTATTGTATGGAAAATAGCATATCTGCCATCATATCACTTTTCGACATTGATCTGCCTATACTAGCAGCTAATAAACGTATATTTAGAGAGATTGGTATTGAAGTAGTTGTATCAGATGAAGCTGTAATTAATATTTGCAATGATAAGTGGGAAACATACAGCTTTCTTATAAAAAATGGCTTTAATGCGCCTAAAACATATATTTCGCTCGAATCAGCACTTGAAGGTTTAAGATCAGGGGAAATCCATTTTCCTGTAATANNTCCTGTAATACTCAAGCCTCGTTGGGGTATGGGCTCTATAGGTGTAATTGAAGTAGAAAATGAGCAAGAGCTCTTGGTGCTGTATAACAAGAGTATGGCAGGCATTTTGAATAGTTATCTTAAGTACGAATCCCAACAGGATCTTAAGCAAAGTGTACTGATACAGGAAAAGATGAGCGGGCAGGAATACAATCTGGATGTTATCAACAACCTCAAAGGTGAGTATCAAAATACCATAGTGAAAAAAAAGTATGCAATGCGCTCTGGCGAAACAGACTGCGCAGAGGTGATCAACATTCCAATATTGAAGGAAGTGGGCAAACATCTAAGTAAATCATTGCAGCATGTTGCCAACTTGGATGTAGATATATTTTGGCACAGTGACACCCCCTATGTACTGGAGATGAATGCCAGATTTGGCGGCGGATATCCCTTTAGCCACCTGGCCGGAATAAATTTACCGCTAGCAATTATTAAATGGTTAAATAATGAAGAGGTTGACAAGTCATTGCTGACTGAGAGGTATGGTATTTTAGGGCATAAGGATATAGAAGTAGTAAGTGTTACTGAAAAGACCCTGGGGAGGTTCGAATGCAGACAATTATCCAGGTAACACGCCCCTCGTTGCCTAGTTTTGAGGAATACATAGACGAAATCAAAGATATTTGGGATAGCCGCTGGTTGACCAATATGGGTGTAAAACATCAACAGTTGGAAGCAGACCTAAAAGGTTATTTAAATGTTCCCAATGTAACACTCTTTACCAATGGTCATCTGGCGTTAGAATGTGCCATAGAAGCATTTGATCTTACTGGAGAAGTTATTACTACGCCTTTCACCTTTGCATCCACCACTCATGCAATTGTTCGGAAGGGCTTAATCCCGGTGTTTTGTGATATTAATCCTGATGATTACACCATAGATGTGGACAAGCTGGAGGGCTTAATTACAGAAAAGACTTCTGCTGTTATTGCTGTCCATGTTTACGGAAATGTGTGCAATGTTGAAAAAATTGAACGAATTGCTGCGCAGTATAATCTGAAGGTCATTTATGATGCTGCCCACGCCTTTGGCGTCATTGTTGATGGCACTAATATTGCTAATTTTGGGGATGCGTCAATATTTAGTTTTCATGCCGCCAAAGTGTTTAATACCATTGAAGGTGGCGCAGTTGTACATAAGGATGAGTCATTGAAAAGCAGGTTAAATAGCTTGAAGAACTTTGGCATTACCGGACCTGAGTCGGTGGAGTATATCGGTAGCAATGCTAAAATGAGTGAGTTCCAGGCGGCTATGGGAATATGTAATCTGCGGCATATTGAGCAAGAAATTAAAAGTCGAAAAGCTGTATTTGAGAGGTATGTTGAGCATTTAAGCGATATAAAAGGGATCAGATTGTGCCAACCCCAGGCCAGAGTGAAGAGCAACTATGCTTATTTCCCGGTGGTTTTTGACGGGTATAAGTTCAATAGGGACGAGGTATTCGAAAAGTTAAAAGCTCATAATATCTATGCCAGAAAATATTTCTATCCGCTTACTAACAGTTTTGAGTGTTACAAAGATAGATTTGATGTTGGTACAACCCCAGTAGCAAAAGACATAGCAGATAAAGTCTTAACCTTACCGCTTTATGCTGGCTTGGAATTACATGATGTTGATAGGATTTGCGATATTCTTATAAGATAAATTTATAAATCGGTGAAAGAGGAGAAAAGCGCATGAAAGGGATAGTGTTGGCAGGAGGAAGGGGAACACGGTTATATCCGATGACACGGGCCGTTTCCAAGCAGCTGCTGCCTATTTATGATAAGCCATTAATTTATTATCCACTCTCGGTGCTGATATTGTCAGGTATTCGCGAGATACTCATCATTTCAACGCCAGAGGATATACCGGCTTATAAGCGGTTGTTGGGGGATGGTTCTATACTTGGCTTGGAGTTCTCTTACAAGGTACAGGAAGTACCACGGGGACTAGCCGATGCGTTCATAATAGGCGAAGATTTTATTGGGAATGACAATGTATGCCTGATATTAGGTGACAATGTATTTTACGGGCAGGATTTAACCAGAGTTCTAAACCGAGCTAAGGCATTAGAAAAGGGTGCCGTAATTTTCGGATATCCAGTAAAGGATGCACGGTCTTTTGGTGTGGTGGAATTTGATGAAAATCACAATGTCATTTCTATTGAAGAAAAGCCTCAGCATCCGAAATCAAACTATGCCGTACCAGGACTCTATTTTTATGATAATAAAGTGGTGGATATAGCGAAGAATGTTAAACCATCGGCGCGTGGTGAAATAGAGATTACAGCTATTAATAATGCCTATTTGGAGCGGGGGGAACTGAAGGTAATTCTACTGGGACGCGGTATGGCCTGGCTCGACACCGGAACTCCGGAGGGGATGCTGAAGGCAGCTGAATATGTAGAGGCAGTTCAGTCCAGACAGGGATTTTATATATCCTGTTTGGAGGAAGTAGCTTGGCGCAGAGGTTTTATTACCACCGAACAGCTAAGGGAAATTGGGGAAAGCTTGAAGACGACTGACTATGGGCAGTATATTTTGTGTTTAGCAAATGAATCCAGGTTTACATAGGGGATTGAGAGGATTTGAGTAAATGAAAAACGTTCTTGTAACAGGTGGTGCCGGGTTTATTGGTAGCAACTTTGTAAGAATGATGTTAGCTAAACATCCTGATTACAAAATTATCAATGTGGATGTACTTACCTATGCAGGGAATCTGGAGAACCTCAAGGATGTGGAAGGAAACCCAAACTATTGTTTCTTTCGGGCAGATATTAGGGATAAAGAAAAAATGGATGAAGTTTTTTCATCCTGTAATATTGACACAGTTGTCAACTTTGCAGCTGAGTCACATGTAGACCGGAGTATCGTGGAACCGGAAATTTTTCTAACAACAAACATTATAGGTACCCAGGTATTGCTGGATGCGGCAAAAAAGCATTGGAAAGTTAATCCTGATGATAAATACTGCAGGGAATATAAGCCAGGCGTGAAATTTCTCCAGGTATCAACGGATGAGGTCTATGGAGCATTAGGAACAACGGGGAAGTTTGTAGAGGCCATGCCGTTATGCCCCAATAGTCCGTATTCGGCTTCAAAAGCATCAGCTGATATGATAGTGAGAGCCTATCATATGACATATGGATTACCGATAAACATTACCCGCTGTAGTAACAACTATGGCCCTTATCAGTTTCCTGAGAAGCTTATTCCTCTTATGATTAATAACTGCCTCCATGATAAAGAATTGCCAGTATACGGTGACGGAATGCAGATTAGAGATTGGCTCCACGTTGCCGACCATTGTTCTGCTATTGATGTGGTTTTGCATAAAGGGAAAGATGGAGAGATATATAACATAGGCGGAAATAATGAAAAGGCCAATATAGAAATAGTTAAATTGATCATTAAAGCTCTCGGGAAGTCAGAGCAGCTTATAAAATATGTGAAGGATCGACCCGGACATGATAGAAGATATGCAATTGATAATACCAAAATAACTACCCAACTTGGTTGGGAACCAACTTATACGTTTGAGCAGGGCATACGACAAACTATCGAATGGTATGTAGACAATAAGAAGTGGGTGGATAATATTGTAACTGGAGAATATGCGAATTACTATAAGCACATGTATCACATATAAAGTATATTTGAAACAATCTTTAATTAAGTTAGGTTTATTATGAATTCCAAATTTTTTAATTTATCAAAAATATGGTTTGCGATAGCTATAGTTCTTACAACGGCAACTCAACTAAGATGGGAGGGTATGCCGATTGGCCCTGGAGAGCTAATGCTTGTTATATGGTTAATAATCGTCAGCATGACCATTTTACGATACAGAAAAATTTCCTTATCCTCTTGGTTGAAGTTGTTTTTGTTCTTTTGGTCAGTTGTACTGATATTATTAATGGCTGGTTTACTAGCTGGACTTTACTATGGCGTTTTTGAATTTCAGTCTGGTTTGCATAATCTTTTAGCATACTTATTTGTTTGTTTCATCACATTGGCTGTTCTTACATATTGGAAATTGGAACATATAACAAAAATTGGAGAGCTTGTACTTGTATTCGCTGTAGTGGGCTTGTTTCCTCTTTGGATTTATGGACAGTGGTTTCCCCAATTTGGGTCATTGGAAATTTGGTATGGTGGAAGCAGATTTTTAGGATGGGCAGTAGATCCTAATCAAACGGCAATACTTTTAGCACCCCTACCTTTTATAGCGCTTTACTATTTAAGGCAAAGTCGTATTTATATACATAAGGTGATGTTTTTAGCTCTTCTTATCGGTGCAATTATTTTGGGTATAGGAACAGGGAGTGATTCATTAAAGGTTGCTTGGGCAGGGGCAATCGTGTTTTATTTCCTTATTGCAATGTTGTCCAGGGGGAAAAACACTTATCGAAAACTTGTAACGGTATCGGCAATAATTATTGTAGTATGTTTTATAGGGATTTTTGTATTTGGACCTAAAATTTACGCTAGCGTAGAAGCCATGTATAATTATGGGAATCAGGGTGCGATTAGAATTGCGCTGTGGGTAAATGGCTTGCAAGCTATTAGTAATTCTCCTTTTGTAGGGTTTGGCCCTGGAGCTTATTCAGGTATTTATAAACCATTTAGTGGAAGTGAATGCCATAATACATTTATTGATTGGATGACTAATAATGGAATAGCGGGATTCCTTCTTTTATTTTTTTTATTAACTATAATTTTTGTTCGAGCTATGTCCAGCAAAAACGAAGAAGTGGTTGCCGTACTGACAACATTAATCATTGTGAGTA
>LFRM01004203.1_pt1 | contig 10726 bp, 9 predicted proteins | sample 618341 | NCBI WGS metagenome assembly LFRM01 (sample SAMN03654438, study PRJNA283298) | anaerobic digester metagenome | isolation source: pool of bioreactors CSTR01a, CSTR02a, and CSTR03a thermophilic anaerobic... | place: Denmark: Kgs. Lyngby | collected 2014-05-21 | reverse complement strand
CGCCCGCAGTCGCGCTCATGCCTGACCTGACCCCAAAGCCTCTGCGCAGCAAGGGCAATGCAATCATCAACCTGATGGGCGCGCTGGGCGGCGTATTTACACTTGGGGTCACAGGGTTCTTGGTGAGCAAGAACGCGGCTGGCAAGGAGGACTATACCTTGCTGTTTGCGGCTGTATCGATTTTGATGGTCATCGCTGTGATTATCCTTGTAGCAACCATTTCTGAAAAGAAGATGGCGGCGGAGGTTGCCAAGATCAATGAGGATGAGAAGGAAGAGCAAAAGGAGCTTTCCAAAAAGGAACAGCGCGGCTTCTCCTCCCTCTCTCCTGCCATGAGAAAGAGCTTGATGCTGATTTTGGCATCTGTTGCGCTGTGGTTTATGGGTTACAATGCCGTCACCACTGCTTTTACCAAGTATGTAAGCGTGCAATGGGGCTATGATATCAAGGCGGCATCGCAGTGCTTGATGGTGGCGACGGTTGGCGCAGTGCTCAGCTACTTGCCCGTTGGTATGCTCTCCTCGAAATTCGGACGTAAGCGCATGATCCAAGCGGGCGTGCTGCTGCTAGCGGCAAGCTTTGCATCCGCAGTCCTCTTTACGACATTCCATCCCGCGGTCTATGGTATCTTTGGGCTGGTTGGTATGTCTTGGGCAATGATCAACGTCAACTCCTATCCCATGGTGGTTGAAATCAGCAAGGGCTCGGATGTGGGCAAATACACAGGATACTACTATACGTTCTCCATGGCTGCCCAGACAGCAACGCCTATTATCAGCGGTTGGCTGCTGGAAAACGTTGGCTACCAGACGCTCTTTCCCTACGCAGCGATCATGGTTGCGCTGTCCTTTATCACCATCAGCCTATCCAAGCATGGCGACAATCGACCTGAGCCGCCAAAGAGCAAGCTTGAGGCATTTGATGTGGGAGATGACTGAAATTGAACATATGGTTATGGATAGTACTGGTTTTCATTGCGTTTGCGGCGCTGTATTTATGGCTGATTGCACCAAGCCGAAAAAAGATGGATACAGCGGCTTTGGACGGCTGGCTTTATGCACATAGAGGTCTGCATGACGGCAACAAGGCTGTACCTGAAAACAGCCTTGCCGCCTTTGATGCAGCTGCCCAAAACGGCTATGGTATGGAGCTTGATGTTCAGCTGACAAAGGATAAGAAGTTAGTTGTATTTCATGATGCAACGCTGAAGCGCGTATGCGGCGTTGACAAGAACATCGTCGATCTGACCTATGAGGAGCTGCGGCAAATTCCATTGCCTGATGGCACGTCTGTGCCGCTGTTTCGCGAGGTGCTATCCCTTGTGAATGGACGCGTACCGATGATCGTTGAGGTCAAGCATTATGGAAATCCAAAGGAAAATGCCAGGGCTGCCCATGAAGCGCTTTTGATGTATGAAGGTGCGTATTGTGTGGAATCCTTTCATCCGCTGGCTGTGAGGTATTTCAAGACGCATGCACCTGCGATTGTGCGCGGTCAGCTGGCAGAGGGCGGGAAATGGAGCCGAAACAAAGGGCTCTTGGCGCACTTTGGAATGAAATTTCTTTTGCTCAATGTGATCAGCAGACCGCATTTTGTGGCGTATTCTTCTGCTGCCGATCATAACCTGTCCATGTGGCTGATGAAGCATGCCTACAAACCCAAAATGGCGGCATGGACAATCAGGTCACAAAAAGCGCTGGATGAAGCCAACGAGCACTATGATTATCCGATCTTTGAGTTGTTTACGCCCAATCGTTGACAACGTGGTGCTGGGCGGATATAATACTTTGGTATCTTTATAGGTACACAGATGCGTTGCATCGCTTTTTGTATTCCGATATGGAGTCAAGCGGTGCGGCGTTGTGCTATGTACATATGATTTTCAAATGTATATTTGAAAGATTGTAAAACGGCGATTGAGGCCGAGTTTGAAAGGGGACATCCGACTATGGCAGATTATGAAAAAAAGGTTACGCTAACCCGTGATGGTTATGCCAAGCTGGAAAAGGATCTGGATTTTTACATCAGCGTCCGCCGCAATGAAATCTCAGAACAGATTGCTATTGCACGTGGTTTTGGCGATTTGAGCGAAAACGCGGAATATGATGAAGCGAAAAATGAGCAGAGCCGCATTGAGGCAAAGATCATTGAAATGGAAAACACATTGCGCAACTGCATCGTGATCGAAGATGACGATGTCAGCACGGAGATCATCGGCGTTGGCAATATCGTGAAGGTAAAGAATCAGTCGATGAAGGCTGAGCAGGTCTTCACCATCGTTGGCGCAAATGAAATTGACCCCAAGAACCTCAAGATCAGCGGCGAGAGCCCCATTGGTTCGGCGCTGCTGGGCAAAAAAGTTGGACAGACGGTTGAGGTCGTTGTCCCCGCAGGTACCATTAAGCTCAAGGTACTTGAAATCTCTAGATAACCATTAACTACAGACTGCAAAAGATGATTTGGCTTTAGGAATAATTTGAATGAAGCGAGTGATCTTTGGTCTGATACAAGGAGGCTAAACCATGACCCCCGAGCAACACACCCCCGCGCAGGAATTGACTGCAACCCAGCTAACAGAACAGGAACAGATTCGCCGCGAAAAGCTGAAAAAGCTAATCGAGGCAGGCAAAGACCCCTATGCTATCACACGCTTTAACCAGACCCATGAGAGCGATGAAGTTCTGTCTAAGTTCGATGAACTTGATGGAAAAGAAGTCTGCGTCGCAGGCAGAATGGTGAGTAAACGCGTGATGGGTAAGGCTAGCTTTGCTCATATTCTGGATAGCAAAGGCAATTTGCAGGTTTATGTGAAGCGCGATGATTTGGGCGTGGACGAGTACATGGCCTTTAAGGATTTGGATATCGGCGATGTAATTGGCGTTCGTGGCGTGGTTTTCCGCACTCAAAAGGGCGAAATCAGCGTACATGCTTATGAAGTCACGTTGCTGTCAAAGAGCCTAAAGGTGCTGCCAGAGAAGTTCCATGGTCTCAAAGACCCCGATCTTCGCTATCGCCAGCGTTATGTGGACATGATTGTGAACCCTGAGGTTCGCGATACCTTCCGCAAGCGCAGCGCGATCATCAATGCCGTCCGCGATTTCCTCGATAACCGCGGATTCCTTGAGGTAGACACCCCTGTGCTTCATACCCTTGAAATCGGCGCAGCAGCTCGTACCTTCAAAACGCATCACAATGCACTGGACATTGATATGTTCATGCGCATTGAAACCGAGCTTTATTTGAAGCGTTTGATCGTTGGTGGTTTTGACCGCGTATACGAGGTGGGCCGCTTGTTCCGCAATGAGGGCATGGACACTACCCACAACCCCGAGTTCACGACTGTGGAAACCTATCAAGCATATGCCGATTACAACGATGTCATGGATATGGTTGAGGAACTCTATGCCACAGTTGCGCAAAAGGTCTGCGGCGCGACCTGCATCCCCTATCAGGGACATATGATCGAGCTGAAAGCACCTTGGAAGCGCATCACCATGGCACAGGCTGTGAAGGACGCTTGCGGCGTTGACTATGCAGATTGGAAGACAAACGAGGAAGCACAAGCGTGCCTGAAGGCAATGGATGTGCATGTGGAAAAGACTGCAAAGCGCGGCGATTGCCTAGCAGCACTCTTTGATGAGTATGTGGAAGCGAATCTCATCCAGCCGACCTTTGTCATTGACTATCCTGTGGATATTTCGCCCCTTGCAAAGCGCAGCCCCAAGAATCCTGACCTCACCGAACGCTTTGAGTTTTTCGTCAACGGTCATGAGATGGGCAATGCCTTTAGCGAACTGAACGACCCCATTGACCAACGCCATCGCTTTGAGGAGCAGGTGCGTGTTCGCCATGAACAGGGCATCATGACAGCACAGGTCGATGAGGACTACATCAACGCCCTTGAATATGGCATGCCGCCGACCGGTGGTCTTGGATTTGGTATTGACCGTATGGTGATGCTGATGACGGACAATGACTCGATCCGTGACGTGCTGCTATTCCCCACGATGAAGCCAAAAAACTAACACGACATTTGAGCCGCGCATTTTTGGCGCGGCTCAAACTCTATTTTTTACGGAAGCTTATGGAGTGTATATCAATGAAAATAAAGATGCCAATTACGAAAAAGAAGATCAAGAATCATTTTACCTATGCATGGTGGCAATATGCAGTGCTTATTTGCGTTGCGGTTCTTGGCTGGAATATCATCTATACAACCACGCGTTATCGCAGCCCTGACAACCTCAAGGTGGAACTGTACGGCGAGTCGTATTTATCACTTGATCAGGGAAAGAATATGGAAACGCTCATGGACGAGCTTCATCATACCGTTTTTGCAGACATGGAGGAAGTCACCTTCACGCCTGTTGGTCAGGATGAAACCTATGGCGATATGCAGTTGCTTGTATGGGCAAGCGCGGGCGAAGGCGATGTATATATGCTTGAGAAGGCACGATTTAATTCGCTTGGACAAAATGGCGCAATGCTGGATTTAGCACCGTATATCGAGGATGGCACGCTGAATGTGGAGGGCATTGACCTGAAAAATGGTTACGTTACCGACACGGAGACGGGCAAGAAATACCTCATGGGCATACCAACCGATGAGCTCACGGGTCTGCATGAATATGGCGCGTATGCTGAGGGGCTTGTGATGGGTGTGTTGGTTGGCTCTGGAAACGATGAATGTGCAATCAAGCTGATCAGTTGGCTGCTGGATGAGATGCGGTAAGCGCAGCATCTGATAAAATTGAAAAAATTCGAAGCTTCGGCGATTGATTCGTCGGAGCTTCGTTTGGTCAGCAGAGGGGAAGATATCAGTTGCAGTTGATCCCTGCAACTGATGGTTGACAAAGAGCACGCGTGGGTGGATGGCGGCAATGGTGCGTTTGTGGTAGGGTGTTTTGGAGGTGATAATCATGGTGTTTGCGGATAATCTCAGGATACTTCGATCAAAGCGAGGCTTGACACAGGAGCAGCTTGCGGAGCGGCTGAACGTATCCAGACAGTCGGTGGCAAAGTGGGAATGCGGACAGAGCGCGCCAGATATCCAGCGTCTTTTGGAATTATCGGAAGTGCTTGACGTGAGTGTAGATGGACTTTTAAAGGAGAAAGCAACGTGCTCAGCAGGGGAGGAGAGCGGGCGAACTGTTAACACAAGTGAGCTTGCAGCCTTCATCTGCCGCGCATCGCTCGCGACGTACGCGGGGTATGGTGAGGAAGAGGCGGTGTCTTCACGCCTTGGGTCGCATGACTATTGCCATGTGCAAGAACCTTTCGTGTATATGGATTCGTATGTGGGCGGGGAAAGTTTTGGCGGCGAAGAAATCGTCTATGCGGATGGGAGAGCCATGTGGCTGATGAATTATTGCGGGCGCACGCTGAGCGGTGAATTTTCCGGCGATTTCCTCAAAGAAGCGCTCAGGCACAGACCGCTGGATATGCCTTTTCGCTGACCTTTTCACTATAGGCTCAATGAGTTTTCCTATCATAACAAAGTGACTGGAGATATGCAGTGGTTCAGCGGAGAGGAAGAAATCTTCTGTGACAGTATACTTGTATACGAATGCAGATATCACGGAGGTCTCGTTGATCGTGACTTACCCATGGATGCATAGCTTTGCAGGGCTTAACAAAGAAAAAATATTTTGATACCATTGTATAATCCCTGCTCGTTTCGGGCAAGATGCAAATGGAAGCACCTGCCATGTGCGGAAAGGGATGGAATATGATGAAACAGCAAAAATGCCTGCTCTGTGGGCAAGAGTACCCAACGGGACTGCATGTGATGGGATGCCTGATCTGCTTTCCCTGTGAGAAACAGCTCTTGCGCTCCAACGTGAAAACCCTGCCTACGCGCGATCAGCGTTTGAAACTCATGAAAATTTATCCGACAACGGCGGTTCGGCAGTGAACCAAAGCCTACATAAGAGCCCGATATTGCATGGCAAGCGATATCGGGCTCTTTGCATTTTATGCTATTTGTTGACAGCGTTTGCTGCATCAAGTACAATCAAGCCAGAAATGGAGGCATTGCCGATGAAACCAATGGTGAGCATTTGCTGCGCAGCATATAATCAGGAGCAGTTTATTGGAAAGACGCTGGACGGCTTTTTGGCGCAGACAGTTGATTTCCCAATTGAAATATTGATTCACGATGATGCATCCACAGATCAAACGCCGATGATTATCAGGGACTATGCAGAGCGTTATCCTGAGATGATCAAACCCATATTGCAAACTGAAAACCAGTATTCCAAGGGCGTTGCGATTGACCCGACGTTCAACTATTCACGCGCTGAAGGCAGATATATCGCGCTGTGCGAAGGCGATGACTATTGGTGTGACCCCATGAAGCTGCAAAGGCAAGTGGACTATATGCAATCGCATCCTGACTGTACCTTTTGCTTTACCAATGGATATATCCATGATGTGAATGAGCAGCGTCCGGATCGTGAGTTCATCCCTTACTACGAAAAGGAAAGGTCGGCATTTGCGCCGGCTGACCGAACGTACACGGCGGGGGAGATGTGCGAGCTGACCTTTGTGCCGACCGCATCCTTTCTCTTTCCAAGTGCTGTGCTGGACATGCTTCCCCGCAGCTATTGGGATAGGCATTGCCCTCATGGTGACCTCAAATTGCGCCTGTTTTGCGCGGCGGCAGGGTATGGATATTACCAGCATGCATTTACCTGCATGTACCGCGAAAACGTGGCTGGCGGGGCAATGAGCCAGTGGTCTGCGGATGGGGCGGCAAAGGTGTACCAAAGAAGTGAAAGCGTCGCCCAAATGCTTGCAGATGTGGACGAATTCTCCAAAAAGAAGTATACTGATCAAGTTGGACGTTTTCGTGATTGGTATCTGTATGTCATGCTATGGAATGCTCCCGAACGGAGCGCGGCGAAGGACGTGGAGCTTGGGCGTATTTATCGCTCGCTTTCCGTGAAGCAGCGCATGACATTTCACCTAAAGCATCTCCTGCCAAGAACATTCATTGATGCGGTTAAACGCATTGCTGTTCAATCAAACAATCAATAAAGAAGGTATAACCTATGGCAATTAACGTTACGCGCAGCTCTATGCCTGCTTTTGAGGAATACTGCGAAGAAATCCGCGAGCTATGGGATACACATTGGCTGACCAATAACGGCATTAAGCTCAGGACACTCCAAGGCAAGCTACAGGAGTATCTCCAGTCGCCTTATGTGGCGATGTTTACCAATGGACATTTGGCACTGGAAGCGGTGCTCGCGTCTATGGAGCTTGAGGGCGAAGTGATCACAACGCCTTATTCGTTTGCATCCACCACCCATGCCATTGTGCGCAATGGCTTAAAGCCTGTTTTTTGCGATATCAGAAGCGATGACTATACGATGGATGCGAGTAAGATCGAAGCGCTCATCACGGACAAAACCTGCGCGATTGTGCCCGTGCATGTGTACGGCAATCTCTGTGATGCGGAGGCAATAGACGCTATCGCTAAAAAGCATAATCTCAAGGTGATATACGATGCAGCGCATGCATTTGGCGTTACAAAGAACGGACAGGCTGCTGCGACCTTCGGCGATGCGAGTATGTTCAGCTTCCATGCTACCAAGATGTTTAACACCATCGAGGGCGGCGCGGTTGCGACGAATGACAAAGCACTCTATGATCGGCTTGCTTTGGAACGCAACTTCGGCATTTCAGGGCCCGAAGATGTCCCAATGATTGGCGGCAATGCCAAGATGAACGAATTTCAAGCGGCGATGGGGCTATGCAACCTTCGCCATGTGGATGAGAATATCCGCGCAAGAAAGCATGTGCATGACCTGTACATGGAGCTGCTTGGCGGGCATGAGGGGATTACGCTCCCCATCAGCCAAGTGGATGTAGAAGGCTGCTACGTCTATTTCCCTGTGCTCTTTGATGGCGAGAACTACAGGCGCGATGAGGTTTTTGATAAGCTGACAGCGCTTGATATCCATACGCGCAAGTATTTCTACCCGCTCATCACCGATTTTGAATGCTATAGGGGGATGGATGGCTTTGATTCGTCTGCAACGCCGATTGCGAAATCCGTATCGGATCAGATTCTGACGCTGCCGCTCTATCCCGACCTTGCGGACGAGGATATCAGGCGTATTTGCGCAGGCATTCTGGCAGGACGGCACATTTGATGAGGAGGCGTGGAGAATGAGCGAAAAACGCGCGAATGCCGCGATCTCTTCCCTCATATTTAAGTTCATTGAGAGCTTTGGCTCATTGATTATGTCCTTTGTGGTGGGCATTATTCTGGCACGTCTGCTTGGACCAACGAATTATGGCGTGCTCAGCATGCTCACAGTGTTCATTGCGATATCGCAGGTCTTCGTTCAAAGTGGACTGAATACCGCGTTGATTCAGAAAAAAGAGGTTGACGAGACGGATTTATCATCCGTTTTTTATGTGAGCCTTGGAATATCCGCGATTCTATATCTGGTACTCTTTTTGGCCGCGCCTGCGATTGGTGCGCTGAATGACCGTCCGGAGCTGGCGGCCGTGCTGCGAGTCCTTGCGCTGATACTATTCCCGGGCGCTTTAATCTCAGTGCAAAATGCTGTGGTTGCTCGCGAGATGCAGTTCAAGAAGCAGATGTTTGCAAGCTTGCTATCAACGGCTATATCGGGCAGTATCGGCATTATCATGGCGTATGCGGGCTTTGGGTATTGGGCACTTGTCGCGCATCAGCTTGTCAATCAGCTTTGTGTGGCAATCATTTTGCTCATCACGGTTCGCTGGCGTCCGCAGTTGCTTTTCTCCAAGAAACGCGTGGCGATCTTGATTTCCTACGGCTGGAAACTCCTTGTGTCCAGTCTGCTTGAAACGGGCTATAACAAGCTGCGCGAGCTGGTGATTGGCGTCAAATATGATCTGGACGCATTGGGCGTTTACAGCCGAGGCAAACAGTTTCCGGAAGTCTTGATGAATGCTGTAAACGGTTCAATTCAAGGCGTGATGCTGCCTGTGCTGTCCGAAAAGCAGGACGATCCCCTGCGCATGAAACAGATGATGCGCCGCTCTATCACCGTTAGCAGCTTTTTGGTGCTGCCTGTGATGGCGGGGCTTGCAGCGGTTGCAGAGCCATTGATTATTGTTTTGCTTACGGATGAATGGCTTGCATGCGTGCCCTTTTTGCAGATTTGCTGCATTGATTTTGCCTTCTACCCAATCCATGTGGCGAATTTACAGGCGATCAATGCAATGGGGCGCAGCGATGTGTTTTTGAAGCTGGAATTAATCAAAAAAAGCTATGGCATTGTGATTTTACTGGTTACCGTATTCTTCTTTGACAGCGTTATGGCGATTGCGTGGGGCGCGGTCGTGAGCACGCTGATCTCTGCATTTGTCAATGCAACGCCTAACAGGAAGATGCTGGGCTATGGCTACCTTGAGCAGATGAAGGATGTACTGCCTTCCATGGCACTTGCCCTGCTGATGTTCCTATGCGTAAATGCCCTTGGCACGCTGCCATTAGCACCCTTTGCCTTGCTTGTGGTGCAGATTGTAGCTGGCATTATGATTTATGCGGGGCTTGCGCTACTGCTGAAAATGGAAAGTGCACAGTACTTAATCAGCACAATCAAGCTCTTGATGGCAAAGCGCAAAGGGGAGGGAAAGAAAGCATGAAGACCACATTGATAACGGCCGTCGGTTCTGCGGCGGCAAGCCCTGTGATTGAGCGTTTGCATATGCTTGGTCATCGCGTAATCGGCTGCGATATCTATCCCAAGGAATGGAACGCGGCTTCGTCTGAGGTCGATGTGTTTTTTCGGGCAGAGCTATCTACGAATGAGCAGGCATATTTGGCGCAGATCATGAAGGCAGTCAAGGAATATGATGTGGCTTACCTCATCCCTTTGACAGACCTTGAGGTGGATGTGCTTTGCTCATGCAAGGCGGCGTTTGTCCAAATGGGCTGCAAGCTATGCGTGCTTGATCCCGCTGTCAGCAACCTTTGCCGTGATAAGCTGCTCATGGCGCAAGAACTTTCGGATAACGGTATTTGCACTACGATTCCGACCTTTTCGCCCTATGATCAACTGGCGGATGACCTGATGTACCCCCTAATGCTCAAGCCTCTTCGCGGACGAAGCAGCCAAGGACAGGTAATTGCCGATGATTTTGAGGCGGTGAAGGCTGCAATAAGTACCCGCAATGATTACATCGCCCAGCCTTATCTGCCTGGTGATATTTTCACGGTGGATGTTGCGCGCGACAGTCATGGCAATTGCCAAACGTTAGTAAGGCATGAGCTTTTGCGTACCGCAAACGGGCTTGGCACCACAGTGCAAATACTGCCGGACCATCCGCTTAATGAAACCACAGCGCGCATTGCTGCGTTTGTGGATATGATTGGTGTGGTGAATATGGAGTTCATTGAAAATGGGGGAGCGTATCATTTCCTTGAGGTCAATCCGCGCTTCTCTGGTGGTGTGGGCTTTAGCATTGCAGCGGGCATAGACTTTGCAGCGCTTAACCTTCTATGCCATGAAGGCGCAGCGATTGGTGAGCGGCAAGCCGTATCTGAATGCATCATGACCCGCAAAATACAGCCAATCATAACGACTGGCAAATGAGAATGAATCCGCTGTGGCGTAGCAGATGCAACAAAACAGCGGATTTTTATTCGTGATTTGCGTATGTGTAGGTTTGTCAAACATGTTGGACAGTGTAGTTATGAAGGAACTCTCTAGGAGTTAGCCAT
>LFRM01149055.1_pt1 | contig 10730 bp, 9 predicted proteins | sample 618341 | NCBI WGS metagenome assembly LFRM01 (sample SAMN03654438, study PRJNA283298) | anaerobic digester metagenome | isolation source: pool of bioreactors CSTR01a, CSTR02a, and CSTR03a thermophilic anaerobic... | place: Denmark: Kgs. Lyngby | collected 2014-05-21 | reverse complement strand
TATAACAGCGGTATTCGTGATGCCAGCAATTTGGGCTGGAAACTGGCGATGGTGATTAAAGGTACCGCCGCAGATTCATTACTGGATACCTATGGCACAGAGCGCCGCAATCACGCACGTTCAATGATTCATCTGTCTGAAGTGGCAGGTGATATTTTTGCACCTTCAAGTAAGTTTGGGGCCAATTTGCGTGATGGTCTGACGCTTTTGTTAAATGCCATTCCGCCGGTTAAACGCTATGTGGTTGAAATGCGATTTAAACCGATGCCCCGTTATGAATCAGGCGTGGTTTTGCTGCCTGAGCCCAAACCCCACGGTAAATTGGCCCGCTGGCTTGAACGCCGGGGTAACTCTGCGCTTGGAAGAATGCTGGGTTTGATGAGTGAGAAGCGTGACTCCCTAATGGGACGTCTGGTGCATGGCCGGGATCCTCTGGGTAATTCTCCGGTGGGACGCATGTTTATCCAGCCTTTTGTCCGTACTCGGGATGGTCAGCTTGTCCGGTTTGATGATGCTATCGGAAACCGTTTTGCCATTGTTTCCTGGGGTACCGATCCTACGTTTGGTTTGAGCGATGAGGCTCGGGCAGTATGGAAAAAACTGGGTGCCTGTTTTGTTGTGGTCAAGCCCGAGGCTCAAATGGCTTTTACGGATGATGTTACTGAAGACCTGATTGTGCTTGGTGACGCAACGGTGAAAATCAAGGAGTGGTTTGGCAGTCAGTCTGACTCTGTTTTGTTATTACGCCCCGACCGTTTTATTGCCGGTATGTGTTCACCACAGCAGGTATCTGCTTCTATTCTGGCTTTAGGTAAAAAACTGGCCTTGACCAAAATCGTTTGTTCGGCGCAGGAAATTAACAATATCAAGAGGAATGCAGCATAGATTGCGGCAGGAGTTTTATATGACAATTATTTTGGAGTGTTTATCTCACACCCCTTTGCAGGGCTATCATGATCCTGTACCCGAGATTCTGGCCGAGGTGGAAGCATTGCAGGCTGCCATGAAAAAAAGGGTGCAGGCTTTCGATCCCGAGTTGGTCGTTGTGTTTGCACCGGATCATTACAATGGTTTTTTCTATGATCTCATGCCACAGTTTTGTATTGGGGTCGAGGCAACCTCGATTGGTGATTATAAAAGCCTGGCGGGGCCGCTTGATGTCCCCAGAGATATTGCGCTGGCAATGAGCGATGCGGTACTTGCGGCGGATATTGATGTTGCGTTGTCATACCGCATGCAGGTTGATCATGGGTTTGCCCAGGCACTTGAGGTCCTTTTGGGTGGTTTGGATAATTACCCGGTGATACCCGTATTCATTAACTCTGTGGCTCCTCCGATGGCGAGTTGTCGGCGTTCGCGCTTATTGGGGGATGCGATTGGCCGTTTCCTTTCCGGTTTGAATAAACGCGTGCTGCTTGTCGGTTCGGGCGGGATTTCTCATGAGCCCCCGGTTCCTGAAATCGCCAATGCTTGCGCCGAGGTTGCCGAGCGCCTGATAGCCGGACGCAATCCCACCCCCCAGGCCCGTGCCGCGCGACAGGAGCGCACGATTTCCGCCGCCAGACAGTTTACGTCTGGTGACAGCAGCCTGCGGCCTCTTAACCCTGAATGGGACAGGAATTTTTTAGATATTCTTGCCCGTGGAGACTGGATGGCCATTGATGACATGAGCAATGACTCAATTACCGAACAGGGTGGCAAGTCTGCCCATGAAATTCGTTCGTGGGTCGCTGCATTTGCCGCTTTAAATGCTCATGGCCCTTATAAAGCATCTCTTGATTATTACCGTCCTATTCCCGAGTGGATTGCCGGTTTTGCAACTATGCAGGCACAGTCTTTGAGATTGGTTGAAAGTGTCGCCGCATAAATCAAATACGAAGGATATTAAATGACTGATTTGAAAGTATTAAAAAATATTGCGGACTGTCTGCTTAACGCAGAAAAAACAGGGGTGGCGGTGAGTCCTGTCAGGGACTTGCTCACGCCGGGAAATGAGGACGATGCTTACGAAATTCAGAAAATCAATGTAGCGGAAGGGCGTGCGCAGGGACGCCGTGTGGTGGGTAGAAAAATAGGCTTGACCTCGCTTGCCGTACAGCGTCAGCTTGGGGTGAGTCAACCTGATTTTGGTACCTTGTTTGCTGATATGGTATTTGGCAGTAATGAGCCCATTGCCTATGAAAGGACGATGCAGCCAAAAGTTGAAGCGGAAATTGCCCTGGTTCTTAAGCATGACCTGACGGCAGCAGACGCGACCTTGATTGATGTGATGGGGGCGATTGATTATGTCCTGCCCGCCATCGAAGTGGTGGGCAGTCGAATTAAAAACTGGGATATTTCCTACGTGGATACGGTTGCTGACAATGCTTCCAGTGGCTTGGTGGTGATTGGTGCCGTACCGGTTTCCTTAACGGGCCTGGATCTTGGAGCCGTAAAAATGGAGATGTTTCGGGATGGTACATCTGTTTCGGCAGGGCAGGGATCGGATTGTCTGGGGCATCCGCTCAATGCGGCGGTGTGGCTGGCCCGTAAATTAGTGTCACTGGGAGAACCGTTGCGTGCGGGTGACCTGATCTTAACCGGTGCATTAGGTCCGATGGTTGCGGTTGAACCCGGGCAACGGTATGAGGCAAGAATTAGCGGTGTGGGTACTGTGTGTGCCTGCTTTTCTGATAAATAAAAATACTTTAAGTTTTATTTATAAATAATACGGAGACAACGATGTTTTTTAAAAAACATACCTTACTTGGTGCGCTGTTTATTGCCTGTATGGCCGTTAGTACACCTTCAATAGCACAAACTTATCCTGAGCAACCGATTACCATGGTTCTGCCATTTCCAGCCGGTGGTGTGACCGATGTGGTTGCCCGTTTGGTTGCACAGGAAATGCAGGAAAGCATGAAACAGCCTGTTATTGTTGAAAACAGGCCGGGTGCAGGGGGGCAAATAGCCGCGCATAGGGTCAAAAACGGCAAAGCCGATGGCCATACGGTTTTTGTGGCTGCAACAGAAATGTTTGCCATTAATCCAACGCTTTACCAGGATTTTTCATTTGACCCAATTGCAGATTTCCAGCCGGTCACAACGCTGGTAACGTCGCCTCTGGTTTTGGTGGTTCCGCAGGACAGTCCGATTAACTCGGTCAATGAGCTGATCGCCCATTCCAAAAAACAGGAAAAAGGGATTGACTATGCCTCACAGGGCATCGGTTCAATCGGGCATTTGCTGGGTGGATTATTCATAGAAAAAACCGGCGCAAAATTAGTGCATGTTCCCTATCGTGGGTCTTCTCCTGCTTTGCAGGATGTGATGAGTGGTCGTGTGGCCATGATGTTTGATCCCATTATTACGACATCGCCGCTTATAAAGGGAGGCAAGCTAAAACCATTGGCCATTGCATCCGAGAAGCGTTCTGCCTTGTTACCCGATGTGCCTACATTGGCTGAGTTGGGTATTGATGGTGTGGATGCCGGCGTGTGGTTTGGTGCTGTTGTAAAAAAAGGAACGCCTGAGCCTATTGTTGAGCGTTTGAATCAGGAAATTTTAAAAGCCATGGAATCGTCAAAAGTGAGTCAGCGTTTTACAGAGCAGGGGTTGGAGCCGATCCCAATGACATCCAAACAGTTTGGTAATTATCTTGAACGTGAAAATACACAATGGATTCCACTGGTTAAGGCCAGTGGCGCAAGAGTTGAATAAGGTATTTCATGGACCAGCAGTAAAAGGAGAAGCACAATGAGTAAAAAGTTGAAAGCCGCTATTATCGGTTCGGGTAATATCGGTACTGATTTGATGATTAAAATTTTGCGTCATGGTAAACATATAGAAATGGGGGCCATGGTGGGTATTGACAGCGCATCGGATGGTCTTGCCCGTGCGGGCCGTTTAGGTGTGGCTACAACCCATGAGGGCGTGGAGGGGCTGTCCCACCTTCCGGTGTTTGACAGTATTGATATTGTTTTTGATGCCACAAGTGCCGGGGCACACCTGAAAAATGACAAATTCTTACGTGAGTTGCGGCCGGATTTAAGAATGATTGATTTGACCCCGGCCGCTATCGGACCTTATTGTGTGCCGGTGGTTAACGGCGAAGCACATCTTGATGCCTTGAATGTGAATATGGTGACATGCGGCGGGCAGGCCACGATTCCGATGGTGGCAGCCGTTTCCCGCGTCGCTCCAGTCATCTATGCTGAAATTGTTGCCAGTATTTCAAGTAAAAGTGCCGGTCCGGGGACACGGGCCAATATTGATGAGTTTACCGAAACCACTTCAACGGCTATCAAGACGGTTGGTGGGGCGCTGCAGGGAAAGGCCATTATTGTGTTAAATCCGGCTGAACCACCGCTTATCATGAGAGACACCGTTTATTGTTTGAGCGAATCGGGAGACGAGGATGCCATCGAGGAATCAATCGCCCGAATGGTTGCGGATGTACAGCAATATGTGCCCGGCTATCGTTTAAAACAGAAGGTGCAGTTTGAACGTGTTTCTGAACAAAGCCCGTTGAGTATACCTGGCATTGGTCGAGTGAGCGGTTTGAAAACATCCATTTTTCTGGAAGTTGAAGGGGCGGCCCATTATCTTCCCGCCTATGCTGGAAATCTTGACATTATGACCAGTGCGGCTCTGGTAACCGCTGAAAATATGGCGGCACGGATTATTCATCAATTAGAAGTCAGTCTTTGACTGCACGCGTTTGAAAGGAACACTGAGTAATGAAAGATAATAAAAAACTTTATATTTCGGACGTGACCTTGCGTGATGGCAGTCACGCTATCCGTCACCAATATTCAATAGAGCAGGTCAGGCAAATTGTCAAGGCGCTTGATGATGCCAGAGTGGATTCTATCGAGGTTGCACATGGTGATGGTTTGCAAGGGTCATCATTCAATTATGGCTTTGGCGCACATACCGATCTTGAGTGGATTGCTGCCGCAGCAGAAACAGCACAGCATGCAAAAATTGCCACCTTGCTGTTACCCGGTATAGGAACCATACATGATTTGCGTGCCGCCTACGATGCCGGTGCGCGGGTGGTGCGTGTCGCGACACATTGTACCGAAGCCGATATTTCAAGACAGCATATTGCCTATGCCCGTGAACTTGGCATGAATGCGGTTGGCTTTTTAATGATGAGTCATCTGACCAGCCCTGGGGAACTGGCCCGGCAGGCAAAATTGATGGAATCGTACGGTGCCACTTGTATTTACGTTGTGGATTCAGGAGGCGCTTTGAGCATGAATGGGGTCAGGGACCGGTTTCGTGCATTCAAGGATACGTTGGATCCAAACACTGAAACGGGAATCCATGCCCATCATAATCTTGGTTTGGGTGTTGCCAATAGCATTGTCGCGGTTGAAGAAGGGTGTGACCGGGTGGATGCCAGTTTAGCCGGTATGGGCGCGGGAGCGGGAAATGCACCACTGGAAGTTTTTATTGCTGCTGCCGATCGCCTGGGGTGGAATCATGGTTGTGATTTATACAAGCTGATGGATGCGGCAGATGATTTGGTTCGTCCTTTGCAGGATCGCCCGGTGCGTGTTGACCGGGAAACACTGGCCTTGGGTTATGCAGGGGTCTATTCCAGCTTTTTACGGCATGCTGAAGCAGCGGCACAACGCTATGGGTTGAAAACGGTTGATATTCTGGTTGAACTGGGTCGTCGTAGAATGGTGGGGGGGCAGGAAGACATGATTGTTGATGTTGCGCTGGATTTGCTGGCAGCTGAAAAGTAATTTTTTTCCTGNNATTTTTTTCCTGTTTGATTATTGATTTTCTTCATTTGTTCGCTCCCACGCGCCGTGAACTGACCCTAAAAAGTTGGGTACCCATTTTTGCGCTCCCACGCAGGAGCATGGGAGCCAGAAAAAAAAAGTTGAATGGGTGTTCTAGTTCCCATGCTCCCGCGTGGGAATTCATATCAATTTAAATTACCATTACTTCACAAATTACGATTTACTTGCAGTATAATCCCTCGCTTCGCAGGAGAGAGGGGCCGGCTTAAAGTATGGTTCCCGCCGAAGGCGCAAACTCCCATAATCGCTCAGGCATCATTACTGCGAACCGTATTCGGAAGCCGTTGTGACCTTAATAAGTACAACAGTGTAACCGTAACGCCAGCTGGAGAGAGGTTGCAAGACAACCCACCGAAGGGGCAAGCAGTTAGCCAACTGCGTAAACTCTCAGGTAAAAGGACAGGGGGAGAGGCAGCATAAAACAATAAGGACTCAAGTTTGCTTCTCTATATTTATATTATTGCCATTACCGCTGAAGCCATGTCGGGCGCGCTTGCCGCTGGCCGGCGTAATATGGACATGTTTGGTGTGGCTTTTGTGGCCTTCATTACTGCTTTGGGTGGTGGTACGGTACGTGATGTGTTGCTGGGAAATTATCCGGTTACCTGGACCCAGCACCCCATGTATATCCACATAACGATTATTGCCGGCCTGTTTACCATGGTGGTTGCCCGTTATATGCATCGGTTGCATTCCATTTTCCTGGTTCTGGATGCAATGGGGTTAATTGCCTTTACCGTTATTGGCTGTAATGTGGCCCTGAAGCTGGAATACAGTATTACTGTTGTTATTATGGCAGGCATGACTACCGGTATTTTTGGTGGAATATTGCGTGACCTGTTGTGCAATCGCACCCCCATGGTGCTACGCAAGGAGTTGTATGCCAGTGTTTCGCTGCTGGTGGCCATTCTGTATTTATGCCTGCGGTACTGGCAGGTTAGTGAAGACATTAATTTATTGGCTTCATTCAGTTTTGGTCTGGCTTTGCGTCTTGCCGCCATTCGCTGGCGCTGGTCTTTGCCGGTGTTCACCTATGCCCCAGGACGCTGGAGCTAGCCTAAACAGGCACAATATCAAAATCAACAAGAGCGCAAAGCGGCATTTTTGGATATGGGCAAGCTTGAGTATGAGAAGGGGGGGTTATAGAAGTCAATGCCGTTCAACAGGATGGTGAGGTTTTTCCAGCTGATTTGGCCCTTAGTGAAGCGGAACAGAACGAGGATAACTTTTATTTGGCTTCATTCAGCAGGATAATATCCGGTTTCCATTGGGGAATCAGTGCCAGGGCCTGTTGACCGCTTTCACACGATTGAATTTCCAGTTCCGGGTCCATTTCAAGGGAGAAGACAGCAATTTCCCGAATATCGGGCTCATCATCTATATAAAGAAGACGTATTGTAGACATGCATATTTCCATATTACCGTTACATTGGAGTGATAACAACGCAACGTAAAGGCAAATGGTAGGCGCTGGGTGGCAGATCGTCAAGACTTCGTTTTCATTGCCATTTCCTGTCAAATGGTACAAAATCACAGGGTTACAGACTCTTAGTGGTTGTTTATGTCGGTTGGTGATTTGCTCACACACGTGTTTTTTCTTTTGCTGCTGATTATTATCAGTGGTTTCTTTTCCATTTCGGAAATTTCCCTGGCCGCTTCACGCAAAATCAAGCTGCGTCTGCTGGCCAATGAGGGTAATGCCAAAGCACAAGAGGTGTTGGCGTTGCAGGAAAGCCCGGGCAACTTTTTTACCGTGATCCAGATTGGGCAAAATGCCGTGGCAATTATGGCGGGTATTGTGGGTGAAAGCGCCTTGTCGCCTTATGTGGCCAATCTTGTCTCGGTTATTTATAGCGGTCCTTTGCTGGGAACCTTGTCCTTTTTGCTATCCTTTTTGCTGGTCACAGCCTCGTTCGTGATGTTTTCAGACCTGATTCCCAAACGCCTTGCCATGGCCCAGCCCGAAAAACAGGCCATGGCTGTGGTCAAACCCATGAAGTTTTGCATGCTGGTGTTTGCACCCCTGGTATGGCTGTTCAGCAGTATGGCCAATCTCATTCTGCGCTTGATGGGGGTGCCGCAAGTGCGTGAAGAAGAAATTACCGGTGACGATATTGTGGCCCTGGCCGAAGCCGGCGCACAGGGCGGTGGAGTCTTGCAGCAGGAACAATACATGATTCGCAACGTGTTCGAAATGGATTCGCGCATTGTGCCCTCTGCCATGACACCGCGTGAAAGCATTGTGTATTTTTCCCTGAATGAAACCGAAGAAAATATCCGCCAGAAAATCGCCGAATTTCCACATGGCAAGTTTCCGGTCTGTCAGGATACGCTGGACCACGTGATTGGTTATGTGGATTCCAAGGATATTTTGCCCCGTATCCTGCAGGGCAAGGATTTATCTCTTAGAACCGCCCCCATTGTCCGCAAGGTGCTGGTGCTGCCCGATACACTCACCCTGTTCGAGGCGCTTGAGCAGTTCCGGGCAGCCAAAGAAGACTTTAGCCTGGTCGTGAATGAATACGCACTGGTGGTGGGCCTGCTAAGCCTGCAAGATGTCATGAGTACCGTGATGGGGGATTTGGTGGGTTCCCTGCAGGAAGAGTGGATTGTAAAACGCGATGACCATTCCTGGCTGATGGACGGCATGACACCTATCGAGGAGGTGATGGCCGCCCTGACCATTAAGGAATTTGAGGGTTTTGAAAACAATTACGAAACCATGGCCGGGTTCATCATGTACAAGCTGCGTAAAGTGCCACGTCCCACCGACTTCGTCTTGTATGAGGGCTACAACTTCGAAGTGGTGGATATTGACAATTACCGGATTGATCAGGTGTTGGTGACCCGCCATGATGAAGAGAAGTAAACTTTTAGCGGTTGACCGTGTTAATTAAGTGGAACGCCGCCTTGTGCTGGTACTTTCTTGATATGGCAATCAGCAAGGCCGCCATGGCCATGATGGTCGGCAAATTTTCCCCAGACAGGGGTCATCAGGCCTGCTGCCATGGATATGTCATGAATTGGCAATAAAGCATCCTTATACTAGGTTCCTCCTTATTCTTATGCAAAAGGCATATTGTGTGCCTTGTTTATTTTCCCAAGGAAGAACAATGAGTTTGAAAAAAGCATGGCTGGCAATCTGTCTGGCATCGTTGCCATTGGTGGCACAGGCACAATCCGCCGATTTGACTTCGCTTATTGAGGCGGCAAAAAAAGAAGGTCGTGTGGATAGTGTGGGTATGCCTGACTCATGGGCTAACTGGAAAGATACCTGGGCTGACCTGAAAACCAACTACGGGCTGGAACACCAGGATACCGATATGTCTTCAGCTCAGGAAATTGCCAAGTTTGCGGCGGAAAAAGAAAACGCAACGGCTGATATTGGCGATGTTGGCCAAAGCTTTGGCCCCATCGCAGTCGACAAGGGTGTGACCCAGGCCTACAAACCCACTACCTGGGATGAAATTCCTGCATGGGCAAAAGACAAGGATGGTCATTGGGCAGTGGCTTATACTGGCGCAATCGCTTTCATTATCAATAATGACACGGTTAAAAATGCCCCCAAAAGCTGGAAAGACCTGACCTCTGGCAAGTATAAGGTTACTTTGGGAGATGTCGGCGTAGCGGCACAGGCCAACAATGCAGTGCTGGCTGCGGCGGTTGCTTTGGGTGGCAATGAAAAAAACGTTACCCCGGCCCTGGAACTGTTTGGTGAACTGGCCAGGCAAAAACGCCTGTCTTTAAACAATCCAACACTGGCCACCCTTGAAAAAGGTGAAGTGGAAGTAGGGGTACTGTGGGACTTCAATGCTCTTAACTATCGTGACCAGATTGACCCCAAGCGTTTTACCGTTGTGATTCCTGAAGATGGCTCAATCATGGCGGGTTATGCCACTATTATCAATAAATACGCCAAGCACCCCAATGCGGCCAAACTGGCGCGTGAATACATCTTCAGTGATGCAGGCCAAAACAATCTGGCCAAGGGTTATGCGCGTCCCATTCGCGACAAGGTTGTGTTGACTGAAGAAGCCAAAGCCAGGTTGTTGCCTGCCGAAGCGTACAAAAATGTTCAGCCCATCAAAGACCAGGCCGCCTGGGATGCCTTGTCCAAGAAGCTGCCTGAACTGATGCAGGAACATGTACTGATTCATCAATAAGCCAGAAAGCCATGCATCAACATAAAGTTATTCTGATTCTGATTGACGGTTTGGGCTGGCATGTGGCCAGGCACGCCATGGGCTATTTGCATGCGTTATGTGAAAGCCGCCAGGCCTCGGTGTTCAAGCTGCAGTGCGAGCTGCCATCGCTGTCCCGTCCTTTATACGAATGTATTTTAACGGGCAGCAATCCGGTGGTGTCCGGTATCCGGCATAACCAGGTTGTGCAACTTTCCAGGCAGGAAAGCATTTTTCATCTTGCCCGCAAGGCCAGGCTGAAAACAGCAGCCGCTGCTTACAGCTGGATCAGTGAACTTTATAACCGCGCACCGTATGATGCGGTGCGCGACCGTTTTACCAATGATTCTTCATTGGCTATTCAGCATGGTATCTTCTATCATGAAGATACCTATCCAGACTCCCATTTATTGCTGGATGCCGAGCATTTGCGCACAACCCATGATCCCGATTTTCTTTTCATTCATACCATGAATGTGGATGATATGGGGCATCGTTCGGGTGGGGACAGTGCCGATTACCGTAATGCGGCCCGTAAAGTAGACGTGTTGTTGTCGCACTATTTGCCTGTCTGGCAGGAGCAGGGTTATAAAATTATTGTCACTGCCGATCATGGAATGAATGTCGATCGTAGCCATGGCGGGCATTTGCCCGAGGAAAGGGAAGTGCCGCTTTTCCTGGTGGGGCAGGGGTTTAATCACAAGGCTGCGGGCACTGAAATCAAACAGGTTCAGATACGGGATTTGTGTGC
>LFRM01293142.1_pt1 | contig 10733 bp, 10 predicted proteins | sample 618341 | NCBI WGS metagenome assembly LFRM01 (sample SAMN03654438, study PRJNA283298) | anaerobic digester metagenome | isolation source: pool of bioreactors CSTR01a, CSTR02a, and CSTR03a thermophilic anaerobic... | place: Denmark: Kgs. Lyngby | collected 2014-05-21 | reverse complement strand
CAATGATGGAAATCAAATAGAGTTAGCAAATAATATTTATGAAAAATTAATAGAAAATAAAATTGAAGCATTGCTAGATGATAGAGATGAAAGATTAGGTGTTAAACTAAATGATATGGATCTTATTGGTATTCCTTTAAGAATATTGGTAGGAAAGAAATCTACTGATAATATTGTTGAATTTAAGAAAAGAAATTCTAATGATATTGAAGAGTTATCAATAGAAAAAGCAATAGAAAAAATATTGAACTACAAATAGAATTATGTTATTATAAATGTGCGCATTTATAATATGCAGGTGTAGTACAATGGTTCGTATGCGGCCTTGCCAAGGCTGAGATGCGGGTTCGATTCCCGTCACTTGCTCCATTAGTGAATCTGTTCGAACTATATGTTTGAACTTAATGATAAATATCAATTCGAAAGGATTGATTTTTTTGTGTTTAAGCAAAGAAATTATGAGGAAAGGATTGATAAAAATGGTTAATGTTATTAAAAAAGAACTTGCTATTGAAGAAGAATTAAAAAGAAAGATAGACTTTATATGTGGTTTTTGTAATACTACACCGAAATTTATTAATGGTAGTATTAGAACTATTGATAAGACTAATTTAACTTATATTGAACCACACAGGGTTATTATTAAAGATATTTTATTCTTATTCTTCAATTATACTAATGAGGTATATAAAGAGAACTTAAGTAATAAAATACCAATTAATGAATTAGAACAATATTTAAGGAGTGTTTAATACTAATACTATACCCGCAAATGGGTATTGACAAATCAAATTATAGTGATATTATATAAGGCAACAAAGGCAAGCAGTATCGTCTTTTAAGGGGAAATTGCTATGTTTAAAAGAGGATATGTAATAGATTCACTATTTAAGAGGAGTCAAGAGTATTAGTTAATAATGCTTTTGATTCCTCTTTTTGTTTAAAAAGGAGGGTTTCTAAAAATATGGAAGAAAAAAAGATAGTTGGTATATATATTCGTGTTAGTACAGAAGATCAAGCAAGAGAAGGATTTTCTTTGTCAGAACAAAAAGAACGATTAGAAGCAATGTGTAAGTATAAAGGTTATGAAATACACGATATTTATGAAGATGCTGGAATAAGTGCTAAAAATACCAAAGATAGACCTGCTTTTAATAGATTGCTTTATGATATAAAAAGTAAAAAGATAAATACAATAGTAACTTTAAAACTAGATAGACTAACTCGTAGTGTGTATGATTGGGAAAATATAATGAAATTTCTAGAAGAAAATGACGCTTACATAGATTGTGCTAATGATGAAGTTAATACAACAAATGCCAATGGAAAAATGATTTCAAGACTTTTGATGAGTGTAAGTCAAAATGAAATAGAAAGAACAAGTGAAAGAACTAAAATAGGATTATCAGGTGCTATTAAAAATGGCAATGTGCCAAGTCAAACCCCACTAGGATTTAAAAGAGAAAATAAGAAATTAGTACCTGATCCACTAACAAAAGATGTAATTATAAGAATGTATGAATTATATTCTCTAGGAAACTCATATCAAAAAATAAAAAATATCTTTAATAAAGAGGAGATATTAGGAAGAACGAATTGGAGGGATAATACAATAAAAGCTATGATAGAAAATGAAATTTATAAAGGTGATTATGTTCACGGTAAAAGGGGTAAAAATCCTGTTTATTATGAAAATATAATTGAGCCAATAGTTAGTAAAGAATTGTGGGAAAATTGTCAAGTCCAAAAGAAAGTAAATTCAAGAAGTTACAAAAGAACTCTAACCTATTTATTCTTACAAAAACTTATATGTCCTAAATGTGGAAGAATACTTGGAGGAAAAGCAACTAAAAAGAAAAATGGAAATAACTATTTTTACTATTACTGCCACGATTGTAAAACAACTATTAAAGAAGATATTATTGAAGAATCTTTAAAACACTTACTTAATGATATATTAGAATACGATTCAGTAGTAAACGAATTCTTTCTACCTGTGTTAAAAAATAAAATTGCTAATCCAAAAGAAAAATTACAAAAGGAACTTAATAATCAAGAAAGTAAAAAAGAACGAGTAAAAGAAGCATATATAAATGGATCATTCACTTTAGAAGAATATGACAAAGAAATTAATATTATTGAAGATAATATTAATGAACTAAAAAGACAAGTATTGGAAAACGAGCAAGTAAGCGAACTAAAATTTACAAAAGAAGATATTTTAGTTAAAAGAGATATAGACTTTATTAATAAAATTAAATTACCTACTCTATATAATGATTTTGTAACTACTTGGAATAAGTTAGATAGAAATAGAAAAGCAAGTATTATTATGAATTATGTTGATAATGTAGAACTTAAATTAAATAAAAACAATTCTTATGAAATAGATAAAGTAAATTTTAGAAGTACATTCTATAAGAATTGGAAGGAACTATTTGATGAGGGAGTTATTGATACAAAAATACCTGCTTATACAGAAGCAATATGCAATTATGTTAGATATAGTGAATATATGCCAATGAAAAAAATAGAACAACATATTACAAGATTAAGGCAGTGTTATGAAGTTTACTATTATAAGGGGACATTTAATTTAAAAACTCAAATGTTGGACTGTAAGTTATATGATGATACTTCAATAGTACGAATATTCCCACTAGAAGATAAACCTTATGAGGGAAAAGAAAAAATGGATATGGGAGTAATAAGTGTTAAAAATGATAATAATGTTAGGATAGAAAAAGAAGAAGATTTGTTTACAACGATACCAGATGAAGTAAAAATAAACAATTAAATATTAGTCAAGAACGACATTAGTCGCTCGTAAAATTCTTGACTAATATTAATTGAACATAATGAAGATAAATCAAAACAATCCTTCGTTTTGATGTTACCGACCGAGGAATATTTTTTGATAACTTTTTTCTAAAAAAAGTTATTATGTCCGATTATAAGAAAAGATACAATAATTATTAAATAGTAAGACAATCGTACTAAGGAAGAAAATGTTGAAAACATTTTCATCAATACTTTATGAAGTTTTGAGGATTGTGGGAGCAATTACTCATTACGGAATAAAGGGAACGGATTATAAGGTGTTAAACCTTATCCCCCGTATTTTGATGCGTAGTGTCAAAATACATAGGGGGTTATAGATTTTGTCAGAAACAAAATCGCCTATCAAGAAAGGTGTGTGATTTTTATAGAAGAGTTAGCATATTCATTTCATTTAGGTAGTGATAAAAATAGGAAGAATAGTGTACGAAAAATGGCAGATAAAAATAAAAGTGGCACTACTTCTCTATCAAACAATGCTATTCAAAATGCTCAAATGCTATCAAGAGTAGATAAGCATAACTACCGAAAATATGATGATAGTCATGAAGATATAGTTATCATTAAAGGTGGTTCTAGTATTGTTGATGATGTGAAAGAATTGTATAAAAAGGAATTTGAAAAATCACGAATTGAATATAACGAAAAACAAACAAGGGAAGATAGAAAAATAAACGATTACTTTACTCATATAGCTAATAATGCTAAAAATGATCTTGCCTGTGAAATAATTATTGAACTTGGAGATAAAAAATATTGGGATACTAAAAATAATGACTATAAAAGAAAAATGACTAATGTATATCAAAAGCAGGTTGAAGATTTGGAAAACTTTGTGCCTTCATTTAAAGTTGCGAGTGCAATTATTCATTACGATGAAACAAGTCCGCATCTTCACATAGTTGGTGTTCCAATTAAAGAGGGTAATAAAAATGGCATGAGTAAACAAGTTGGTAAAACTGCAATATTCACAAAAGATTCATTGAAATTAATACAAGATAAGATGAGAACATTGTGTATTGAATCATTTAATAACGAATACAATTTAGATAGTGTTGTAAAGAAAAAGTTAAAAGGTAGAAATCAGGATATTAATGTTAAAGATATGGATAATTATCAAAAAATGAAAGAACAGTTAGATAAAAATAAGGTTAAATTAGAACAAGCCGATAATAAATCAAAAGAACTTGATACTTCTTCAAGTGAAATTAATGATATGGTTAGCAAATTAAAACAATCTAAATTAAACAAAAATAATTATTTATTAAACGATGAAGAAAAAATTAAATTAGAAAAATACATTAATGAGGTTAAGATAACTAATAAAGAATTTCAAGAGATGAACTTATTATCAGTTAACATTGATAATGTTAAAAAACAATTAGATAAAGACAAAGAAACTATAAAAATTTATCAAGAAAACACTACTGCTTTATCAATCAGAAATAAAACCTTATCTAAAAAAGTTGAGGAACAATCAAATAGAATTGAAGAATTAGAAGAAGAAAACTTTAATTTAAGGCAAACAATTAAATATTTTAAAGACAAGTTTAAGAAGTTAAAAAAATTTTTACAGGAAAAGCTATTTGGTTGGGGCAAGAAAGATCCTATATATAAGCAGGTAGTTAATGATTTATATGATGAAGAAATATTGGAAGAAGAAGATATTAAAAATATAAAAAAAGATAGTTATGAATTGTGAAATTATACATGGTATAATTAATTATAGAACAATAATATAAAACAAATTATTGGGAAAGGGGAATACTTATGTATATAGAATTAAATAAGTTAATAAAAACATACAAGATGGGAGATGTAACTATAACTGCTGTCGATAAAGTTTCTTTTGGTATTGAAAAAGGAGAACTCGCAGTGGTACTTGGACCATCTGGAGCAGGAAAAACAACAGTTTTAAACATATTGGGTGGTATGGATAGAAGTGATTCAGGAACAATTACCATTGATGATAAGGATATATCAAAGTATTCAAACCAAGAATTAACTAAATATAGAAGAAATGATATAGGATTTATTTTTCAGTTTTATAATCTTGTACAAAATTTAACTTCCCTTGAAAATATTGAACTTACCAATCAAATTTGTAAAGACACATTGCCTGCAAAAGAAGTCCTTATTAGTGTTGGTTTAAAAGATAGGATGAATAATTTCCCTTCTCAACTCTCTGGTGGTGAACAACAAAGAGTTGCTATAGCAAGAGCACTCGCTAAAAAACCTAAATTACTTTTATGTGATGAACCAACTGGTGCACTAGATTCAAAAACAGGGCAAAAGGTTTTAGAAGTTTTGCAAAAGACTTGTAAGGAATATGGAATGACTGTCGTAATCATAACTCATAATTCAGTAATTGCTCAAATTGCTAACCGAGTGATAAAGATGAAAAATGGTACAGTAGAGGAAATCACAATTAATGAACATCCTTTAGATATAAAGGAGATTAATTGGTAATGAAATTATTAATTAAAAATATATTTAAAAAAATATTTAAGTCACTCGGAAGATTCCTTTCAATCATGTTAATCATTGCTCTTGGTATAAGTGTTTTTATAGGACTTCGTGAATCAACCGCAGGAATGCTTTATACAGCTGATAATTATTATGATGAAAATAATTTAATGGACTTTAAGATAACTAGTACATATGGACTCACAAATGGAGACATTAATTCGCTAAATGATTTAGAAAATGTGGAAAAGATAATTCCATCTTATTCAATCGATGTTATTGATAAGGGTAAGTCAATAAGAGTACATGCTCTAGAAGAAGAAATAAATAATGTTATTTTAATAAATGGTCAAATGCCTAAAAATAATAATGAGTGCTTGGCAGATGTTTATAAATACAAATTAAGAGACAAGATTACATTTGAAAGTGATAATTTATCAGATATTTTATCAATTTCAGAATGTGAAGTTGTAGGATTAATAAAGTCTCCTCTTTATGTTAGAGATGAAAAAGGTATCTCTAATGTTGGTAATGGAAAACTAATTTCTTTTATTTTTATTAATAAAGATACTTTTGTATCAGAATATTATACTGAAGTCTATATCACAGCAAAGGAATCAAAAGAAAAAAACTCTTATTATAATGATTATGAGAAATCAATCACACCTTTAAAACAAGAATTGGAAGAATTAAAACCGATAAGGGAAACCATTCGTTATGAAGAAATATTATTAGAAGCAAATAATGAAATTATAAAGATAAAAAAAGAAACAGATAATAAGATAAATAGTTCTCTAACCGAATTAAAAGAAGCGAAAATAAAACTCGATAACGGAAAAAAAGAATTAGAGACAAATAAAAATAACAATTTGAAGAAAATCGGGGCAAATAGAACTGAATTAAATAATAATAAAAATTTAATTTTAAGTAATCTTAATGGTTTAGGAATAAGTGAAAGTAATTTAAATAATTATATTTCAAGTTTATCTGATACTATAAAGAATTTAAAAAATCAGATTTCTTTATTAGAAACACATAGTGATGAATATAGCACTTTAAACTCTCAGATAGTAGAAACAGAAAAGAACTATAATAATTTATTGTCCATGAAATCGAATTTAGATGAAATAAACAAAGGATTAATCACTTTGGAAAGCAATTATACTGTCTTTCAAAGCGAAATTTCTAAAGAAGAAGCAAAATTACAACAGGGATATTATGAATATGAAACAGGAATGAAAGAACTGGAAAATGCTAAAGAAGAATCAAATCAAAAAATAAATGAGGCAAAAGAAGAGTTAAATAATATAGAAAAACCTGTTTGGTATTTGTTAGATCGTACTGATAATGGTGGTTATATAAGTTTTAGTGAAGATGTTTTAAAAATAGATGCAGTTGCTAAGGTATTACCATTGTTCTTTATTCTTGTTGTTATACTGATGATATTGAACACTTTAACGAGGTTAATTGAAGAAGAAAGAACTGAAATGGGAATACTATTATCTAATGGTTTTAGCAAGACAAATATAATGGTGGGTTACTTGATTTATGTAACAACTGCTGGAATTCTTGGTATAGAAATAGGTTTAACAATGGGTTACACTTTGATTCCTAATGTTATATATGGCGTGTTTTTAGCTAGATATTATGTCCCTAGTTTAATAACAATCGTAAGTCCATTACCTTTTTCCCTAGTTATTTCCATAACTTTAATTATTATGATTGTTGTAACCGTCATAACTTGCATGAAAGAATTAAAAGAAGTTCCCGCATTACTTTTAAGGCCAAAACCACCAAAAACAGGTAAAAAAGTATTTATAGAAAAGTTCGGTTTTTTATGGACAAATATGAGTTTTATGTGGAAAACTACTATTAGAAATTTATTTAGATATAAAAAGCGAATTGTAATGACTGTTTTAGGTGTTGCAGGATGTACTGCCTTGTTAGTAGCAGGTATGGGAATCAATGATAGTATTAATACTATTTCAAAATTACAGTATAAGGATATTATAAAATATGATTCAATGTATGTTTTTAAAAATGATGTTACCAGAATATCTGATAATCTAACAGAGCTTTTCAAAAAAAACGAGATTGTAAATCCGATTCTTGTCAATCAAAATGCTTACACTTTCTCATTTGATAATAAGACCGAAGATGTATATTTGGTCGTTCCGTCAGATATTGTTAATTTTAATAATTATGTTACTCTAAAAAGTACTGTCTCAGATAAAAAGATAAGTATTTCTGATAATGGGGCAATTATAACAAAACAATTAGCAGAGTATTTAAAAGTTGGTATTGGAGACAGTATTAACATTAGAAATAGTGATAATGAATTATTTATTTTATATGTTTCAGATATTACTTATAATTATGTATCGCATTATATCTATATGGGAGAAACCTATTATAAGGAAGTGTTCAAGAATGATATAACTTATAATAGCATTATTGCTAATGGAAAATTAAATGATGATGTCGCTCTAAAAGATTATGATTTATTAATGGTCACTTATACAGATGATATTATTGATAATTTTGATGACTTTGTATCAGGTTTAAACAAAATAATTATATTAGTAGTAATATTTGCCTGTTTCCTAGCATTTGTTGTTCTTTATAACCTTACAGTTATCAATGTGAGTGAAAGAAAAAGAGAGATTGCAACTTTTAAAGTATTAGGATTTTATGATAAAGAAATATCAACCTTTGTTTATCGAGAAACCTTTATACTGACAATAATAGGTATTATATCAGGGCTATTTTTAGGAATCTATTTTCATCGTTTTATAATGTATACAGCTCAAAGCGATAATATTGTATTCCTAAATAAAATAAGTCCCATTAGTTATGCATTATCAGGTGTATTAACACTTCTATTCTCGTTTATAGTTCAGTTAATTATTAATAAATCACTAAAAAAGATAGATATGATTGATTCTTTAAAATCAATTGAATAACAACATAACGGAATTAAAATTGAACTTTTATAAAAATATGGTATAATTGATATCTTATCAATTCACTATGAGAGTTGTAAATACACTCATTACTCGCTCCAATTAAGACACTGTTCGAACTTTTATGTTTGAACTTATCATAAATATCAATTCGAAAGGATTGATTTTTTTTATTTAATTTTAAATAATGCTATAATTGGTAATAGAGGTATATATGAAAAAAATAATTATTCTATTATTTATTTTGTATTTTTCTTTTATAAATATTACATATGCATACGAGGAATCTATTTTAGATGTTACTAGGATGGATATTACATCAATTCAAAAAGCAATTGATAAAGGATATTTAACATATGAAAAGTTAATCAAATTGTATTTGGATAGAATAGATGAATACGAAAAAAAATATAATGCATTAATAAGTGTAAATTAAAATATTATTGAAGAAGCTATTGAATGTGATAAATAATTCTTATAAAGTTGCACCTCCAACCGGATTTCCAGCGATTACAATACCAATGGGGTTTGATTCAAATGGGTTACCTTATGGATTTGAAATATTAGCAAGGCCTAATAATGAAAATTTATTGTACGAAATTGGTTATGCATATGAGCAAATAGAATATAATTATGTTAATCCTAATTCTGTATCTCCTAATCTTTATAAAATTAATGAAGATAATAATGAATTAATGATTTTATATGAAAAAAATATCGGAATAGATAATGAATTAGATAAAGAGTCTAATCAATTTTNNGAATTAATAAATAAATATTTAGAATTAGAAAAAGATTCAATTTTAAATAATCAATTAAAAGAAAAGAAGATAATAATTGGAAAAATAATTCAAATTATTATCGTTTCAACAATAATATTCTTATCTTACATAGTAATTTTAATTAATTTAAAACACAAAAAAGTAAAACATTAATTTGCTAATCTTAATGTTTTATTTTTCATGATTAATTGATCACCTTTAAGTAAAGGTGAAACCAGTTGTGTAATTGTTCCATCGCCATCTTCAAAATAATTTAAACAAACAGAAAAATCACCATAATAATATAAGTGAATGGCTATTCTTTGATATATGGGGCTATTTTCATCGTATCCTTTTATAAAATCACTTGCATTCATTACTTCTTCCGCTATCACATAATTTCTACTTACAGCTTCTTCTTTATAAGATTTATCTCCTATTTTTCTTACTCTACAAAAGTAAAAATTAAATACATCTTCTAACATTGTAACTTCTTCTGGAACTCTTTCGTTAACTCGTAAATAATAATTATCATTAATTTTTGCGTATGTATTTGTCTTTCTCTTAATAAAATCATTATCGTCTATATACTTACTTAATTCTAAAGCACTTCTTACCATAAAACCTCCTTAATTAATTCCTGTACTACCTAACCCTCCACCTCTATTATCTTTATTAGAAGTAAAGGTTTTTTCATCTATTACCTTTATATTGGTGTTAATTATTTTATGCAAACTTATTTGCGCTATTCTATCACCTTTTTTTATTTCATAAATACCTTGTTTATTACCTTTTTCATTTAATAAGTATGTATTTTCATTATTGTTTGAAGTGTTAGTTATTAATACTTTTAATTCATCTCTAAAACCACAATCTATTACTCCAACTGAGTTACTTAATCTTAAAGGAGTATTAAATGATATTCCACTTCTTGCTTTTATTTGTAATTCGTATCCTTCTGGAATAATCATTTTTAAACCGGTTGGAATTGCAATAGTTTCATTTGGCTTAATTATTATGTTTTCTGATGAACTAATATCCATACATGCATCTCCCTTGTTGGAATATTTGGGAATGGTAATTCCTTCTCTGCAAGGATATAGTAATAAATCTACTTCTTTATTTAATTCACTAATTACTTTACTTATTATTTCATTAATATCCATATTTTCTCCTCAAAATGATTAATTATATATATATTATATCATTAATATCTTGATTTTATTTGTAAAAACTTGTATCATATTTAAATAAGGAGGAACAATGTTTAAAAGCAAAAATAAAAAAAATAAAACTGGTTTATTTGTGATATTAGGATTAGTATTCATAATTGGATTTTCAATTTTAATATCAAATTTAACAGCACCCGAAGTGGCAGAAGTGGAAAATATAGAATTTAAGAAGGTGACTTTCACTGAATATGAATCTTTCTTTAATGAAGAAAATAAAGGTTTAGTATTTGTATACGTAGGATCACCAACATGTGGTTATTGTGTTAAAATTCAACCATTATTAAAGACTTTGGAAGAAGAACAACAAATAGTATTTAATTATTTAAATGTATCCGAAATGACAGAAGAGGAAATGGGTAAGCTTCCTAGTACTTCAAAAACATTTGAAGGGCAATGGGGAACACCAACATTACTTGCAATAGTTAATGGAAAAGAATTTTCTAATGTTTCTGGATATAGAGAAATCGAAGAAT
>LFRM01077891.1_pt1 | contig 10734 bp, 11 predicted proteins | sample 618341 | NCBI WGS metagenome assembly LFRM01 (sample SAMN03654438, study PRJNA283298) | anaerobic digester metagenome | isolation source: pool of bioreactors CSTR01a, CSTR02a, and CSTR03a thermophilic anaerobic... | place: Denmark: Kgs. Lyngby | collected 2014-05-21 | reverse complement strand
TTAATACAATAGGCTTATATGTTTCTTTCGACGATGAAATTAATACGTATCCTCTTTTAACTGAACTACTCAAACTCAATAAAACGATTGCTGTACCAAAAATCATTAACCAAGAGATGAAGCTCTACAAATTAGAGAGCATGAATGATTTAGAAAAAGGCTTCTACAATATTATGGAACCTAAATCGATGCAAGAAGTTATTCCCGAATGCATTGTTGTCCCATTATTAGCATTTAATTCTAGAAAATACCGGATTGGCTATGGAGGAGGATACTATGATCGGTATCTTAAAGATAAAAAAATGGTTAAGATTGGAATGGCCTATTCATTTATGAACACTGAATTCACTGAAGATAGCTATGATGTAGCACTAGATGTCATTGTTACAGAGAAATGAAAGAAGTTAACAAAAATGTAAATCACATAATTTCCCACAATTATTTCATACTGGTTTCACACGCGATTTATATACTATAGTCACAATATGAAATATTGTTAGTTGGAGAGAAGCTCCAACATACCTTCCTTCCTTGTAGTAAATAGACGAAGAACATATGGAGATATGTTCTTTTTCTTTAGATTAGTCTATTCAATTTACATCAACTAACGAGAGTCAAAGCTTTTCTTTCGACAAATAAAAGCAATAGGAGCAGTTTTGTTTCCATAATCCAGAGTCGTAATGTCATAGTTTAACTGATGATTTAACCATTCTAAAACAGTGTTGTATTCGTTTATTCCACCAGGGTGTCCTCGATAACACGTAATAATTAATAGTCCATTAACACGAATCCAACGATTGATTTTACTCAAAGCGATCAGAGTGCTTTCTGCATTTGTTTTAATTTTCTTGTTACCGTTTGGTAAATAGCCCAAATTGAAAATCGCACAATGAATAAAAAAATCAATGTAGTTATTGACATGTTGATGATCATCCAAAATATAGTCAATATTATTAAACGGTTTTGTTTTTTCTTTCGCTGAATCAATCGCTTGTTGTTGAATATCAAAGCTGAATACTTTCTTTGAAAGTTTTGCTAATTCTAATGTATCAAACCCATGGCCACAGGTCATATCAACACAAATCCAATCGTCTTGGACATGTTCTTTTAAATAGTCATGAATCAATTCATTGGTGTTTCTCATATCTATCTCCTTGTATCCGATTTTCTCTTTTCATTTTCTTGTCAATTTCGTTAAGCACAATCGTTTTATTGGTGGTCCATTGTGGTTCAATTAAATTATCCATAAGTCCATCACCAGTTAGACGCATAACTACACACTCTTTATGTAAATAACCTAATTGATCAACGACGATATCGACATATTCGTCACGACTAAGAATCGGATAAGGTTTTTTTGAATAGCGATAGGCTTCTAAAGTATTTTTGATTAAGTGATACATGTGAATTTTGATACCATTGATCTTTAATTGAGCACAATACTTTATGGTTTCGATCATCATTTCTTTAGTTTCATACGGTAAACCATTAATAATGTGTAAACAAACCAACAGGTTCTTCTCTTTTAATTTATGGACTACTTCATTGACAATTTGGGTATTATGTCCGCGATTAATATATCGAGTGGTTGTTTCGTGGACTGACTGAAGCCCAATTTCAATCCACACAGGTTTGATTTGATTGAGTTGTGACAAATAGTCAATAGTGTCATCATCAAGACAATCAGCTCTTGTAGCAATAACGATTCCAACAAAACGATTGTCTGTTATAAAAGGATCATAGAGTTGTTTTAAAACAGGCAAAGGTGCATAGGTATTGGTATAAGCTTGAAAATAAGCTAGAGCTAAACCTTCTGGCCATTTGTTTCGCATGGTATGAAAACCATTTTCAATCTGTTCTTCTAAATTGTTACCAAGGATTGAATCTCCAGAACCATCAATGCTACAAAAACTACAACCACCGTAGGCACTGTGTCCATCCCGGTTTGGACAGGTAAATCCAGCGTCCAGTGGAATCCGAAAAACTTTTTGTTGATAAGTTTGTTTAAGATAATAGGAATAAGTATAATAGCGCTTATTATCGTTTGAATACTCAAATAAATGTTTCTTTGTCATTGTCACATTATAACATGAAATGAAATCTATGATATAATGACAACGTTTTTTAAACGAAGGAGTCTTATGAATAAACAAAAAATTATTAATTTGGCAGTTATTGCCCACGTCGATGCAGGCAAAAGTACTTTAGTTGACGCATTCTTAAATCAATCGAATATTTTTTCAGATCACGAAACTCATGTCGATCAAGTTATGGACAGTGATGATATTGAACGTGAACGAGGGATTACTATCTATTCAAAAAACTGTTCGATTCAGTACAAAGACATCAAAATCAACATTGTCGATACCCCTGGCCACGCTGATTTTTCAAGTGAAGTGGAACGAATAATCAAAACGGTTGATACCGTTATTTTGTTAGTCGATAGCGCCGAAGGACCAATGCCTCAAACACGTTTTGTTCTTAAGAAAGCTCTTCAAGAAAATATTAATCCGATATTATTAATCAATAAAATTGATAAAAAAGATGCTCGTATCGAAGAAGTTGTTGATTTGGTTTATGAACTATTTATGGATTTAGATGCCAATGACAAGCAACTTGATTTCCCCATTCTTTATGGTATCGCAAAAGAAGGAATTGTCAAAAGAGACTTAAATGATGACAGTACCAATCTTCTGCCATTATTTGAAACAATTGTTGAACATGTCGATGTTTACCCAGACTACGACAATGAACCAACACAACTCCAAATTTCTTCGCTTGCCTACGATGAATATGTGGGACGTCTTGGAATTGGTCGTTTGTATAAGGGAAGTATTAAAAAAGGTCAACAAGTTATTGTGATTGACAATGAACAAGAGAGACAACGAGCAAGTATAGCGAATCTATACGTATACAAAGGACTTAATCGTATCAGTGTTACAGAAGCCTTTAGTGGCGATATCGTACAAATTTCAGGTATCGACAATATTTCAATTGGTGATACTTTATGTCATCCAAGCTTTGTTGAAGCATTACCACCAATCGAAATCGAAGAACCAACTTTATCAATGAACTTTTTAGTAAACTCGAGTCCATTTGCGGGACTGAGTGGTAAGTATGTAACATCAAGAAATATTAAAGAACGTTTAGAAAAAGAACTAGAAGTCAATGTTGGTTTAAAAGTTGAACTTACGAATTCAACAGATACTTTTAAAGTTAGTGGTCGTGGAGAATTACACTTAACGATTTTGATTGAAAACATGCGTCGTGAAGGATATGAACTTGCGATAAGTAAACCACAAGTGATTTTTAAACAAGATGAAAATGGTAAAAAACTAGAGCCAATTGAAGAAGTGATTATTGAGGTTCCAACCCAATACAGTGGAACCGTGATTTCAAAAATATCAATTCGAAAAGGGGAACTGGTTGATATGGAAGAACACGGAAGCATGACGACTCAAAAATGGCATGCACCAACCCGTGGACTATTGGGTTATCGTCAAGAATTCATTAACGATACCCATGGCGAAGGAACAATGGTTCGTCAATTCTTAGGTTTTGAACCATATAAAGGCGATCTCGAAGAAAGAAAAGTAGGTTCGATGGTTTCGACTGCAACAGGTGAAGCTATGACTTACTCAATCTTTAACTTGCAAGAACGTGGCCAATTCTTTATCGGTGCACAAACCAAAGTGTATGAAGGAATGATTGTCGGTCAATCTTCTCGTGAAGGAGATATGGAAGTTAATCCTACAAAAAATAAAAAGCAAACAGCAATTCGCTCAACTGGAGCAGATGAAGCGATGAAGTTAGTACCTCACAGGATACTAACTTTAGAAACTGCTGTTGAATTTATAAAAGACGATGAGTTAGTCGAAGTGACACCGGATGCTATCCGCTTAAGAAAACGCTATTTAACTCCAGCGGATAGAAAGCTAGCAAGTCGCTCATAGAAAGAGGCATTATGAAAGGAAACAGAGCCGTTACTTTAGAGGTAACACATGTCTGTAAACAATCAGGAGCTAGAACAGGAATACTGCATACACCTCATGGTGATGTTTTAACTCCGATGTTTATGCCAGTTGGAACACTCGCTAGTGTCAAGTTCTTATCTCCTTTAGATATTGAAGACATTGAAGCGGGAGTTATTTTAAGTAACACGTATCATCTTTGGTTACGACCAGGCCACAAAGTCGTTGAAGCTGCTGGTGGTCTTCATGAGTTTATGAATGTTAAGAACCCAATTCTTACAGATAGTGGTGGATTTCAAGTCTTTTCTTTAGCTCACATGAGAAATATTGTAGAAGAAGGTGTTCATTTCAATTCACACTTAAATGGTGATAAATTGTTTTTAAGTCCAGAAAAATCCATAGAGATTCAAAATAGTTTAGGAGCAGATATCATTATGAGTTTTGATGAATGTCCTGCTTATCCAAGTACATATAACTATATGAAAGATAGTGTTGAGAGAACAACTCGATGGGCTAAACGTGGGTTGGATGCGCATCAAAAAGAAGGTGTTCAATCTTTATTTGGAATTGTACAAGGTGGAGAATACGAAGACCTTAGAGAATACAGTGCTAAATCCCTTGTTGAGATGGATTTTGATGGCTACGCAATCGGAGGTACTTCGGTTGGAGAAGACAAAGAGACCATGATGAAAATGGTCGATTATACAATGAAACATCTTCCAAAAGACAAACCAATCTATATTATGGGAATTGGTGCAGTTAACGATATTTTACAATCTGTCTTAAGAGGAATTGACATGTTTGACTGTGTCTTACCAACTCGAATCGCCAGACATGGATCAGCAATGACATCTGTTGGTCGAATTAACATCAAGAAAAAAATGTATGAATATGATTTCAATCCGCTTGATCCAGAATGCGATTGTGAAACTTGTCAAAACCATACCCGTTCGTATCTAAGACATTTAATAAGAGCGAATGAAGGCTTAGGAATGCGTTTAATGTCGATACATAACTTACGATTTCTAATAAACTTAACAAAACAAATACGGGAAGCTATTAACAACGATCGATATTTGGATTTTTTAGAAGAAATTTACGAAAAATATGATTTAAATCGAGACAATGCGAAAGGGTTTTAATGAAGACATCGGATTTTGGTTATGATTTACCATCTGAATTAATTGCTCAAGTTCCGCTTGAAAATAGAGTGGAATCAAAATTGATGGTTTTAAATAAAGAAGCGAAAACGATAACCCATCATCATTTTTTTGAGATTATTGATTATCTCAATAAAGATGATGTTTTAGTGATGAACAACACCCGGGTCATCCCTGCTAGACTGTTTGGAATAAAAGAAAATACAGGAGCACATGTTGAACTATTAATTCTAAAAACAAACAGTAATATTGTCGAATGTTTAGTTGGGAATGCAAAAGTCGTTAAGGTTGATACGATTGTATCGTTTGGTGATGGGCAACTGAAAGCAAAATGCATTAAAGTTAAAGATGAAGGGATTCGACTCTTTGAACTTATCTACGAAGGCATCTTGATGGAAAGACTTGAAGAACTGGGCCAAACACCTTTACCACCTTATATTCATGAAAAACTATTGGATAAAGAGCGTTATCAAACGGTCTACGCAAAAGTGAATGGAAGCAGTGCTGCTCCTACTGCAGGACTTCATTTCAATGATGTATTGTTGTCAAGAATTAAAGAAAAAGGAATTGAAATCATCGAGATAACCCTACATGTTGGTCTAGGTACATTTCGACCAGTAAAGGTAGAAGATGTAACCAATCATCACATGCATGTGGAAGAGTATTTTGTCAGTGAAGAAGCAGCAAATAGATTAAATCTAGCTAAAGTGAATGGAAAAAATATTATTTCGGTAGGTACCACAACGACACGAGTGCTTGAAACACAAATGAAACGGTACAATCGGTTTGTTAGTGAACACTCAGAAACAGATATCTTTATTTATCCTGGGTTTGAGTATCGTGCAATCGATGGGTTAATTACAAATTTTCATTTACCTGAATCGACACTAATTATGTTAGTTAGCGCTTTTTGTACAAAAGAGTTTATAATAGAAGCGTATCACTTAGCAGTTGACAATCGCTATCGTTTCTTTAGTTTTGGTGATTCAATGTTTATTGATGGGAGAAAGAATGGCAAGAAAAAAGAAAGTTTCTAAATATGTAGAGCTTTTTGATGAAACCTTAAAGCTTGTTAACAAACAAGATAAACCAACACTTTTACTTCAAGCGTGTTGTGCACCTTGTAGTAGTGCTGTGCTAGAACTTTTGAGTGAACACTTTAAGATTACATTGTTTTTTAATGGCCATAATATTTATCCGTATGCAGAATATGAAAAACGACTGACTGAGGTGAAACGTCTTGTTGAAATTGCGATACATGATTTCAATGCAGAGATTGACTTAGTTGTGATTAATCCTCAAATCGATGATTATACCAATAAACTAGCGTTTGGTAAGGACATGAAAGAAAATTCAGTCCGGTGTCAAGTCTGTTATTCTATGCGTCTTAAAGAAACTTTGGATTATGCTAAAGCTCATCATTTTGACTATGTCACTACAGTAATGACGATTTCTCGCCAAAAATGCAGTGAAAAGATTAATACGGTGGCTGAGAAACTAATGAATTTGTATCCTGATTTAACGTATGTATATTCTGATTTTAAGAAACGAGGTGGAAATACTCGTTCTAGTGAATTGTGTAAAGAATACAATCTCTATCAACAACAGTATTGTGGCTGTTTGTATTCATTAGAGGATAAAATAAGAAGAGATAAGGAGAAAGAAATCGATGAGTAAAACACTGTTACCTTTAGGCATTACACTGTTGTTTGGATTATTGAATGTTTTTTTTGAGTGGTCAGGCTTATACGGTATGTACGAAGGTTTTCGACCTATTTTATGGATGATAGCAAGTTTTTGTATTGGACTAAGCATGAATGATAAGAAGAAGCGCTCGAATGCTTGGATCATAAAATTAGTCATATCTTTCTTGATGGCAATATTACTTGGTTATCAGTTAGGTCTAGTTCAAATTAGTCTTGTGGACGAAATTATGAGAGCGATAGGATTCAATCAATTAATATTTATGTTTATCTTTATTTGGTGTGGATGGGCTTTTTTTAGGGATTAGTAGTGCACTAATCTTTTTATTTACTTTAAATTCGATATAATTAAAAAAGGAGGATATTCAATGAAAATAAATGATAAAGCACTAGATTTTACGTTATTAAATCAAAATGGAGAAGAAGTTACTTTAAGCGATTATTTAGGTACAGAAGTGGTTTTGTTTTTTTATCCAAAGAATTTTACCCCAGGTTGCACAGCGCAAGTCTGTAGTTACCGAGATAATTCTAAGGAGTTTGAAAAGTTAAACATTAAAGTAATTGGCATTTCTAAAGACACGGTAGAAAGTCATAAGAAGTTTGAAAGTAAATACAGCTTATCGTTTGACACTTTAGCAGATACAACAGGTGAAGTGATTGAGAAGTATGGTGTGAATGGATTAATCTTATCAAATCGTACGACATTTATTCTTGATAAAGACCATATCATCACGGATATTTTCGAGAAAACAGATCCTAAAACGGATAGTGATAGAGTACTGGAAGTACTTAGAAAGAAGCGTGCATGATAAATACAGATTATAAATTAAACAACGGAATCTTGATTCCGAGTATTGGATTTGGTACCTGGCAAATTCCTGATGGCCAAGAAGCGTACCAAAGTACCTTATGGGCACTTCAAAATGGATACCGACACATTGATACTGCTTATGTCTATCGAAATGAAGTCAGCGTAGGTCAAGCTATTAAAGATAGTGGAATTGATCGTCATGACATCTTTGTTACAACAAAACTTAGCGCAAATATTAAAGATGACACTCTTGTTAGAGAATATTTTCTTAAATCACTAGAGAATCTTGGACTTGATTATATTGATTTGTATATTATTCACAATGCTCGTCCTTGGACTGATCGCATTGAAGGATATGATTACTTTGAAGAAAATGTAAAGGTGTATAAAGAATTAGAAAAACTTTACGAAGAAGGACTTGTTCGTTCAATTGGTGTCTCGAATTTCAATGTCAAAGATTTAGAAAATCTGTTAGCTTTTGCTAGGTACATTCCTGTGTTAAATCAAATTAAATTTCATCCGGGCTACTTACAAAAAGAGATTGTCGAATACTGTGAAACCCATCAAATCTTGGTAGAAGCCTACAGTCCATTTGCGACTGGTAAAATTTTTGGCAACGATGTATTGAGAGAATTATCTCAAAAGTATAGTAAAACGGAAGCACAAATCATTATGCGATGGATTCTACAGATTGGACATTTACCGTTACCAAAATCAGTTCATGAAGACCGCATTATTTCAAATTTAGATGTCTTTGATTTTAAATTGACTGATGATGATATCAAAAAAATGAATGCTATCGAGCTTTAAACCTTGATTGAAACCTCTACAATAGTGGAGGTTTTTTTGATCTCCAATTTTGAGATGAGACATGATTGTGGTATAATTTTAGATAGAGCTATAATTATATAGTGAGAGGAGGATGGAATGACTAATAAAATTGAATTCAAAAACTTAACAAAGCAATATGGTAATAAATATGCTGTAAACAATGTAGATCTTCAGATCGAAGAAGGTGAGTTTGTTTGCTTTATCGGAACATCTGGCTCAGGTAAAACTACCATGATGCGAATGATTAATCGAATGGTTAAAGAAACATCGGGTCAAATACTGATCGGTGGAAAGGATATTTCTAAATTAAACGAAGTGATTCTTCGACGGTCCATTGGATATGTCATCCAACAAATAGGTTTAATGCCACATATGACAATTTATGAAAATATCGTTATGGTTCCAAAACTGTTGAAGTGGGAAGACCAGAAAATGAGAGCTGTCGCAGAAAATTTAATGAACAAAGTTGATTTGCCACTAGATCTTTTGGATGCATATCCATCTGAATTATCCGGTGGTATGCAACAACGGATAGGAGTTATTCGTGCTTTAGCTGCTGACCAAGACATCATCTTAATGGATGAACCCTTTGGTGCTTTAGATCCAATTACTCGTGACTCTTTGCAGCAATTGATTAAAAAGTTACAAAAAGATATGAACAAGACAATTGTGTTTGTTACCCACGATATGGATGAAGCTTTAAACTTAGCAGACAAGATTGTGATTATGCATGATGCCAAAATCGTACAACAAGGTTCTCCAAAGGATATTTTAACAAATCCAATAAACGATTATGTCAAAGGGTTAATCGGAGATGAACGTCTTAGTCAAGCAATCTTTGAATATGAAAGTGTCGAAAAAATTATGATTCAACCAATAAAAGTTCACCAAAACACAACGATTCAACAAGTTGCTAATAGAATGTCTGTTACCCGGGTAGACGATATCTTGGTTGTAGATGACAATGATGTGTTGGTTGGTCGTGTTGACTTAAGAACCCTATCAGAACGTCATTTTCCACAAACACCTGTTAAACACGTGATGAAGAAAGTGACATTTGTTTTGAATGATACGACAATTCGAGATGCAATCTATTATATTCAAGATTTAGGATACAGAAACTTATCGGTTGTCAATCGTGAAGGAAAACTTTTAGGTTTAGTGACTCGTTCAGGAATTGTTTCAACAGTTTATGATGCCTATTGGAAGAATTATGAACCTGAAGTTGAACCTATTGTAACATCGGATGAATCCCTAGCAAGTGCTGCTGTAGAAGTGAGTGATAGTCTATGATTGATTTCTTCTTCTCCAATTGGCAAGATATTCTCATGTCTATCAGTGAGCATATTTTTATTTCACTACTATCCTTAGGATTAGGGGTCGTCGTTGCGGTTCCTTTAGGAATACTTGTATCTAAAAATAAGAAATTATCTCATCTTGTGATTAGCATCGCTTCAATCTTGCAAACAATCCCATCACTTGCGTTACTAGCAATGTTTGTTCCATTATTAGGAATAGGGACAGTTCCAGCTGTCGCTGCTTTATTTGTCTATAGCTTGTTACCCATTATTCGAAATACAGTATTGGGGATGGAAGGTGTTAATAAAAACACCTTAGATGCAGCAAAAGGAATGGGCTTAACGTATCATCAACTGATTAGTAAAGTCCAACTTCCACTTGCATTACCAGTGGTGATGGCTGGTATTCGCCTATCAGGAGTTTATGTCTTTGCGTGGGCATCTTTAGCAGCTTATATCGGTGCAGGAGGTTTAGGTAACTATATTTTTAATGGTCTGAATACCTTTAACTTTCCAATGATCTTGTGGGGATCCATTCCCGTTACATGCTTAGCGTTACTGTATGATTATCTAATGAGTCGTTTAGAAATAAGATGGTCTCCAAAAATGTCAAGAAAGCAGGTAAGCGAATGATAAAAAAGATGTTGATAATTCTAGTTTTATTTTTAAGTAGCTGTTCTTTACCAGGACTAGGAGGGAACACAAAAAACAATGATGTTGTTATCTCCGGTGGGGATACGGCAGAGAGAAGAATAATGGCTGAAATCTTAGTTCAAATGATTAACCATTATGACCCTACCATAAATACAAGTATTATAGATAACTTAGGAACAACCATGTTAATTGTTCAAACAATTACTCGTGAAGATGCCAATGCATCAAGCGTTATGTATACCGGAACTTCTTTAACGGGTGAACTACAACTAGAAGTTACTACCGATGTTAATCAAGCGTTTTGGA